>Ga0153923_100310_pt1 | contig 18207 bp, 17 predicted proteins | sample TSNJ007MetaG_FD_104682 | JGI IMG/M metagenome (GOLD analysis project Ga0153923, IMG submission 104682) | Attine ant fungus gardens microbial communities from New Jersey, USA - TSNJ007 MetaG | ecosystem: Host-associated > Fungi > Mycelium > Unclassified | place: USA: New Jersey, Brendon T. Byrne... | reverse complement strand
GAGTGCCAATATCGTATGGACGCCCAAGCGTATCCGTAATTCTGCCCCCTGATTCAAGCACTAGCAGCACTCCTGCTGCACAATCCCAAGGGCTTAAGCCTACTTCCCAGTACCCATCTACCCGACCTGCTGCCACATAAGCCAAGTGTAGAGCAGCTGAACCTCCTGCGCGAATACCACGAATCTGCGGAAGAATGCTCTGCAGTCCTGCCATATTTACAGGTTGCGCAAATTCACGGTCCGGCGGAAAGCCCATTGCAATCAAGCTGTCTCCAAAAACGTCCTCCGTAGAGACTGCGGTAGGAACACCATGCATGTAGGCTCCCTTACCTTTTTCAGCAACGAACATTTCATCACGAATCGGATCGTAAATTACCCCCACCGTTAATTCTCCACGAATCACTAAAGCAATGGAGACACAGTAAAAAGGAAATCCGTGTACAAAATTAGTCGTACCATCTACAGGATCTACAATCCACAGATATTCATGCTCACGAGCTTCTTCCAATGCAGCGGTTGCTGCTGCTGCTCCCGGGGAAACGCCTTCCTCACCGAGGATCGCATGATCTGGATAATGTGTCAGGATCAACCTGCGAATCATCTGTTCAACGCCTTTATCTACTTCCGTGACCAGATCCTGTGCCGATGTCTTTGTATTAAGTTCCTTCACCAGGCCCTGTCTGCTTTTTATCCATTCTCCTGCTTTGGCAGCAGCATTAATGGCTACCGCCGTATGTCCCTTGCTTGTTACTACATAGGGTTCACGTTCTTTCTTACCCTCTGGTTTTAAAGGACTCATATCTTCACTCCGCTTCCTTGAACATAATCGCCATTGGCATGAAATTTAAAGCAATCCTATTCACAATACCGTTCACTACGCCAAAACGTTCTCAAAGTTCCGCCATAAGGGATACCCATCTCTATGTTCCCTTGAATGTTAATCGTAATAAAGTTTCATTCAACGTACCCTATTTCAAGTTACATATCAAGTCATGATAGGGCCCGTATTCGGGACCTATCGCCTTATTTTCATTGTTTAAGGTTCGATATTCACACTTGCCCCATTTAATACAGAAATTCCGTTACCGGCATCAGCCAGCTCCTTCATCGCTTCCATCAATCCAAATAACGCACCATCTTTTAGTTTTGCCTCAATCATAACATCGACTGCAGGGGTATCTGCAGCTATCCGCTTTAAAAAAGCTACTAATGGCGCTGGCTCCACACCATCTGCATGGCTGCGTGGATCAGACGGACTGCGCGGACTAGATACATGAATCTTAGGCGGGAAAAGCTCTCCAGATGGAACATCCTTCTGTGCAAGCTCGCTCCGCCATGTCTGCTGAATATCAGGCCACAGCTCCCAAGGGAGTTCTCCTTCATTATTCACCCATTGATGGTGAATATCCAGCACCATCGGCAGGCCTACGTTCTGGCAGACTGCCAGTGTCTCCGGGGCTGTGAAGGTCTTATCATCATTCTCCAGCGTAATACGTGCCTGCAGCGCTGCTGGTAGCTCGCGGAAATGCTTCTCAAACCGCTTGGCTGCCACCGGCTTGTCCCCATAGGCTCCGCCAATATGAATATTGTTCTTCGCCATGGCAGGAAGTCCCATGGCATTCAGCATGTCCGTGTGGTGCTGCAAATCCCGGATGGAACTTACTAGCACCTCAGGACGGGGTGTACTAAGCACTGTAAAGTGATCTGGATGAAAAGACACCCGCATCCCATGCTTTTTCACATATTGCCCCACTTCCGCGAATTCCTCAGCGAGCGCAGCAAACGGATTCCAATCCTGTAAATCAGGATGCGTCGCCAGAGGAATCAACTTGGAAGTGAGACGGTACACGAAGATGTCCGAACCCACATTATGCTTCATTAGTCGCAGCGTATTATGCAGATTCATCCGAGCGAGGTTCTCCAAACGCCGAAGTGCCGCTTCACGGTCATCCAGCTTCTTGAAGGAGGCCATCGTCATAGTCTTGGATGGTGAGCAGTCTTTGATAACGGTGGACATCGCTACATATCCAAAACGGACAATCATCCCTGCGCTCCAAAAAACATTTCATCTGCTAGTGCAGTTTGCACTTTTGATTCTTCTTCATTCAATTTACGCACGAGTTCCATTTCGACCGCTGTAACCTCATGCCCCTGAAAATTAATCTCTGCAATCGAGGCTGAGATTTTGACGATCGCTACAGCTACATTCTCAGGTGTGTAGGCAATCACCTTCTGACCCGTCGGATACACGCGAAAGCCCTGCTTCACCATTTTGGTACGCCCATACTCCAGCAGCTCGTACAGCTCTTGTTCATTCTTGAACTTACAGACGGAATTGAATTCAGTTTGAAAACCCATATTTTGTCGCCCCTTTCCAGTCGGGATGAACCCGCTAGTAGCTTCAATTACTCGTTATCATACTTAAGACCTTGTTTGAAATTATAGCGCTCTAAAGCTAACTCAATCATACGGTCTAACAGAGCTCTATAGGATACACCTGTCTCACGCCACAATAGCGGATACATGCTGTAAGGAGTGAAGCCAGGCATCGTATTCACTTCGTTAATTAGAATTTTACCATCCGATCTCCGCAGGAAGAAGTCCGCCCGGGTAATCCCGCTACCCTCAATCGCTCTAAAAGCGGTTATCGCGGACTCTCGCAAACGATCAGCAACTTCAGAATCGACTGGCGCAGGAATCATCATTTGCGATTTACCGTCCGTATATTTAGCTGCGTAGTCATAATATTCTCCAGAAGAAACGATTTCACCCGGAACAGAGGCCTCTGGCTCATCATTTCCGAGCACACCGACCTCTACCTCACGAGCATCCACGAATTCCTCAATAATGACTTTGGTGTCATAACGGAAGGCGAAATCTATAGCTTTTACAAGACTTTCCTTATCAGAAGCCTTAGAAATACCTACACTTGAGCCCAGATTAGCAGGCTTTACGAATACTGGATATCCCAGTTTATCCTCTACACCCACAATCAACTCATGGCTTTTTCTTTTCCAAGCGCTGATGTTAAAATAACAATATTCACACTGATCCAGACCTGCATCAGCGAATAGCTTCTTCATAACAACCTTATCCATCCCTGCCGAAGAGGCAAGAACACCAGCCCCAATGTAAGGAATATTCGCCATTTCGAACAACCCTTGAATTGTTCCGTCCTCGCCATACGTGCCGTGCAGCAGTGGGAACATAACGTCCACCGCTTTATCCGCACCGGATAGTCCACTAAATACTACATTCAGGGCTGTGCCCATATCTTCCGTTGCCTCTGAAAGCTTGAGCTGCTCTACCTCACTATAAGGTGCCGATAACGTCTCTCCGACTTTCCACAAGCCCTGTTTTGAAATATAAAACGGGATAATCTCATATTTATCGTAATCAAATGAGTTCATCACGGCAAAAGCCGTCTGTAAAGATACCTCATGTTCTCCGGATTTGCCCCCGTACACCAGCCCTACGGTTAGTTTTGCGTTCCCCATACCTTTATAACCTCTTTCTGTCTTATAAATAGTCGTTAATATGAAAAAAACGGTATTTCGTTTGATCCGTCCATGCGTAGGAATCACGATAGTCCCAGAAGCGATGACGACTGCTAACTGTACGTGCATTCACAAGCGGCATGCCACCAGCATCAAAGGCTGTGACGATCGTGCTGTGCTGATATTGCCCGTTACCATCCCAGTCATATTGAATGATATCGCCCAGCATCAATTGCTCCGGCCGCTCCATGACTTCCGCACGCAAGCCACTGCTCCGGCTAACGCTCAAATAGCGCTGCAGACTGTCTGATACAGCCCAGCTATAACTCCACCATTCTTGTTTTCCTTGGTAGCCTTTGTACCACCAACCCGTTTCTCTTTTACCAGTATAGTTGATAGGCGCGCCCCCTGCAAAGAGGCATTGGGAGACATAATTCGTACAATCTACCTCAAATGTTTCGAACTCCGGATTCCCGTCTTTCCACCAACGATCGGCATAAGCCACCGCTTCTTCACGGTTGTAGCGAACCTCTCTTGAGCCCGAGATCTCACCAAGAATATTCCGGTTTAGAAGGGGCTGTGATGGCAGCGGAGCAGGCAAAGCTTCCCCCCATTTGGACAACCTGCCTGATAACTCCACCTCAGCTCTATGAACTGTATTCCTTTCGGGAATGGTTCGTTCTATAGCAGCGATTTCCCAACCCCCTCCGTCCCGCACAAAGGTCAGCCGCTCCAGCTCAACCCTATCCTCGCGGTGGTTAACGCCTCCTTTTTCATAATAAAGTGCACTATGCAGCGTAACCTCTGCTACCACCTCAGTCGGAGTCTGCCGGACGGTCCGTAAAGTCTTTACACCTGTTTCCCCACGCAGCGGAGTGATCCCACGAGCGGTATACCATTCAGCGATACGGCGTGAACGTTCCCCTTGCTCCACCAGAAAACGTGGATCTTTAACGGATACGGAAACTGTTTGCGATGAGGACTTAGGTTCCACCTTGGCCTTATTCACTTGATCTACATATACATATAGACTCTGCTTCCACTGTTGTTCCATTATACTCGCACCCCTTCATTCCCTTTTAACTGCTGCTCTATGTATATGAAAGGAAACAGGCCGCTATACAGATCGCTTCAATTTACATGGTAGGGCATATGCTTTGCTTATAGCTTACGTTTTAGAGGTAACTCTAAATGGTTTCTGAGATGCGATATTCGGGCTTTATATATAGGAAAAAAAACTTTACTCCCCTCTTTGTAACCGTTATAATTAAATAACATGCAATGTGAAATTGAGTTTCAATAGATGAAACAAGGAGGCGCACATATGCCAAGCAAGGATCATTTCTCGTTGGCCCGCACCCTGGAATCAGGTGGCAAATCTTATCGCTATTATGATCTTAACTCCCTTGAGGAACAAGGATTGGGCTCTATCTCTTCCCTTCCTTTCTCGATCAAAGTATTACTTGAGGCGGCTGTTCGTCAATTTGACGGACGGGCGATTACAGAAGAACATGTGAAACAATTGGCTGATTGGTCAGGCGACATTGATCGCAATAAAGAAATTCCGTTTATCCCTGCTCGTATCGTACTTCAGGACTTTACCGGTGTTCCGGTAGTCGTAGATCTGGCAGCTATGCGTGACACCGTAAAGAAAGCCGGCGGAGATCCTAAACAGATTAACCCTCTCGTTCCCGTTGACCTTGTAATTGACCACTCTGTTATGGTTGATGCTTTCGGTACGGCAGACGCTTTGGAATACAATATGAACGTGGAGTTTGAGCGCAACGAGGAACGCTACCGTTTCCTTCGCTGGGCACAGACCGCTTTCAATAACTTCCGTGCAGTTCCTCCAGCTACCGGTATCGTGCATCAGGTGAATTTGGAGTATTTGGCTTCCGTAGCCACCACTAAAACTATCGATGGTGAAACTGTCGTTTATCCAGATTCCCTTGTTGGAACGGACTCCCACACTACGATGATCAATGGACTTGGTGTTGTGGGCTGGGGTGTAGGCGGTATTGAAGCTGAAGCAGGTATGCTCGGACAACCGCTCTATTTTGTTACACCAGATGTAGTGGGCTTCAAGCTTACAGGCAGTCTTATCGAAGGGGCTACAGCAACAGACTTGGCTCTGACAGTGACTGAAATGTTGCGTAAAAAGGGCGTAGTCGGCAAATTCGTCGAATTCTACGGTCCTGGTCTTGCTAACATCAGTCTTGCTGACCGGGCAACGGTTGCTAACATGGCGCCAGAATACGGAGCAACGATCGGTTTCTTCCCTGTAGATGAAGAGACACTTGCTTATCTTCGCAGCACAGGTCGTCCAGATGATCTGGTAGAGCTCGTTGAGTCTTATTACAAAGCACAAGGCATGTTCCGCACTTCGAATACGCCAGATCCTGAGTTCAGCGATGTAATTGAACTTGACCTAGCTTCTGTCGTTCCAAGCTTGGCTGGACCAAAACGTCCGCAAGACCGGATCGAACTTACGCATATGAAAGAAAATTTCGAAGGTATTATCCGTACACCTGTAGACAAAGGCGGTTACGGTCTCAGCGATGAGAAAATCGCCCAAGCTGTAGAAATAGAACATAAAAATGGCACCAAAAGCAAGCTAAGCACAGGCGCGGTCGTGATCGCAGCGATTACAAGCTGTACGAATACTTCTAACCCTAGCGTTATGCTTGGTGCAGGTCTTTTGGCGAAAAAAGCTGTGGAACGTGGTCTGACCAAACCAGCATACGTTAAGAGCAGCTTGACTCCAGGATCATTGGTTGTTACTGAATATTTGGAAAAAGCAGACTTGCTGAAGCCACTTGAAGCACTGGGCTTCTACTTGGCGGGATATGGCTGTGCTACTTGTATCGGTAACTCCGGTCCATTGCCTGAAGAGGTTAGCCAAGCCATCACTGATAACGATATGACCGTAGCTGCTGTAATCTCCGGTAACCGTAACTTTGAAGGCCGCGTACATGCTCAGGTCAAAGCCAACTACTTGGCTTCACCGCCGCTCGTAGTTGCTTACGCACTGGCTGGCACTGTAAATATCGATTTACAGACTGAACCGCTCGGATTTGATCCACAAGGTGAACCAGTATTCCTGAAGGATATTTGGCCAACTACTGCTGAAATTCGTGAAGCAATCGGCCTCTCCCTTAGTCCGGAGATGTTCCGTCGTAAATACGAGAATGTATTCACTGCTAATGAACGTTGGAATTCTATCCCTGTTCCACAAGGCGAACTGTATGAGTGGGATGATAATTCCACGTATATTCAGAATCCGCCATTCTTTGAGCATCTGGCAGACGGTCTGGGAGACATCAAGGATATCAAGGATGCACGCGTTCTGGCGTTGCTTGCTGACTCCGTAACGACCGACCATATCTCACCTGCAGGTAATATCTCTACCTCTGGTCCTGCCGGCGAATATTTACGCGATCATGGTGTAGAACGTGCAGACTTCAACTCCTACGGCTCACGCCGCGGAAATCATGAAGTCATGATGCGTGGTACATTCGCTAATATTCGGATTCGTAACGCAGTAGCTCCAGGTACAGAAGGCGGAGTTACAACCTTCCTGCCAAGCGATGAAGTCATGTCCATCTATGACGCTTCCATGCTGTATCAGGACGCTGGACAGAATCTCATCGTTATCGCCGGTAAAGAATACGGCACAGGAAGCTCACGTGACTGGGCTGCCAAGGGCACGCTTCTGTTGGGTGTTAAAGCTGTTATCGCTGAGAGCTTTGAGCGGATTCACCGCAGCAATCTGGTTGGTATGGGTGTGCTTCCTCTGCAATTCCAGGAAGGTCACGGCTGGAGCAGCTTGGGACTGACCGGACGTGAGACCTTCAACATTACAGGTCTCGATAACGAGGTGACGCCAAGCCAAGATCTAACTGTTACCGCTACCCGTGAAGACGGTACTCAGTTCGATTTCCCTGTCACAGCACGCCTCGACAGTACGGTTGATATTGATTACTATCGCAATGGTGGTATTCTACAAACTGTACTTCGTCAAATGCTGGCGGATGCCACAGATTCTTCGGCTGTATCGGTAGAATAGGTTTATCGCAAGACGCACAAGGGAGTGCCCTCTGGCCATTAAGGCTAGAGACACTCCCTTGTCTTATTATATTTGGATATTAAACGGCCAGCCTCCGATCATCCGGAGACTGGCCGTTTTTCTCATGTTGGGCTATGGAATCATCATGCCCATTTCACTTGCTGCTTCCTTCAAGATGGCGGCATACTCTACTAACGTGTCCCTAGACAGGCGGCTGACCGGCCCTGACAGCGATAACGCCGCAATCACATTTCCACTACGGCCTGTGACTGGTACCGCCACAGCGGCCGCACCAGACTCACGTTCTTCGAAACTCGTAGCATACCCCAGCCGGATGATCTCATTAAGCTGATCTTTGTATACACTCTTCTCAACGTAATCCGGCCACTCCGAACTCTCCAGCAGCTCTCTCAACACCTCAGGTGGTGCATACGCTGCTAACACCTTACTCGACGCCCCTACGGATAATGGCAGCCTCGCACCGATCTGTGCAACTCTACGAATCGCTTGCTGGCTCTGTACCGCCTGAATACGTACGCGTTCAATACCATCCCGTAAGTAAAGGCTGACCGTCTCTCCGAGTCGATCTCTCAGCCGTTCCATAGATGGCAGCAATACCGCTGCCGACTCGTCAAAAGCAGGCAGATGCGTCGACAACTCCCAGATTCGTATACCCAGCCTGTATTTTTCTGTCGCCGGATTGCGAATAAGAAAGCCCTTTTCCTCTAGTGTTGCCAGCAATCTGTGGACTGTACTCTTATGTAAGTCAATCTTTGATGCGATCTCCGTTAACCCTAAATCTCTGTCCTGCGTAAAACAAAGTAATATATCAAGCGCACGTTCTACCGCGCGTACCGTAAGCTTTCGGTCCTCCACAGTAATCCCCCTTCGTGTTTCATCAAATGAAACGCGGTTACATTATAACTAACTCTATCTTAGTGCAAAACTCTACGGAAAGTCCAGTATATTCACTGAGCCGAAAAAGACTGGTCCGCACTTTACAGTTACATTACAAAACGGTCCAATTCATTGACTTTGTAAGTGCTTCAACTTACGATAAACATATTAAATATACTAATGCTTTAGTATCATTTTCGACAAATTATCCTAGGCACTAGTACTCACATCATACTTAGGAGGGGACCTTATGGATCTGACAACCAGCCGAGCCGGCACGTCAGTCTCCCGTCGTCCTAAACTACCTAAACAGGGCAGTTCATCACGACTATCGCTGCGGATGATCCGTGTTAAACATATTATCGTTGCATTGCTATTATCTATATTTTTCTTTTTAGCATTTTGTTTTGTCTCGCTTCATGGCTACATCGCTTGGGTGCTATCCAATCCAACCGTCGCGCCACTGTACTCCAATCCTATGATGGCCAAAGGCCTCGCCTACGAGGATGTAACCTTCCCAGCTAAGGATGGCAGTCGCCTGATGAACGGCTGGTATATTCCAGCCAAGGATGCCACTAAGACTATCGTATTCAGTCATGGCTATGGTGCCAACCGCGAAGAGTCTTGGGTACCTATGTACGATCTCGCTCACTATGCACACAGTCTGAATTTCAATGTCGTAATGTTTGATTACGGATTTGCTGCCCAAGGTAATAAGGATATTGCAACCGGCGGCAAAAAAGAATCCCAGCAGCTTCTAGGCGCCATTGATTTCGCGAAGGAACGCGGGGCTAAAGAGCTCGTTGTTTGGGGCTTCTCCATGGGGGCTGGCACAGCACTGCAGGCAGGATTAGTATCTGAGGACATCGACGCGATGATTCTGGACAGTACCTTTTTGCTAGAACCAGACACGCTGTATCATAATATCAAGCAGAATATCGATCTGCCACGCCAGCCTTCCCTGGCGATCATGGAAATGCTGTTCCCGGTACTGAACGGTACGGGACTAGATCAGATTCCTTATGCAAAGGTTAAATCCAAAGATTATCCTTTCCCTATCCTTTTCATGCATGGAACCAAAGACGATAAAGCCCCTTATCCTATTGCCGAAGAACTAGCAGCAAATCAGAACAATCCGTTCTCTGATTCCTGGATCATCGAGGGTAGTCATCATGAGCTGTTGTTCCGCGAGCATCCCCGTGAGTATTTGCGGCGGGTCTCCGCTTTTTTAGGGAATGTCCATCTGGCCAAAAATAATAATGGCGATCAGCCAGCGATGGCAAGTAATTAACTAAGCGTTAATAACCATACAAACAGCCTCTTCCAGGGACAGAAAGAAACGCGCCCTAGGAAGAGGCTGTTTTCATCCCCAGGAAAGAAAGAAGCCAAAGAGGCACTCTAAGTTTATGTTCTTCATAACCTTCCAAGACCGTTCATATAATGGACTGATAAAGACATATCACGGGAGGTTTTCTTGGCATGCTATATGTATACGGGCCGATGCTGCCAGTACGTATTCTGGAAGAAATCGTATTTTGGAAAACACAAGAGAAAGAGCATACCGAAGTCATCAAAGCGATCGTACCTAAATTAGAGGACCCTTATGTGAAACTCCTCGATGAATGGGCCGTTGTTTTTGGTGCAACTGAGCAGGCGGCACAGCAGCTATTGAATGCTGCCCTTTCCGCTTATCCTCCGCCACAGGCAGAACTCACTGCGGAAACGGAGAAACTGCTACATATCTCCTGCAATCAATCCCAAGAGTTCGTCCGGCAGCTCTTTGCCATCATGGAGAGTAGCGCAGCGGTCAAAGCCGTCCCCCTTGCAACTACTGTGATTCTGCATATTATTCGCGAATCAGAATACTTCTTAGCCGTACTGCAGACACTCAGCTCGCCCGGAAAGCTTTCACAAGTCATGCGTGATTACACAGAGGATTATGTCGTAAACATCGATACAGACGATACTATGCGGAATGATGGATTCTCTACTTTTACTGACACTGTTCCTGATATCCGCGATAAAAACGACGCGGTACCCATTGGCGGCCATACGCTACCTCCCTTGCCTTACGCCTATAATGCACTAGAACCTTATATTGACGAAAAGACGATGAGAATTCATCACGATAAGCACCATCAAAGTTATGTAGATGGATTAAACAAGGCTGAAGTTAAATTAGCAGATTCCCGTAAGAACGGTGACTTCGATCTCGTTAAACATTGGGAGAGAGAATTAGCCTTTAATGGTGCAGGCCACTATCTTCACACGATCTTTTGGAACGTGATGTCTCCGCAAGGCGGGGGCCGCCCAACAGGTGCTTTACTAGAAGCTATAGAACAAAGCTTTGGAAGCTATGACAGCTTCAAGAAACAGTTCACCGAAGCTGCGAATAAAGTAGAAGGTGGCGGATGGGCCATTCTCGTCTGGAGCCCACGTAGCCATAGACTAGAAATTCTCACTGCGGAAAAACATCAAAATTTATCGCAATGGGACGTTGTTCCGCTCTTGGCCTTGGATGTATGGGAACATGCCTACTATCTGAAACATCAGAATAATCGTGCGGATTATATTAACGATTGGTGGAAGGTCGTCAACTGGCCATATGTGTCAGAGCGTTATGCGGCTGCCAGTAAACTGGCATGGAAGCCTTACTGATCTCTTACCACTTCGTAGAAGACATCACTTCTATTCGCTTATATTGACCCAAAAGGACCCATCGTTCACAAAAAGTGAATGATGGGTCCTTCTAATTTCGAGGTATAGACACCTCTATATACTATTCTTTAATCAAGCTCAGAAACTCCGCACGAGCGGCGGCATCCTCCCGGAAGACCCCTCTAGTAGACATGGTTACCGTCTTACTTCCTGGCTTCTTCACTCCACGTGCGCACATACAAAGATGTTCACCTTCCACAACGACCATAACGCCTTGAGGGCTTAGTACCTCCGTCATAATATCCGCAATTTGCGTCGTAATGCGCTCTTGAACCTGCAAACGCCGACTCACTGCTTCAACTAGGCGAGCTAATTTGCTGAGTCCAGCAATCCGTCCGCTCGGAATGTATCCAATATGCACTTTACCGAAGAAAGGAGCCATGTGATGCTCACATTGGCTGTAATAGACGATATCCTTCACGATCACTAGCTCTTCATGAGACTCATCAAAAGTAACACCGAGCGCCTCGCGGGGATCTATCGAATAACCGCCGAATATCTCCTCGTACATCCGCGTAACACGTGCTGGTGTTTCAAGCAGTCCCTCGCGGCCGGTATCTTCACCGATTAATTCTAATATTTTCTCAACGTGATACTCGATTTGCTCACGGTTCTCTGATACTTTACCGTTCACGTATTCATTGATGTTCCCCATGATGTCTCCCCCTTCCGCACCCGTATAATTTCTATCCGGACCCGGTTACTTACTTCTACGTTTATTCCCTTTAGCTGCTCCTGGTCGGGCGCCTGTCTGGTTCTGATTCTTCATCATCTGTTGGGCACGTTGCATTTGTTTCCCATTCAGGTTATAACCCATTTGTTTCGCAACCTTTTGCAGCATTTCAGGATCATTCTGCATAGTTGTCATTTGTCTGCGCAGATAATACACACCGATAAAAAATCCACCGATGAGACCTACGACCAATGTAATAATAGGTAATGCGATATTCATCTAAAGCCCACCTCTACACTCTATTGTCTGCATCGCCATATGGCGCGCGAATCTATCATAGCATTTCGAGAACTGGACAGCAATTGGGAATATGCAACCCGTCTATGATCTTTTTCCTTCATTAAACATCGTTGTCCTCTCGTGCCTGCTTCGCAGTAAGGAGCACATCCTGCGCCCGGCTCAGCATTTCTTTTACCGTGTCATGCTCTTCGCGCTCTAAAGCCGATTCAACAGCAGCTAGAGCCTCCTCACCACCGATGCGTCCCAGCGCCCAAGCAGCAGTGCCTCGCATCTCAGGCCGCGGCTCTTTCAGAACAATTTCTGTTAGCTTTGGCACCGCTTCTACTTCCTTGAAATTACCGAGAGCGATGATCGCATTTCGTTGCATCGGCTTTTTGCCTCTCCAGGCAGCAGAGCTATTTCCGAATCTCTCTTTGAATTCACGGTTGCTAAGATCCAGGATTGGCATTAACAATGGCTTCACGATCTCAGGATCAGGCAGCATCTGAGGGCGATGATTCCAGTTCTTCCCTCGATTCTTGGGACATACAATCTGGCAGGTGTCACAGCCGTATAGACGATTGCCAATCTTGGTCATGTATTCATCACTCAGAAATCCTTTGGTCTGCGTCAGAAAAGAAATACAAGCCTGCGCGTTAAGCTGACCCGGCCCCACCAGTGCACCGGTTGGACAAGCATCAATACACTTGGTACACTCCCCGCAGCCTTCCTCAACAGGCTCATCCGGAGCAAAAGGAATGTTCGTAACCATCTCCCCTAGATAAATCCAGGATCCCCATTTGGGTGAGATGATAGAACAGTTTTTGCCGCTGAAGCCTATCCCCGCTCTTTCCGCTACCGCTCTATCTACCAGTACACCGGTATCGACCATACTTTCCAGCACAGCATCCGGTACACGTTCATGAATAAAGTCCTCTAGCTTACTTAAGGCCTCCCTCAGCACATGATGATAATCCCTGCCCCATGATGCTCGGGCGAGAATACCTCTTCGTGCACCTGGCTCAGATTTCGGAGGATTCTCCATTTTGGAAGGATAGGCCACAGCAATTGAAATAATAGATAAGGGCTTGTCCCCAGAGCTCAGAGCGGGGATTGTCCTTTTATCCAGATCCGGTTCCTCGAAACCAGATTCATATCCTTTGTCTCGGTGGTCTTGCAGAATATTTTTCAGATATAAAAAAGGCTCTGCTGTAGTAAACCCGATATCATCAATACCGAGTGACGTCGCAGCCTCCTGAATCTCCGCTTTAAGCTGTGCCCACTTGGAAGGCGGGGGTGCATACGGTGACTGAAATGTATTGTTCATTTCCGCCTTCTCCTTTTCATGTTATCGATAAAATTCTTATAACCCTTTCAGTTTAGACAGCGGCCACCAGATATAATCCGCCCTGCCTACAATCATGTCCTGTGGGATGGAGCCGAAATAACGACTGTCTTTGCTTGCTGAAGCATGACGGTTATCTCCCATGACAAAATAGTTTCCGCTCTCCACAGTTAACGCAGCGAAATCCGGGTCTTCAATCTCAGTATCGATATAGGGCTCATTCACTATTTTTCCATTCACATATAACTGGTGATCCTTCACTTCTATGATATCTCCAGGTATACCAATGACTCGTTTCACTAAAAAGTCCTTCCGACTAGGCCCCGTGCTAGGATCATGAAGAATGACGACATCCCCGTGTTTTGGGTTTACAAACATCAATGAAAGCTTATTAATAAAGAGCCTCTCACCTTCCACAAGCGTTGGCTGCATAGACTGACCTTTAACCGTTGATATATTGAACACAAAAATATTAAGAACCGACATTACCGCAAAGACAACTACCGCTGTAAGCAACCAATCCTTCAATTCCGCGGCCAAACGACCACCAAAGCCTTTGTTTGATCTGGACGATCTATGTCTTTGCTTCCGATTACGCATGAACTCTACTTGGGACTCCTGACTCAATATGTCACCTCTTATTCTCAATTATTGATGTCTATACTTGCAGATATTATAACAATAAAAAAGCATATCTCCCAGCCATTAGTAATGGACTTCTGGAAAATACGCTTGAGTATGAATGAAACAGACTATATCATCAACTATAGTTCTTTATTTAGTAAATGTTTCCGCTTACGCATCTGAGTGATCAAAATTACCCAACAATGCTCAGCTTCCGGACAGATTTGAAAATTTGATTCTCGCTATATCCCATAGCTTCATACAATGGCAATGCAAAAGAATTATGCTCATCGACGGCTACGTAGATACCACTAACCTTACGAGCTTGAAACCTGGATTCCATAGCCGATACCAGACTTCTACCGACTCCTCTGCGGCGATAATCAGGATGTACAGCAATCCGGAAATAACAACCGTGGTTTTTCTCAATCGTACCAATCAGTGCTCCAACAATTTCTTCTTCATCTTCCGCAACTACAATGAGATCTGAATCCCATGAAAGCTGCCTGGAGAAAGGCTCGATAGTGTTCTCGAAACATTCTTCCGATAATGCGGTTTGCAGCAAATCAGTCACAGGGCTAACGTCGCTTAATTGAAAGGAACGAACGTGCATTCTTTAAAATCTCCCTTGTCTATGGCTTATGAATTTAACAAAAAGAAGGGGTTCCCTTAACATTGAGAAAATAAAAAAAAGCATCAAATACCGAGGAATACCTGCTTTTAAATCTATTAAAGCACACTTTTCTCGTGATATCATCATTTTTCTTTTGAAAGCGCTTAATATCAAGCGTTTACATTTTGGCTAAGATTCATTGTTTCATTATAAGGGTAATTATAAAGAGTTATGTCTATGGGGTGACGGCTCTTTATTTTAACATTTTAAATACAATTGATGATTCTGTTTACACTCCCATCATACTTTATAAACATTTATGTTTGTTTAGTGTTGCATTATTGATCCAGATACTGTTTAATTAAAGTATCCTATTGGGAGATACCCTATAGTACATATCAACAATAAAGAATTTTGACGATAAACCGCCGAAGTTCTTTATCTATACAAATTCTAATATACTCAGGAGGGATTTTTCCATGGCATTTCAATTACCAGCACTTCCTTATGCAAACAACGCACTCGAACCACACATCGACGCTTTGACGATGGAAATTCACCATGATAGACACCATAACACATATGTGACTAATCTGAACGCAGCTTTGGAAAAGGCACCTGAATTGCAAAGCAAAAGCATCGAAGAACTTCTTACAGATCTGAACGCTGTACCAGAAGCTATCCGCACTGCTGTTCGTAACAATGGTGGCGGACACGCTAACCACACCTTGTTCTGGGAAGTTATCGGACCAAACGGCGGCGGCGCACCAACTGGCGCACTTGCAGCAGCTATTGACAGCGAACTAGGCGGATTCGAAAAATTCAAAGAAGATTTCGCAGCAGCAGCAACTACTCGTTTCGGCAGTGGCTGGGCTTGGCTAGTTGTTAAAGATGGCAAACTGGCAGTAACAAGCACACCTAACCAAGACAACCCAATCAGCGAAGGCGCTACTCCAATCCTCGGACTTGATGTATGGGAGCACGCTTACTACCTGAACTACCAAAACAAACGCCCTGATTACATCAAAGCGTTCTGGAACGTAGTAAACTGGGAAGAAGTTGGCAAACGTTACGAAAGCGCGAAATAAGGAATTAAATTCGGCTTGAGCTTATAGCTTAATAGCCAATTTAAAAAGGTATCCTCTGGCCTAATAGGCTGCGGGATACCTTTTTTTATGTTGCTCTACTGGGCAGAGTCCCCAAATAGCCTTCGTCTTACTATAATTAGGGAAAAACTCCCTGAAATTCAGCGATATTCTCCATAAACACTAGTAATAAGGGAAAACCTCCCTAAAAACCAGCGGTTCTGGAGCATAAATAAGATATTCACCGAATTTTTAGGGAAGTTTTCCCTAAAATGATTAAAAATAGGCGGAAAGGGCATGATTTCAGGGAATAATTCCCTAAAAACAATTTTGATCACTCTTGAGGTCATAAAACAACAGAAGCAATTAGATGTAAGCATAGTACATTCCATACTTTGCTTACATCCCATACTTCTACATCAAACATTCTCTACTTCCCCGACTTCGCCAGCTCTTCCTGCTCATCGAAATAAAGATTCAGCAGCTTCAAGAAGACATTAGGGAACGCATAATTAGCCATGTCCTCACGACTGATCCAGCGAACAGCTCCGCCATCCTCTGGACTAGCATTACCATCCTCAAATTTCTCGATGGGCACGCTGCTGTCCATCTCTGGGAACAGGCCTGCATCCGCGGTGTAGGCTGCCCGTCCTTCTGCCGCTATTGGCAGCGGAAGGGCGTCCTCCTCCCTGCACCGATACACCTGCAGGGTCCACACAATATGGCTGAAAATATGCTCAGCAGCCATCCAGTGCTCCTCAGGCCGGGCGGAGATCCCGGCCTGCCGCAGTGACCGGCGCAGCCGGTCCAGCGCCGCGGCCTCCGGCAGCCGCGCGTTCTTAGCGCCGCCTTCCGCTGGCGGCGCCTGCCAGTGCGGCAGCTCCCACATGCGGGCTAACAGCCCGCTTTGTGGCCGCTGCCGGATGAGCACTTGGCCCGCGTGGGTACCGCGGCCCTCGATTAAGGCCGCCAGCCGCTCCTCTGGGCGCGGCGGCTTGGCCTTGGTCTTGACGGGCAGCGAAGTCTCGCAGCCCGCCAGGCGCGCAGCGCAATGCTCCATCACCGGGCAGGTTAAGCAGCTCGGTGATTTCGGGGTGCATACGAGCGCCCCGAGCTCCATAAGCGCCTGATTAAATGAGGCAGCTTCCCCCTCCGGGATCAGCTCAGCCGCCAGGCGCTCCATTTTCACGCGGGTGGGTCCCTTAGCGATATCATCCTCGATGAGGAAGTATCGGGACAACACCCGCATTACATTACCATCTACCGCTGGCTCTGGCCGATTAAACGCGATGCTGAGAATAGCCCCTGCTGTGTAAGGACCCACTCCCTTTAAGCTGAACACCGCATCACGGTCATTCGGCACCTGTCCACCATAAAGCTCCTTTACCTGCTTGGCTGCATGCTGTATATTACGTGCGCGGGAATAATATCCTAAGCCTTCCCAACACTTAAGCACGTCTTCTTCAGGGGCGTCAGCGAGTGACTCCACCGTCGGAAAGCGTTCAATAAAACGATTAAAATAAGGGATTACCGTATCTACCCTTGTCTGTTGCAGCATAATTTCAGAAATCCAAATATAATAAGGATTGCGATGCCTGCGCCATGGCAAATCCCGCTTCTGCCCTTGATACCACTCTAGCAAATGATAACTGAAATATTGCTTGACCTCTCGCAGCTCCTGATCTTGTTTATCTTGTCCTTCTTTAAAATCCAGCTGTTTTGGTCGTTCATCTTGATCTTGCAGATCTTGTCCTTTTTTTAACTCTCGTCCTTCTTCTCGTTCCTGCAAATCCTGTCGTTCTTGTTGTTTCATTGTAACTCTCCTTGCCCTTCTATAATCACGGTTCAATTCATGAACCTAGCTCCTCCACCACCGCAAAAGCTGAAGCCAAATCACGGCCATGCGTTATCGTAAGATGAATGGTATACTTCTGTCCTTCAGGTAGATCTAGTCTGCTCCAGGCTTCGCATGATAAGGTTACTTCCGGCTTACCTTTGCGGTCAGGTAATATCTCAATATCCTGAAAACCAACCACATTACCAATGCCACAACCTAAAGCCTTCACAACGGCTTCCTTGGCAGCAAAACGCCCGGCTACGAACTCAGCCAACCTTCCACCTCGTTGCTCAGCAAGCTGGTACTCTTGCTCCGTTAGGATGCGCTGGTTGAATTTCTTGCCCTGTCCCCTGCGCATTACCTCTGAGATTCGCTCAATTTCTAACACATCATGTCCGATTCCGTAAATCAAAATTTCACGCTCCTTATGGACGTGTATCCTATACTACTTCAATAATGGTATGATCATTATACAGGTCATTTATATCCATTTAAAACTATAGTCCTGTAAGATTCTTTCTGCTATCTTAAAAGAAAATGCTTTGGAAGTCTATCTAGGCGGTTTAGTGATGG
>Ga0153923_100309_pt1 | contig 18264 bp, 16 predicted proteins | sample TSNJ007MetaG_FD_104682 | JGI IMG/M metagenome (GOLD analysis project Ga0153923, IMG submission 104682) | Attine ant fungus gardens microbial communities from New Jersey, USA - TSNJ007 MetaG | ecosystem: Host-associated > Fungi > Mycelium > Unclassified | place: USA: New Jersey, Brendon T. Byrne... | reverse complement strand
GCAGGGAGTGTTCTGTGTGAGAAGCACCACTTTGGATAAAGCGTTGCTCAATGTAGGCAGAACTTCGGTTATAATGATCAATGATCCGTTTTTTGCGAAATAACCATTCGTAGTTTTCTTCCGAAGTACCATCCATTAGATGCGTAAACACGGGAACTCGGTTACGTTCAATATGCACGGCCACCGCTACTTTGTTATCTTGGGCACTCTGCACAATCCGGTTGCCAATAGCGAGTGCATCTTGATGGGTAAAACTTGTGAATTCCAATTCCTTCTCTAATAGGTCTAATGCTTTTAAATCCATTTATCCTCTCTCCTCAACATAAAGATTCTGTTTCTTATCCATTTTGTAGTTTATAGCTGCGAGTAAAAAAGCCAATCCAGCCATAATTGAACCGATCCAAGCCGTATCCATAATATACAAATGGTCTACTGCAAGCCCACCTAATGTAGAACCAGCAGCTATCCCAATATTAAATGCAGAGATGTTTAATGCAGAAGCGACATCCTTAGCAGAAGGTACCAGCTTTTCTGCAAGCATTAGAATGTAAGCCTGTACGCCGGAAGACATCATAAAAGCGAAGAAGCCCATTAATATAAGGGATAAAATGGTGAACGTCTTGTTGGGTAGCAGCCATATTTGCAACAGCAGAGCAATGCCCTGAAACAGGAATACAAATCGGAGCGACTTTACAGGATGTCCATTTGCTAATTTCCCTCCAATAATATTCCCAAATGCCACAGCAACTCCGTAAACCAACAGCAGCCATGAAATAGACGAGGCTGAGTATCCACTTATCTCTTTAAGGATAGGAGAGATATACGTAAATAAGGCGAAGGTTCCGCCGAAACCCAGTACTGTCATTAGCAGTGCAGCGATGATACGTGGGTTGGCAATCAGACTACCAACATCTCTAAGGCTCGGTGAGTGAATTGAACGCGGAATTTTTTCCACGGCAATAATAGTGACAAACAAAGCTATTAGTCCTAATACAGCAACCACCGCAAATGACATCCGCCATCCAAATTCCTGACCGATATATGTCCCAAGGGGAACACCTAGAATGGTAGCGACGGTTAACCCGGTGAACATGATGGAGATGGCGGTGCCTTTTTTGTTAGTAGGGACCATATCTGCGGCCACTGTAGCTGCAACAGCGAAAAACACACCATGTGCAACAGCTGTAATTATCCTTGCTAAGAGCAAAATGGAATAGGTAGAAGCTAATGCTGCCAGAGCGTTCCCTGCAGTGAATACGATCATGAGGAACAGTAAATATCCTTTTTTAGGAAATTTACCTGTAATAACAACGATAATCGGGGTTCCAATAGCAAGGGCAATTGCATACCCAGACACCAGAGTCCCAGCTTGCGTAACCGATATGCCAAGATCAAAAGCTACCTCTTGCAGAATACCAACAATAACAAATTCTGTTGTTCCAATGGCAAAAGCACTTAGTGCAAGTGACATTAGTGCTATTAGGATTTTTGAATTCATACTTTCACCTCCTTTATGTAGGTCAATATTAAGAGAGAACTTGAATAAGCTCAAATAAAGAGAGAAAGTTTCTATAAAAGAAACTTTCTCTCGGTGGATACAATGATATTACCAATTAGAGTATCGAAAGGTGGTCTTTTTATTGAATGGAGCAATTATAAAATTGTCATCGACCTCCAATGTATAGAGTTATTTATGTGGTAAAATTAGGATAAGTGAATCTTGGGAGGCGAGTAAATTGAGTCTCGATCTTGTGATGATCATTTTTCTACTGTTCTTAAATATTCCAGTATATAAAGTATTGTTTCGCGTGTTCTTTGTGGATAATGATGATTATAACGAAACGATTAGACATACTTTTACACCTAACATCGTTTCATTATTCCGAGGAGAGTATTGGAAGGATAGAATGAATACGGCAAGACTTCAGTTTTTTATTATTCTTTGCGTTGGGATCGTTGTTTTAGAATACCTTGTTTTGAATAAAGTTATTGAAATTCTTGCATAAGCACCGCTCTATTATGGAAAACTTCTGTAGTGCGAATAAACTGCATGATTCCATTTTGGGAGGATAGCATTATGACAAATCAGGATCCGCAGGAGCTTCTTAAGAGTAAACACAAGCTAGATGAGCAGAAAAGGCAGTTCACAAATTTTGCCCGAAGTGCTTCCGGTCATGGTGAAGTAGAAGCAGGCCAGGAATTCAGTAATGACCGAGTGCCTGACGATCAAAACCGCATGAAATCTGTTGAGAACAGACAAGATTGACGTTAAAAAAGCTATTAAATAAGCCGATCCTTTTCCGGATCGGCTTATTTAATAATTATTACGTTGTAAGGTGTTGTTTCAATAGGTATCGGATGCTAGAGTTTTCTTGCTTTAATTTCAGAAGTTACAGGAAGTATTTTTGTTTTTTTTGAAAAATCGCTTTTATCGTCCCGCGACTACATAAGTTATCATCAGATTGCTCAATCATTTGCTCAATGGCAAATCCCACTTTAGTGAGTGCATTCACATAGGCTGATAATTTACTATCGGATCCGATTATGTTAGCGTACTTTCGTCAAGAGATACTGAATACCAAGATTCATCGAAATAACAATTTTAAAAACTAGAATTTCATTTTCTGTATAGACACACAGGCTCCGTTAAACGCATTTATGTTTCCAATTTCAATAGCAATGATGTTTCTGTGATCAACGGAGTAACAGGTGCGGTGATAGTAGTCATCCCTGTAGGCGTGAATCCTCCGGGGTAGCCATAAACCCGTTAACCAATCGTATTTATGTTGCTAATTTGAACAGCGACAACGTATCCGTTATCGACGGAGCGACCAATACTGTGCTGGCCACCGTTCCTGCCGGGGATGGAGCAGGTGCAGTCGCGGTCAATACCTCTACAAATGCTATCTATGTTGCCAACTTTAATGATAATACTGTTACTGTCATTGACGGATTAACAAACACTGTGGTGACTACCATTATTCCCGCCGGCGGTTCTCCTTTTCCAACGGGAATAGGTGTGAGTTCCTTAAACAATTCTATTTATGTAGCTGAATTAGGCATCTTCTTTTTACTTTTTAAGAAGCGTGAGAAGTTACCTTTGTATGTAATCGTGCGATGGTGGCATTACTAACTATGTGTATGGGGGGAGATAGGCTGTGAGCTTGTAGATTTTCAAGGTAGTGGGAATGGACTAGTGTATTCGATAATCTGAAAAAATGAGATACTTCCCATAAATCTCATAGGCGGCTGGTTCTTTCATCCGTTGCACCGCCAGTTTTAAGATCGACGGACAAGAACATAGTCCCTTTAAAAGTCGCTAAAACGGCAGCTTATTTTGCCTAACCGTATATACACAGTTTCTTCCTCCCGCTAAAATGTACTCCCCTCGTTCAATATGAACATTATTTCCTAAAACAGTTTTAAATAGATGCAACTCATTCTTGCATAACCCGGTACACACAGCAGCAGCTTCACAGATCGGGCAATGTTTCTCAATGAATAAGAGACTGCCATCTTCCTGCTCCTTAACCTCGGCCATATAACCTTCATTTGTTCGAATCTCGGCCAGCTTCTCCAGTTTCTCTCTAACGTCTGTTGTATCACCAAGATGCTGAAGATATTGTTCTTGCATATTCTTATTTCGAACAGCCAGCAGCTTGTCCAGCCCCTCATTTCCGAAAGCTTCTTTCATGGAATTGATCAAACTGATGGATAAATCCGAATATCCGCTTGGAAAAAACCGATCAGCCGCGGGAGTTAAGATCCATAGCTTGGTGGGTCGACCCATGGGACGGGACTCTTCTTTGTTAGTTACCAACCCTTCTTCTTTCAGCGCATTCAAATGTTGACGAATAGCCATTCCAGATAGCGAAAACTGGGAGGAGAGTGCCATAACATCCATTCCCCCTTGCTGCTTTAACAGATCAATGATCGCTCTTCGGGTTTTGGTTGAGACATCCTTTTTGGTTTGATTTCGGCTCAAGGTGCACCTCCTTTTGAAGCAACTAAATCTACATCACAGACTACATTTTAAACAAAAATGTTGACAAAGTCAAAGCTGAACTGTAGCTTAGACATTATAAACAAAAATGTTTACTAAGTGTCCGGATACGATGTATACATACCAATTTTCTTGGAAGTCACATTTCATGCCGTCTAATCATCAAAGCATTTTCAGCCCACGTTATTTTGTACTATCCATAGGACGTATATCAAGATAGGAAAGGGTATCCAATCTTTAGGTTTGAAAAACAAATAACTGAAGGAGGAGTTTACAATGATCATCGAGGTCAGTGATAAGGCATCAGAAAAAATCGCCGAAATCTTATTAAGTGCGAATATCCGAAATCCATTCCTTAGAGTGGGTGTTGATGAAGGGGGATGCAGTGGATTATCCTACACCCTAGTCGTAGATGAACAGCAGGCAGAAGAGGACATTGTATTAAATAAAAAGGATTTTAGTATATTGGTTCACCCGAATAGTATCCCATATATTGACGGTCTTGAAATTGACTATGAAGAGAGTGGAATGGTAGGTGGATTCACTATGAATAACCCTAATGCAAAAGCTTCATGTGGATGCGGAGCCAGTTTCAGAATGGCCAATTATCGTGGCGAAATAAAAAAATGTGATTAAACAGCAGAAAGGAGAGAAGAGGAATGATATCATTTGCAGTATCCGAAAAAGCATTGGATTCATTTAAGAATGAATGGGATTTGGAAGAGGGCCAATATGTAAGAATTTATGCAAAATATTCCGGTGGAGGCTCAGATGCCTTCACTGTTGGAATTAATGCAAGTGCTACACCGATCGATCCCGCATGGGTTCAATCCATTGGCGGATTTCATTTCTTTGTTGAAAACACTGATGTTTGGATTTTACAGGATGAACTTCTTCAAATTGATTGTAATGAAGACGGCATATTTTCAACCAAAATCTCCTGAGCATCTTCTTGAGTGCAATGTACAGTAGAATATCTACTACACTTCTAGCAATTTCGCACGCTTTTGTCTATACTATTTTAAATAAATATCAGAATGGGATCTGATTTTAACAGAAGCAGGTGCAGAACATTGATAAATTTGGACAAATTAGCAAAGGCATTTACTAAAGGTGTCTATGATATAGAAGATAGAAGCAGATTAGTCATCCAGCCGAAAAGTTTATTAAGTGAATTTACCACCGTTAAGCATGGATTTCTGTTTATCATTCGCGGAGGAGCCAGAATACGTGTGAATGGAACCGTATATGAATTACGGCCAGGGTCAGTTTTTCATGCGGCTCCAGGTATGCAAATGGATTCGCAGGTTATAGGACAATCAGAGCTTGAGTATTACTCCCTTTTTTATAAATTGGATATGCCAGAAGAAATGAATTGTACTACCGAATTTGACTCTCATTTCAAGCTGGAGCCAGGAGCCAATCTAAAAATTATTGAATTACTAATCATGCTTCATCAGAATACCCATCCATCCGGAGAAATTGGAAAGCTGCGTATCAAAGAGCTGTTCTTAAGCCTAATGCATCAGGTTCTGATTGCTTGCAGTTACAGAGAGAACGACAGTTCACCGAATCAAAAGATGGTTGATGAAGCCCTTGCATACATTAAACTCCATTATATGAATTCACTTACACTCGGTGAGTTAGCGGAACGGCATGCAATGAGTACGAACCGCTTCTCTTACTTCTTTCACAAATACACGGGGCTGCGTCCAATCGACTATGTCGTTAATTATCGTATGGAACGAGCCTGTGACTTACTCAAAGCAGGCAATTTTCCTATTCACGAGATTGCGGACCGTGTCGGTTATGACAATCCGCTCTATTTCAGCCGATTATTTAAAAAGAAATTCGGTGTTGCTCCATCTGCCTATAGATAATTAGATAATATACATATCGAGTTTCTTATACTTGAATTAAGTCTGCAGCTACTGGTGATGAACCAGAAGTGCAGACTTTTTTATTTAGATTAAATAATGATGCATGTAGAATTTGAGATTTGTACATTTGAATTTATTTAAATTTTTGATAAACTCACCCTTGTAACTGAGAATCATTATCAGTAAATTGATTTATAAATGAAAGGCTGGTAGATATGACAGGAAACAGAAAATTATGTATTGGGTTGTCCTTAAATGCAACCTGGATGAAAGGAGACGGCTGGCGGCACCCGGATAGCGGAGTCGAAAAGATGGGGTCTATCGAATATTATATTGATTTGGCAAAAATGGCGGAGAATTCTAAGCTCGATTTTCTATTCAGGGCTGATTATCTGTATGTTAGCCCGCAGATGTTAGGGGATTCCTCTAATTTCGGCAGTCCGGACCCTGCATTGTTTTTTGCAGCGATAGCCCGTGAAACCGAGCGGATCGGACTAGTGACGACGATTTCTACCACTTTTAATCCGCCTTATGTTGTAGCAAGACAGCTTCAGTCTTTACACTGGCTGAGCAATGGACGTGCTGGCTGGAATATTGTCACTTCTATTGAAGGCGCCGATAATTTCAGCGATTCACCTATGCCTTCACCGGAAGAGAGATATGCCAAGGCAAAAGAGTTCACGGATGTTGTATGCAAGCTGTGGGAGAGTTTTCCGAATGAAGCGATTGTTATCGATCGTCAGTCGGGTATGTTCTCGGATAAGGATAAAGTAACTGCTATTAATCATTCCGGTGAATTTTTCAGTGTAAAAGGACCACTTACTTTGCCTGCTCACAGGTCAGGAACGCCTCCGCTATTTCAAGCCGGCGCTTCGGATATTGGACGGAATTTCGCTTCTTCCGTTGCAGATGCTATTTTTGCAGCAATGCCGGATATCGAATCAGGAGTGGAGCTAAGAAATGATCTGAGAAAAAGAGCGGCAGAGCAGGGACGTGATCCGGATGCCATCAGAGTTTTGCCGGGCTTATATTTTTTCCTGGCTGATACACGCGAAGAAGCGCTTGAATTACATAAGACCGCACATGCAAATTTAAGTCTTGAGCGCAGACATGCTTCGCTTAAATCGGTGTTAGGTCTTGATTTAACCGGTTATTCCATAGATAGGCGTGTAACTGCTGATATGTTACCCGATCCAAATCAGGCCGTCCGCAGCCGGACACATGCCGAACTATTGCGGCGGTATATTATCAAAAACCAGCCTACAGTGAAAGAGATCCTGGACAGGCCGGAGGTTGTCGGATCTGCTCATTGGGTATCTGTCGGGACAGTCGAGGATGTACTGAACGATATTATTGAGCGGTTTGAAGCGGGGGCTATGGATGGCTTCATCGCCTTGCCGGGCGGTTCAGAACAATCTATGGAACTGTTTTTTGAGAAGCTGGTACCGAAGCTGGTTGAGAGAGGCTTGTTCCGAAGTGAATATACGGGGTGCACTTTTCGTGAGCATCTAGGGATATAAAAAAGAGAGTTGAGGCGATTGAACGATGCATGAAGAGGAAATGTTTGATGTTACGATTATTGGCGGCGGTCCGGCCGGATTATTTGCTGCATTTTATAGTGGACTCCGCGAAATGAAGACCAAAATCATTGAATTTCAGCCTGTACTTGGCGGCAAGGTGCATGTCTATCCGGAAAAGATGATCTGGGATGTGGGAGGCTTACAACCTATTCTTGGCTCGCAGCTTATTGAACAAATGGTTGCGCAAGGGATGACGTTCCAGCCGGAGGTTGCTTTTAATGAAAAGGTCACATCCATCTCGGAAGATGAAGCAGGTTACTTTATATTGCACACGGCCGCAAACCGGAAGCATTTCACTAGAACTGTAATATTGGCCATTGGAGGAGGCATTCTGAAGCCGATCAAGCTTGAAATCGAGGGTGCCGAAAGATTTGAAATTACAAATTTGCATTATACGGTGAAGTCACTTGCCCGCTTCAAAGAGAAGACTATTCTAATATCGGGTGGCGGACATTCTGCTGTTGACTGGGCGAACGAACTGGCCCTGATTGCCAAGAAGGTGTATTTAACGTACCGGAAAGAGAACTTAAAGGGGCATGAAGCCGATATTTCACGCTTGGCGAACAATGGCGTAGTGTGCTTGTTAAATACTTCAATCGAAAAATTGATTGCCACACCGGATCACGAAAAAATAGGGACAGTACTGCTAAAAAGCAATGACAACGGAGAAGCATTTGAGCTGTCCGTTGATGAGGTCATCATTAATCACGGTTATGAACGCGACAAAGAACTGCTGGTGAACAGTGAAATTAAAATTGATCTGTGGGAACATCGGATTTCAGGATCAGCAATGAGCGGGACATCCGTGCCGGGCATTTATGCGGCAGGTGATGTTCTGCATCATGAAGGAAAGCTGCACCTGATAGCGGGAGCGTTCCAGGATTCTGCCAATGCAGTAAACCAGGCCAAACAATACATCACGCCGGAGGCAAATTCGACCGGGATGGTGTCTTCGCACAATGACCTGTTCATACAGAAAAATCGTGATTTAATGAAGCATTTATACAGATAGTAATGATAACAACTCAAGGGGGAGCCAAATGAATAGACTATTTGGATGGATTGCATCCTTAATTATAATAGCAGGATTACTGGCTGGATGTTCCGAAACTTCAGTCACATCTGCACCTGAAGTCGGCAAGATCGAGGAAGCGGGATGGCCAAGAACAATTGCAGATGCCAGCGACAATGGAGTGGTGCTCAAGACACGACCTGAGCGGATAGCGGTTCTTCATCCTTTGTATTTGGACTACTTTTTTGCTCTAGATACGCCTCCAAGCGCATCAACTAACGCAGCTGAAGCAATGAAAGATTTCGCTACTTTACAGCCTTATGCCGGAACTGCTGAGATTATTGATTTGGGCAATAGCAATGCGAATCTGGAAATGATCATGGATGCAAAGCCTGATGTGATTGTAACCTTCAAGGGTTCTGTTGATAGCAATTATGATGAGTTGAATAAGATTGCACCTGTCATCTTAATTGACTACACCGATACCTGGGAAAAAACGACGATGCTGTGTGCTCAGATTGTTGGAAAAGAGACGTTAGCGGAACAAGCCATTAAGGAAACACAAGAAATGATAGCCAATACGAAAAAACAGTTAAATAGTCTTGAAAATAAGACCTTTGCCTTGCTACGGGTCGATGGAAAAGCCAATTTTAATGCTCAAGGCTCTAAAAACACGATGTACTACAATCAAACAGTGGGCTTTGGGTTGTTGCCACCAAAGGGATATCCCGAGGAGGGCGGGGCTCTTTCTCTGGAGGGTCTATACAGCATGAATCCCGATTATATTATTATCCAGCATGATATGGATATCGCAAAGGCGGCCATCAAGGAGAAGGAAACTTCAAAAGCGTGAAACTCACTTGAAGCAGTAAAAAACAATCATGTTCTTATCTTTGATAATTCACTAAACAGTGCAAGTATCCTGGCTGTCCGTTTGGCTGCAGATCATTTTCTGCAATTGGCGGCTGAACAATAATTTATTATACAAAAATCCGATCGCTCCCTGTAGGGTGATCGGATTTTTGTTATTTAGCTAAATATCTTGACCTGTTGTTTGGTGAAAATAAAGTATTAGACTGCAGCTGTTGTCGTTCCAATAACGTTCCCCGTTAGCATAATCACCTTAAGTGACAAGATCATCTTACCGTCTGGTAAACGAGGCCTATGGCTCCAGAATCAAAGGTTTTGTTTTCGATTAGCTTAAGATTGATCTTCTCCTTGAGACCTTGGAATAACGGCAATCCCTTACCGATCAGAACGGGAGAAACCGTAATTTTATACTCATCAATTAAATCAAGCTGCATGAGGTGGTGTGCGAACCTAGGACTGCCGAGGATGACCATATCCTTGCCTGGCTGCTGTTTGAGGTTATTGATCTCTTTCTCGACATCTTCTTTCACGAGTCTGGAATTATTCCATTCGACTTCCTCCAGCGTCGTGGAAAAAACGATTTTGGCTGTCTTTTCGATCCACTCGGCATGATTCCGTTCATGCTGCGAAGCTGATGGGTTCGAAGGCACAGATGGCCAGTAATTATGCATCATCTGATAAGTCCCACGTCCCCAAAGGACAGTGTCGGCAGTACTCAGAATTTCTTTCGCATGTTTCTCCAAATCAGCATCGTAGGAAACCCAGCCAATGTCCATTTCACCATTCGGCCCTTCTACAAAACCGTCAAGCGATGCGTGAAGAAATAGAACGAGTTTTCTCATTTTCAGTTCTCCTTTGTTTATGAGGGATATTTACATTATACATTAACTACATTTTAGCAGTTTTCTTCAGTCTAGACCTTTATTATCTTTAGACAACTGTTATTGATAATGGTTATCATTTATGATGATCATTAGACAGATAACGGAGGGGTAGTCATTATGCACATCAACAATCAAATATTTCTATGGGATCAAGCGACCGTCAAGTTATTGGATGTACGCCAAATTGAAATGGTTCAAGGCGAAATTCGTCAAAAATATAAGATTCCTGCCAGTATATTTTTACTTTCGGTACATGGGAGCGCTCAAGTTCAGTTAGATCAGGCCGAATTTTCTTTTACAGGATTTCAAATTCTCCATAGCGGGAAAGGGGCGACCCTCAATATTGTTCCGACAAGCAAAAAATTTGTTTACTATATCATTTACTACCGTGCATGGATTCATGAAGAGGATCCCTTCCAAATACAATATTGTTTTTCCCCTGATGCACCCATTTTACTTTATAACAAAATTCAAATGATGCACCAAAAATGGAACAAGCAAGAAGAGAGGCTCCATGTTAAATCACTGTTTTATCAATTCATTGATCAGGTTTTAAAAGAAATACATAGACAAGAGACTGAGGTGAAACAAACAAGTGTTGCAGTCCAAGTAATCACCTATATCCAGGAATACTATGCGGAGCCAATTACATTAGATTCTCTTGCGGAAGTATTTAATTTCAGTGCTTATCATTTGTCATCATTGTTTAAAGAGTACACAGGTATGAGTCCGATTGATTACTTAATTCGTTTTCGGCTTGAACGTGCAACAGAGCTTTTAATGACAACAGAGGCTTCTGTCGGGGAAATTGCAGCAAGCGTTGGTTATAAAGACGTTTATTATTTCAGCCGAATTTTTAAGAAAAGAAAAGGTGTATCCCCTGCACATTTTAGAACAAGAGAGATACAGGCACATAAAGTTGCTGAAAGTCCATCAAACTTCCCCATATCCTCTATTTTTGAACACATCGTTCAACAGTATATTAATAATGATAATCATTATCACAATACGGAAAAAGGGGAATTACATATGTTTAAAATGACAAAATCTCAGACGACGGCAGCTTTGCTGCTTTGCGGTTCTCTATTATTAGGCGCTTGCTCAAGCGGGACGGGCACAGTTGCGAAGGAGCAGAGTACTGGGAATGGAACCGAAAATCAAACTGCATTAGAAGAAAGTTCGAAGACTCGAATAGTATCAACGCCAAAGGGAGATGTGGAAGTACCTGCAGAGCCGAAAAGAGTAGCGGCTGACCAATATATGGGGCATTTATTGAAATTAGGAATTGTTCCAATCGGTGCAAGAACATTTATGCTGGATGAAGGCTGGATGGAGAAGGCGGACATTCCGAAAGAAACGATCGAGAAAATTGAAGATCTGGGGGATTTTCCTTTAAACCTGGAAAAATTAACGATGCTAGATCCGGACTTAATTATCGGTTCAATCGATGAGAACATAGAACAATATGAGATGATTGGAACGACTGTTTTTCTGCCTTATTGGGAGGGGTTATCAACCGCAGGGCCGCTTGATAAATTCAGGGGTGTAAGCAAGATATTCGGAAAAGAAAAAGAAGCAGAAGAATGGATTGCGCAATACGAACAGAAAGTAGCTGAAGCAAAGTCGAAACTCACCGGTGTTATCAAGGAAGGGGAAACCGTTTCGGTTGTTCAGTTTTCACAAAAGGCCGTGTACGTCTTAGCGGCAAAGGGCGGAAATTATGGTTCTTCCACTATATACAATATGCTGAAGCTGCCTCCAACAGAAAGTGCCAAAAATATGGCAGAGGGGTTTGAATCCATTTCACTTGAAGTGCTCCCAGAATACTTAGGGGATTATGTTTTTGTTTATAATGGCGATGCTGATGCAACAAATGAAGCAATGGAAAGTAACATATGGAAAGGCATCCCCGCAGTGAAAAATGGCAAAGTTTATTTGTATGGTGATAACTATCATGATGAATTCGTAATGGAGGACCCTTTTTCATTAGAGCTTCAGCTGGATACGATTGTTAATTTATTACTTGACACTACTAAATAATTTAATAGATATGGCACATCTGAACGAAACGGAATTCACCTCCTGAATAAATAAAAAAACGCTCCGTTTGGACTGTGGATCAGGCCGTTCCTGATAGGAAGTGGAGGAACTCCGAGAGTGAGGTTGTCCGGTACCACATAAGGCTTTGTCCTATGAGCAAGTGCCTTGGTCGGCATCATCCACATAATAATTCCAAGCGCAGCATTCAAAAGAGGATTTATATCAATGGATATTAATGACATTGACATCTACAGGTTTTTCTAAAATAATAGAATGTAATTGAATACTGGTACCTTTAATTCAGTCCAGAGAGGCTGACAAGGACAGCGGATTTTTATAATCACGTGAGAAGCAGGGCATATTCCGTCAAGGGATGCTCTGTGTCTTAGCGCGGATTGTGATGAACAAAAGAGGCTACTTGTCAGTTTGATCTGACGAGTAGCCTCTTTTGTTTCTGCTTTTTTGGTATCAGGACACTTTATACTGGGGGTATTCTGATGAGTAAACAAGATCAAGAGTTTTCGTGGCAAGCGGTGCCGAAAACGCAGAGAAATCATATTGGAAAGACGTTCTCCGTCATGTTAGCATTCACTTTCTTTTCCGCAAGCATGTTGGCAGGGGGAACGTTAGGGGTCAGTTTGACATTCATGGAGTTCATTGGAATCGTGCTTGCCGGTAATCTGGCACTCGGCATCTATACCGGAGCACTGGCACATATCGCTGCCAAAACAGGTCTTTCCACGCATTTGCTTGCAAAATATGCGTTCGGTGAAAAAGGCTCGTACCTTCCTTCTTTCCTGCTTGGCTTCACACAGGTCGGATGGTTCGGTGTCGGTGTAGCCATGTTCGCGGTACCTGTCGCCAGAGCGATGGACTGGAATGTGTACCTTTTAATCTTCGTGTTTGGTCTTGCAATGACGGCATCAGCCATCTTCGGCATGAAGTCGCTCGTCATTCTGGGTTATATAGCAGTTCCGGCCATTGTTGTTCTCGGTGGTTACTCTGTGTTCGAAGGAGTAAACACGCTGGGTGGTCTGCAAGGGTTGCTCGATTACTCACCAACAGAGTCGCTCACCGCAGCAGCAGCATTGACCATTTGTATCGGGTCATTCATTAGCGGCGGAACGTTGACGCCCGATTTTGCCCGGTTTGCCAGAACATCCCGGCAGGCGGTTACTGCAACGGTCATTTCGTTCTTTTTAGGGAACTCACTTATGTTTCTCTTCGGTGCAGTCGGCGCAATGGCTTATAATTTGGCAGATATCTCGGAGGTCATGTTCTTGCAAGGATTGCTCATTCCTGCGATCATCGTACTGGGGCTGAACATCTGGACAACTAACGATAACGCACTTTACGCTTCCGGGCTGGGCTTTGCCAATATCACTAAAATTTCGAAAAAGTTTTTCGTTATCGTTAACGGCATCGTGGGTACCGTATTTGCCATGTGGATGTACAACAATTTCGTTGGTTTCCTGAATGTGCTGGGCGCGGCGATCCCGTCCATCGGGGCGATCATCATCGCAGACTATTTTATTGTGAAGCGCAGAAACTATAAACCATTTGCCGACATGACTTTCAAAAATGTAAACTGGATCGCGATGGTGGCTTGGGTTATCGGCGTGGCCTTCGCCCAGCTGGCTCCAGGAATAACACCACTTAATGCACTGATTGGAACAGCGGTTGTATACACCGTGATAATGCTGATCGTTGCTAAGAAAGAATCCAAAGAAAAGGGGAATAAAAATGATTATACAGAACGCAAAATTGCGGGGTAAAGAAGGTTTATGGAATATTGTTGTGAAAGATGGGAAGTTTGAGCTTATCACGCAATCAATGGAACTAACTGCGAATGAGGAAGTAATTGATGTTAACGGCTCACTTGTGCTGCCGCCGTTCATTGAACCTCATATTCACTTGGATACAACGTTAACAGCAGGTGAGCCGGAATGGAATTTGAGCGGAACACTGTTTGAAGGCATCCAGCGTTGGTCAGAACGCAAGGCCTTCCTGACGCATGAAGACGTCAAAACGCGTTCCAAAACTGCATTGAAGTGGCAGATCGCGCAGGGTATCCAGCATGTACGAACACATGTAGACGTTACTGATCCAAGCTTGACCGCCGTAAAAGCGATGCTTGAAGTAAAAGAAGAAATGGCACCGTTCATTGACATCCAGCTTGTCGCTTTTCCACAAGAAGGTATTCACTCCTTCCCGAACGGCGTGGAATTACTAGAAGAGTCGCTGAAAATGGGCGTTGACGTGGTGGGTGGTATTCCACACTTCGAATTCACAAGAGAATATGGCGTTGACTCGATGAAGGTTGCGTTTGACCTCGCTGAAAAATACGACCGTCTGATCGATATCCATTGCGACGAAATCGATGACGAGCAATCCCGTTTCTTGGAAGTTGTAGCCAAAGAAGCTTACGAACGCGGGCTTGGCTCCCGTACGACAGCAAGCCACACGACGGCGATGGGGTCATACAATGACGCATATACGTACAAATTGTTTAGATTACTGAAGATGGCTGACCTAAATTTCGTCTCCAATCCTCTGGTTAACATCCATCTGCAGGGACGCTTTGACACTTATCCGAAAAGAAGAGGGTTAACTCGCGTCAAAGAACTGCTGGAAGCGGGACTTAATGTATGCTTCGGTCACGATGACATTTTTGATCCATGGTATCCGCTTGGCACAGGCAATATGCTTCAGGTGCTGCACATGGGTATTCATGCTTCTCAGTTGCTCGGATACGATCAAATCGTAAATTCAATCGATCTTATTACGAAAAATAGCGCAAGAACGTTGAATATCGAGGATATCTATGGCATTGAAGTAGGTAAACCTGCCAACTTCATCGTTCTTGAAGCAGAGAACGAGTATGAGACCATTCGTAAACAGGCCGGAGTACTTTATTCGTTCAAAGCCGGCCGCAAAATCGCGGAAACAAAGCCGCGGGACACTTCGATCATTCTTGAGAACGGTTCGGAGAAGATTACTTTCAATAAATAATCGAATGAAGTATGTGCTCCATCAAGCAGAGCCTACTTTTTAGCCAAAAATCCCTTCATGATAGTCAGGAATATATGAGATCACGTGATTGTGAACTCTTCCTGTATACATGGGGGGATTTTTTAGTGTCTAGTGTAGGACACAGTTCATGAATCAGTACTTCAGCACAGTAAAATTTGTTATAAGTACATTCAAAAGAGAAAAAAGTGGGATTTTATATATTGGTTGTGATAACCGTTTTTCAATAGACGATGTTTCACTCAGCTAACAGGCAGTTTACAATAACAGTGCATGGAAATTTATGGGGTTAAAAATGGAAAGAAGGTTGAGAACATGGGAATGCGTGGTTATTACTTTGCAATGGATGACAATCTGGTGCAGAAAATCGCAGTAGGAGACATTGCATTGAAGAGTTTGAAAATAGACGATTATCCCGGACTGGACATTGATAGATCCTGGGAGGCGATTCACTACTTGCTTTGTGGAGATATCTCCGATGGAGATGCGCCTCTTGGCTATGTTGTTCCACTGACGTCAGAAAGAGCCATCGATTTTGGCTCATACGGGGCTTTTTCCTTACGTGCCGAGCAAGTTGCAGAAGCGCTTCAGGCTATGTCTACGCTGGTTGAAGCACAGCTCCGTTTGCGGTATAATTTCCCGGCCATGGTCAAGAACGAGGTATATCCTCTAGATCCTGATACTGTTTCAGACGAGGATAAGGACGAGTTCTTTGCTTACATGCTTCAGCATTTTAACGAAATCCGGCGTTTCTACAGTCAAACTGTAGCGAAGGGCAAAGGTCTCATCTTCTATATTTTCTGATTCCAATAATTTGAATCATTCAGGGGCTAATATATCAAATAGTGCTAAACTAACATGAAACGTTAGTTCAATTAAACAGCGACAGTCTAGGACTATATTTTTCGTCCTTTGCTGTCGCTGTTTTGTCGCTGTTTTAATTCTAGGGTCAGTCTATTACTTTACTTGCCGCTGAAAGTTGTTATATTTTTGTAGAATCACTTAGGACGTTCCGGACCTAAACTCCAGTATCACTAAGACTTTTTTCATAGCTTATTTCCAAGATTCGACCTTGTTTTCACCCACTGTATAGGCCGAAAGTATAAATTTACAACACTTTACAAAAATCTATGTTTTTCCTAATCCTTATGAGATAGCATATTAGACGAAAGCGGTGGACAATTATGGAAAAATCCACCGATCTATATCTTAAGGAGGAAGAATATGAAGGAGAAGCGTTCAGGTTTGAATAAGAAGCTGCTAAAAAGCATGCTGGTTGCATCTGTTGCCGTACCCCTGCATTTGTTCGCATTCGGAGCCGGCTCGGCGATATACGCTGAGGGGCCAAGCGACCCCGCCCCATTCATTGAAGCCAAAGTGGTCAACGAGCATGCAGGCCAGAAAATTCTGTTTGACAATACCCACGCGCAGACGGCCGGAGCGGCCGACTGGGTTATTGATGGCGCTTTTTCCGATTTTGGCAATGCGCTTGCGCAAGAAGGCTATTACGTTAAAGAGCTTCGTAAGACCACTCCGATTACGCTAGGCGATCTTTCCAGCTATGACGTCTTCGTCGTGGCCGAATCTAACATTCCATATAAATCCAGCGAGCAGGCAGCTATGGCGGAATACGTGGAGAATGGCGGCAGCATCTTCTTCATCGGCGATCATTACAATGCGGACCGCAATAAGAACCGCTGGGACGGCAATGAGGCATTCAACGGTTACCGCCGTGGAGCTTGGGACAACCCAGCCAAAGGCATGAGCACCGAAGAGGCCAGTTCCGCGGCAATGCAAGGCGTGGTCAGCTCCGATTGGCTGGCGGAAGAGTTCGGTGTCCGGTTCCGCTTCAATGCGCTAGGTGACATTAACGCGACCAACATCGTGGCTCCCGATCAGGCCTTCGGTATTACATCAGGAGTATCAAGTGTAGCCATGCATGCCGGCTCCACGCTGGCAATCCTCGACCCGACACGGGCGAAGGGCATCGTCTATCTACCGAAAACCAACAATGCTTGGGGCAACGCCGTGGACCAAGGTGTTTACAATGGCGGCGGCGTAGCGGAAGGTCCTTATGTGGCCGTGGCGAAAAAAGGTGCCGGCAAAGCCGCCTTTCTCGGCGACTCCTCCCCAGTCGAGGATGCCACACCGAAGTATTTGCGCGAGGATACCGGTGCAAAAAAAACGACTTACGATGGCTTCAAGGAGGCTGACGATGCTGAGCTCCTGGTGAACACCGTTAACTGGCTCGCCGAACAAGAGAGCTATACGGATTTCACCAAGGTAAGTGGCCTGACGCTGGATCAGCCGACGCAGCTGCTGCCGTTCGAAGAGCCTGCGCTTTCCACCGAGCCGCAGCCAGAGCCATGGGCCGCTCCGAATGCCGGCTACAAATGGTTTGACCGCACCAGCTACAAGGCGGGCTCTTACGGTGGACCGGCGGCTACTGCAAGTGCGGTGTACAATTTCACGCACCAAACGGTGCTGCCGAACGCGCAGGATTTCCAGATTCGTGTCAGCGCAGATAATCTCCCTGCCAATACGAGCGTATCAGGATTCCAATTGGGTATCTACCAGGTGAGTAGCGGTGCCCAGATCGCCAAGATCCAGAACAGTGACGGCACTTGGCCGAGTAGCTATGCTTACAGCGCCAACTTTAGCCTGACATCAGACTTGAACGGCCATGCCTACAAAGATCTGACCGTGCAGATCAAACCGGGCACCACGGCTGCATCCAATCTGCGTCTGCGCCAGAACGGAACGAACCTGAAGACCGAATCAGTAACGCTCGGTAACGTCCCAGCAGAACCGCTTCCGGACGAGGAAGATCCAATTCCGGCGACCGTTTCCATCGGCGAAGCCCGGACCAAGATTGTTGGATCCTTGGTGACGGTTGAGGGGATCGTAACGACTGAGCCGGGTATTTTCGGCGGGCAAACCTTTTATCTGCAGGATAAGACCGGCG
>Ga0153923_100306_pt1 | contig 18522 bp, 20 predicted proteins | sample TSNJ007MetaG_FD_104682 | JGI IMG/M metagenome (GOLD analysis project Ga0153923, IMG submission 104682) | Attine ant fungus gardens microbial communities from New Jersey, USA - TSNJ007 MetaG | ecosystem: Host-associated > Fungi > Mycelium > Unclassified | place: USA: New Jersey, Brendon T. Byrne... | reverse complement strand
TGTTTAAGTAAGACAGCTATTGACGAATCAGTCGAATTCGTGCTTATTTATAGTATAAGAAGAAAGCATGGATTATAGAGGCCTTTCTACTTGTGTAGCGTCCATTAGGGCGCTGCACTTTACTTTTTTAGGCGGGAGGATGCTTCGTGACTGTATTGTACAAGCTGGAAACGTTTGAAGGTCCGCTGGATCTGCTTTTGCATTTAATCGATAAGGCGGAAATCGACATCCAGGACATTCCGGTCGCCGAGATCACCGAACAGTATATGGAATACCTGCGAAGTATGCAGGAGCTTGAACTGGATATTACGAGTGAATTTCTCGTGATGGCCGCAACCCTATTATCTATAAAGAGCAAGCTATTGCTGCCCAAACCACCGGTCATTGAGATCGATGATTTTGAATATTACGAAGAAGATGAATTTGATCCACGAGCTGAACTCGTTCAGCGACTGATTGAGTATCGTAAATTCAAGAGTATTGCTGTTCATTTAATGGATATGGAGAGCGAGCGGAGCTTGATTTTTACGAAGGAGCCGGAGGATCTGGGTCCATACGTGCCTGAAGAGATTGACCATACGCTAAAAGGACTACATACTTCCGACCTTATAGCTGCTTTCCGTAAGGCACTTAGTAAGGCGGCAAGAAGGTCATCTTACCAGCGGATCACCCGGGACGAAATATCGGTAAAAGATCGTATACGTGATGTATCGGATGCGCTGCAGCGCAGAGGGAAGGGCGGTAGGCTCCATTTCTCAGCACTGCTTCACGATGAAATGGCGCGACACGAAATCGTAGTTACTTTTCTTGCGATTCTGGAACTGATGAAAATGAAGGCGATTTTTTGCTATCAAGAGAAATTGTTTGATGACATCGTAATGGAGTGGAGAGGAGGAGAACACTTCAATGGATTACAAAACGCTGAAATCGATTATTGAGGGCCTGTTGTTTCTATCAGGTGATGAAGGGATCTCCGTACGGCAAGTCGCCGAGATTACGGAGCAGCGGCCAGAGCTTGCGGCTGGAGCATTAGAAGAACTAAAAGAGGATTATGTAACACAGGAGCGGGGATTGCAGGTAGTCCAAATTGCCGGGAATTATCGGTTGGCTACATTGCCGGAGCATGCCCATTATTTTGAGCGCTTAGCTTACTCCCCATCCAGATCAACCTTGTCTCAGGCCGCATTAGAGACATTGGCGATCGTGGCCTATCGTCAGCCCATTACACGGGTGGAGATCGAAGAGATTCGAGGCGTGAAATCCGAACGTGCTATTCATACGCTGAATAACAAGGATTTGATCCATGAGGTAGGTCGTGCGGAGGCCGTAGGGCGTCCAATCTTATATGGGACGACTAAATCATTCTTGGAGAGCTTTGGCCTAGCAAGTCTGAATGAGCTGCCAGAACCATCTAACTTCGAATCCACTGATAATTTGGAAGAGGAGACACAGCTATTGTTCAATAAGCTGGATACTCAAATGACGTTCGAGGATATAGAGCAACCTTAGTTTATTTTGTTATTCCGCAATGATTTGTATTGCTGGGACTGCCCATAAACCATTCATAATGGTTTATGGGCAGTCCCTATTTTTTTGTAGAGTCACATTTTTTAGCCAAACCCCGAATTTTTTCCAGATTAAATTGCCATACTAAACCAAAGGTTCCCATTATTAAGGTTTCTTGGAGGTAAATACGTGACGTTATGGCTTGGAATACCCCTCGGATTGCTGGTACTGGCAATGATCCTGGTTCTGTCTTCATCTATCGATTTCCGCATCCGGTGCTATAAACATGACAAAAATGATCTGATCGAGTTAGATGTTAAGACACTTTTTGGTCTGATCAAACTGCACTATGAACTGCCTCGATTGGTCTTTAAGGGATTGGAGCAAGGCGTGCTTGGGAAGTTTAAAGAGACGGGTACCGCGACTACAGGTGTTGACACTGTAAAGGAAGAGCAATTCGATAAAGAAAGAATTGAGCGCTGGCGGGACAATGTACAGCTAGCAGTGAGATCCACACGTGGATTGAAGAAGTGGTTCAAGGAAACTGTATCACATGTCAAAATATCAAAGCTCGACTGGTCCACAGACTTCTCACTAGGTGATGCGGCAGACACTGCCATAGTATCAGGAGCCGTCTGGGGATTGAAATGGAGCATCGTTGGATTTATTTCGCAGAGGGTCAAATTGAAGCACAATCCACGAGTGTTTGTGAAGCCTATTTTTCAAGATGAGCATTCTTTTTCAATGGAGTTCGTATGTGAGGGTAAATTGTCCGTTTCCTATGCCGTATACGCATCATTGCAGCTTCTTCTTCGTGTCTTGAGGGAGGCGGGGGGAATCAGTAAGTGGAGAAAATTACTAAAACGGATGCGTAGGGAGTCTCATGGGCAAAGTTTAGAATGAAAGTTACATACAAATGCGTGGATGTGGGGATGATAAGCGCTGTAGAAGCAAGAGAAATCGTACTCAATTAAAGGAGGAAACAATATGAGCGACCATCCTATTCAGGGCCTAATGCAAACAGCGATGGAAAATATCAAGGGTATGGTAGATGTTAATACGATTGTTGGAGATCCAGTACAAACACCTGACGGTAGTATTATTCTACCGATTAGTAAGGTGGCCTTTGGATTTGCTGCAGGGGGTAGTGATTATCGAGTAGAGGATTCTATAAGTGGATCAAGCTCCCAAGGCGGTGTCAAAATGCTTCCTTTTGGTGGCGGTAGTGGGGGCGGTGTCTCCATCAGACCGATCGCTTTTCTAGTGGTTGGTAAAGATGGGGTAAACATTGTGCCACTCGACAATCAAACGCATTTGTTCGAAAAAATTATCGATGCTACGCCTGGGCTCATCGACAAAATCCAGACCATGTTCCAAAGCAGCAGTACTTCAGGTCAAGCTGGGTCAACTGCTACACAAGCACCACAAGCACAAGCATCACAAGCACCTGCTAAACCCGATCCAAGTACATCCCAATCTTCAACACATTAGGTACACATAATTGTTCAAATAGCCTCGGGGATATCGCCTTACATCAGGCGGTGTCCCTTTTTGTGTGGAGAGGACATACCCTAAGGCTGGTCCGCATACACTTGTACAACATAAGCATGAAATGAATGACTTTACTTAAGAACCGATAAGAATCCGGAGGATAAATATGAAGACAATAACCCGTAAATTTCCAATCGCCTTATTACTGAGCATTTTGCTGCTGTTTCTGACACCGCTAACTTTGATTCATGCGGAGAACAGCTCTATATCTACGCATGCACGGGCAGCGGCGCTGATTGATGTGGAATCCGGGCGTATTTTGTATAGCAGTCGAGGAGATGAGCCGATGCTTATTGCCAGTCTGACTAAAATAATGACCGCCCTCGTCGCTATTGAGAATGGTGATTTAGCATCCAAAGTCAAAGTTGGTAAAAATGCTTTCGCCAAAGAAGGCTCCTCTATTTATTTACAGCAAGGTGAAGAGATGACGCTGGAAAATATGCTGTATGGTCTAATGCTGCGCTCTGGAAATGATGCGGCAACAGCGATCGCTGAACATATCGGCGGTTCTGAAGAAGGGTTTGTATACCTGATGAACAATAAGGCTGAAGAGCTCGGATTAAAAAACACTCATTTTGCTAATCCGCATGGTCTAGATGCTGAAGGTCATTATTCGAGTGCTAACGACTTAGCCGTACTGACGGCGTATGCTCTTCATAATCCTGTATTTAAGCAAATTGTGAAGACACAGGAGAAAACTGCGGACAATCCAAATGAGAAATGGGATTACAAGTGGAGAAACAAAAATAAAATGCTGTACTTATATGAGGGCGCAGACGGTGTGAAGACAGGATATACCAAAAAAGCGCTACGCTGCCTTGTCAGCTCAGCGACCAGAAACGGCCAGCAGCTTGTCGCAGTGACCATAAATGATGGGGATGACTGGAATGATCATGCCTCACTGCTAAACTTTGGATTTAATCACTACCCACTAAAAACAATGATCGAACGCGGGGACCCCGTGAGCGGTTATGACTTCGTGACAGCCAAAAAATTCGCCTATCCGCTCGGACAAGGGGAGCAGGATAGAGTGACCACCAAACTTGTCTTAAATCAGATCCCTGCAACGTCAGCCAAAGCTGCAAGATCAAACTTTGGATTACAAGGGGTTCTCGTTCTTGATCTAGGTGGCAAGGAGATAGGCCGGGTTCCAGTATATACACGAGAGTCCTTACCACCTGAGGAATCCGCTTATACTAAAAAATACAGTACAACGCAAGCACACACTTATCCTGCTGATAATTGGTTTCAGGCTATAGGGAGTGCACTGAAGGCGTTATTTAAATTGGGCGAAAGTTCCAAGTAAGCAGATAGCTGAATAATGAAGAGGGAGGCGTATCCATGATTAACGGGATCTGGCTAGGAATGATCATCATCGGTTTTCTGTTCGCCGCCGTTAACGGCAGAATGGATGAATTTACAGCCGCCGTATTCGACGGAGCCAAGAGTGGGGTTACAGTAAGTTTCGGCTTAATAAGTGTGCTTGTATTCTGGCTAGGAATCATGCGGATCGCAGAGGATGCTGGTTTGCTTAAAAAAATAGCCAAGATTCTTGGGCCAATCGTAGCCTTCCTCTTTCCAGATGTGCCGAAGGGCCATCCTGCAATCGGATATATTCTCTCCAACATGAGCGCTAATTTGCTTGGACTTGGCAATGCGGCTACACCTATGGGAATCAAGGCGATGCAGGAGCTGCAGAAGCTCAACCCGGATAAAGAAACGGCCACACCAGCCATGTGTACCTTACTGGCGCTTAACACAGCAAGCATTACGCTAATTCCCGCGACACTAATTGCGATCCGATTGAATTACAATTCGGCAGATCCTGCGGGAATAGTAGGCACAACCCTCGCCGCAACGGCTGTGGCGACTCTTGCGGCTATAGCGGCTGACCGGTTTTTCCGAAGGATGACATTGCTGCGCAAACCTCCAAAGCCGCCGTCAGCAAAGTCTGGTTCTGCTCCATTGGCCAAGACGTCGCTGCCTAATTCTTCATTGAAAGGGTGAGCATGACTTGTACCAGTTAATCAGTCTCCTATCGGCATGGGCGATTCCGGTCATGATTACGTTCATCCCGCTCTATGCTTTTACGCGTAAAGTCCCGGTGTATGAGTCATTTGTTGAAGGGGCGAAGGATGGATTTGGAACGGCAATCGCGATTATTCCTCATCTTGTGGGAATGCTTGTGGCGATCAGCGTCTTTCGCGCATCGGGCGCACTCGACTTCCTAATGGGATTCATATCTCCTGCTCTGCGGGGACTTGGCGTACCTCCAGAAGTACTGCCGCTCGGCCTTCTGCGGCCCCTCACTGGGACAGGCTCGCTTGCTTATACCACGGATCTGATTCGCGTTCATGGTCCGGATTCTCTAATCGGCATGATTGCCTCCACCATACAAGGCAGCACGGACACAACGCTCTATGTATTAACGGTTTATTTTGGAGCCGTTGGTGTGCGTAACGGACGTTATGCACTTAAGGTAGGTCTATTCTCCGATGTTGTTGGCTTCGTCGCCGCGATCGCGGTCTGCCTCCTGCTTTTTGGGTAGGAGGCGTCACCCCCTTTCCTTCCTCGACATATGCTATTGCAGCAATGTGGAGGGAGGCAATCCGCTATGAACTACAAAGGTTTTATTCTGCATCAGTCTCGCTGTACTTCCATTAATGGCAAAGGCTTTGATTTCTGGGTTGGTGTGGACGGAGCCATTTATGCAGCACCACTGCTGACCGATCCGGAGTATATTCACATTTGCTTGGAAGGTGATTTCAGCAGGGAAGATGGCATTCCTCCATTATCTGGAAGGAAGGAACAGCTATTTGCCACAGGTAAACTCATTTTAGAACTGGTAGAGCGCTACCAAATCTCCCCTTTAATCATCGAACCCCACAATAATTACTGCCCAGGCGCATTTTTTCCATGGAATGAACTTGTGATTTATCCCTCTGATGGTTATCATTAATCTGAGGTGACTAGTCGAAAATGGAAAGATTACAGAAAATTTTGGCGCAGGCAGGTGTGGCGTCCAGACGTAAGTGTGAAGAAATGATTTTGGCCGGTAAAGTGGAAGTCAACGGGGAACTCGTAACTACGCTTGGCACGAAGGTGGACCCCGCAACAGATATTATTAAAGTCTCCGGTAGACTGATCCGGGGCGAGAACAAAATCTATATTATGTTCAACAAACCTAAAGGAGTCATTACAAGTGCTTCCGATCCAAAGGGTCGCAAGGTTGTAACAGACTACCTTAAAGGAATTACAGAACGGGTTTACCCTGTAGGCCGTCTGGATTATGATACGGAAGGACTGCTGCTGTTAACGAATGATGGAGATTTCGCTAACTTGCTTACCCATCCTAAGCATCATGTACCTAAGACGTATCACGCTACGGTCAAGGGTATTCCGCACGGTACTGCACTGGACAAGCTAAAGGCTGGGATCAAGCTGGAAGATGGTATGACAGCGCCTGCCGAAGTAGAGTACAAAGATATTGATGAAGCGAATAAAGAAGCAGTAATCAGCATTACGATTCACGAGGGACGTAACCGTCAGGTACGACGCATGTTTGATGCGATTTCACACCCCGTTCTCCGTCTGAAGCGGATTTCATTCGGGGATATTATGCTGCAAAATCTTAAACGTGGATCTTACCGTCATTTGACTAAAGATGAAATTAACCATCTGCAGCAAATTGCCAAAGCAGGATTACTCAAAGAAAGAACTCCACGTAAAGAGTCATAAAGACACACAATATTCACAATTAAACCCCCTAATACTGTGACGAAATTCGCTATAATGTTCATAGGATGTTCACACCTTACAACATAAGTATGAGTTGCGTCACAGAAGGGGGCTTTACATGTGGGTAAAGCGAGAAAACCAATTCAAATCGTAATTCTGTTTCTAATCGTTCTAGTGGGTGGTTATGCCATTGGTTCCTCTGTATTTGGTGGAAGCGGAAAACCAGAGGAAGGTAGTAAAGCGCCTGCCATTGATTTACTGGGTCTTGATGGACTTGGGCATACGTTAGACGAGTACAAGGGTAAGGCTATTGTGCTGAATTTCTGGGGCTCATGGTGCACGCCATGTGTAAAAGAAATGCCGGCTCTCCAAGCACAATGGGAAAAATGGAAGGACAAAGATGTAGTCGTTATTGGAATCAACGTAGGTGAAGATCAGATGACTGTCGAGAATTTTGTGAAGCAAGTCAATATTGATTTTCCGATTTTGATGGACACGGGTCGAGACGCTGTACGAAATTATGGTATTTCTCCACTCCCCACAACTTTTTTTATTAATGCAAAGGGTAAAATTGACAGCATTCATATTGGCCAGCTTGATTTAGATTCACTAGATGATCAAATTGGGAAGCTGGTGGATTGATGAGTGAACGCGAGGCTTTTATAACCAATACCAAATGTGAATGTGGCCATCAGAACCCTGTAGGCACTGTTCTATGTGAAGCATGCGGAAAACCGCTTGGCAAAGAATCGGACTGGGGCGAGAATCTGGAAATGCGTTATGATGGTGTAGCCCGTCGTTCGCAGCGTGTTAATCCAAGCATTATTGATCGAGTTTGGAACTTTTTTTCATCTGTCAAAATAGCGATATATCTAATCGTTTTGACACTGTTAGGCTCTATGCTGGGAACCATTTTCCCTCAGGAGAGTACTTTCCTTAATATTGATGCATCGAGTTATTATAAGCAGGAGTACGGAACAGCTGGGGACATCTACTATAAGCTTGGACTTTCACATACATACGAATCCTGGTGGTTTGTGACTCTACTCGTAATGATTGGCGCTTCATTAGTCATTTGTAGTTTGGACAGAGTACTTCCGCTATATAAGGCATTAACTAGGCAGAAGATTCGGAAACATCGTCAGTTCTTAACTCGGCAAAAGGCTGTGCTAGTTACTGAAGTGCAAGAAGAACCAGAAGCTTGGGTTGCTCGGGTGGTTCAGCCTATGCGTAAAAAGGGCTACCGAGTCAAGACGGATGGAGGAGCTCTGCTGGCAGAGAAACACCGCTTCAGCCGCTGGGGGCCTTACGTAATACATATTGGTTTGATTATTTTTTTACTTGCTGTACTGGCAAGAGGATTGCCGGGTCTCAACATGGATCAGCATCTTGCTTTCCCGCAAGGGGAGATTACACAGATTCCGGATACTACCTACTATTTAAAAAACGAGAAATTCACCGTAGAGTTCTACACAGATGAAGAGATGCCTGAGGAGTTTCGAGGCAAAAAGATCCTACCAAAATTATTCCAAACTAAAGCAGTGCTTTATAAATGTACCGCGGATTGCGCAGATCCTACTAAGGAACCGCAGCTTACCGAGGCGACAACGCATAATATCCAAGTAAACTCACCTTTGGATTATAAAGGATTGAAAGCGTATCAGTTTGATTATGATCTAACACCTGTACTGCGTTCTGTACAGCCTGTGCTTAAAAATTCCACCACTGGGGAGTCGTACGGTAAATTCAAACTGGATATGAAGAATCCGCAGCGTACAATTACAGCGGGACCCTATACGATGACTTTAAAAGAGAAGTATATGGATTTTGGACTGAATGAGGATGGTCAGCCGATATCTAAGTCGCCTTATCCGAATGCACCAGCATTTTTATTCTTGATTCAAGGACCGAATTTGCCAGCGGAAGGGCAGCAGTACTTCTATTTTCCTAAGCAGGTAGATAAGTCTCAGTTTCAGCAGGTGGCTATTAACGATAAGCTTGGTGGCAGCAATAGATTTCTTGAGCTTGAAGTGGACAACATGAGCGATGTTGATTTTTCGGAATCGACTACATACTTGAATATACGTATTGATCGTGCAATGCCTTTTGTATGGTTAGGTGCAGCAATCGTGATGCTAGGTTTAATCCTTGGATTTTACTGGCAGCATAGACGCATCTGGCTTACCGTTATAAACGGAGAGCTAATACTCGGAGGACATACGAACAAGAATTGGTTCGGTTTCCGTCGTGAGATCGTTTTTATTTTAGAAAAAGTAGATATGGTAGTCGATGAAAAATCAATAGATAATGGAGGAGGCCTTACATGAGCTTGCTCGATATCAGCAGTGCCGTCTTTATTGCCGCATTCTTATTATACAGCGGGTCGTTTATGTTATTCACAATCGCTATCATGGGTCGCAAGTGGTCGGGCCGCAAGCCAGAGGAACATACTGCTCGATGGGGTAAAATAGCTTTTATTGTTTCTTCTATAGGTCTTATCTTTCATCTTATTTATTTCTTTACACGTTGGTTTGGTGCAGGACATATTCCAGTCAGCAATATGTATGAGTTCATGACTTTCTTATCCATGATGGTTATGGTAGCCTTTACAGTGATGTACGCGATCTATCGCAAAGTTATTCTCGGTCTGTTTGCAGTTCCAATTAGCATTATTGTGATGGCGTACGCAGCTGTATTTCCACAGGAGGTTCAGCCGTTAATTCCATCCCTGCAATCGAACTATCTCAAGATTCACGTAACACTGGCAGCACTAGGTGAATCCTTTTTCGCGGTAGGATTTGCGGCAGGGCTGATGTATCTGCTACGGACTGTTAATTTTTCCAGTAAAGAGAAGGCGGATCGTAAGCAACAGAGACTGATTGAATTTACTCTCTTTTCAATCATTGTTATAATTGGGTTTCTGGGTTCAGTTTTTGCTTTCCGCGGAGCAGGTTATGAGACTGTTTTTGTTCGTCCCAACGTTACGATTGACAGCGCAGGGCAGGAAAATAGTACAATAGAGAAAGTGAGTTATCGAATGCCGCCGATTGTGGCTCCTCACAATAGCGAAATTGAAAGCTTCCAGTCGTTTCTTGGCATGAAAGAACCTCTCTTTGAAGCTCCTTCATGGATGAATGGTGTGAATGCTGGCCGGAAGTTTAATACTGTAATCTGGTCGATTCTTTCCGGATTACTCCTTTACGGAATTCTTCGCTTGATCGTACGCAAGCCACTAGGCGCAGCGATTCACCCGGTTATGGAGGGGATTGATGAAGGCGATCTAGATGAGATAACGTATAGGGCGATAGCCATTGGCTTTCCTATTTTCACATTAGGCGCTTTGATTTTTGCAATGATATGGGCGCAAATAGCCTGGGGAAGATTCTGGGGATGGGACCCCAAAGAAGTCTGGGCACTCGTTACTTGGCTCTTCTATAGTGCTTATCTTCATTTACGATTGGCTCGTGGATGGCAAGGGCGAAAATCTGCCTGGCTTGCCGTTCTAGGTTTTTTGGTCGTAATGTTTACCTTAGTTGGCGTTAATCTAGTCATCGCCGGACTTCATTCTTATGCGGGGACGGACTGAGCATAGTTTACCTGCTAACACAGCACAATGGATTTAAGGTTACGTTCTACTGTATTTGATGAAGGGGTTGTTGTGAAATGGCAGATCATTTAAACAGAATTCTGGTAGTGGATGATGAGGAACGCATTCGCCGCCTGCTAAAGATGTATCTTGAAAAAGAAGGTTATGAAATCGACGAGGCTGAAGATGGCGAAATCGCTCTTCGCAAAGCAACAGCAAATGACTACGGTCTAATTTTGCTGGATGTTATGCTGCCTGGCATTGATGGAATGGAAGTGCTGACCCGACTCAGAGGGGTCAAATCGACACCTGTCTTAATGCTTACAGCTAAAGGCGAAGAGATTAATCGTGTACAGGGCTTTGAAATGGGCGCGGATGATTATGTCGTGAAGCCATTTAGTCCTCGCGAAGTGATTTATCGCGTGAAGGCCATTATGCGCCGTTCTTCAGCAACAGCATTTTTGTCCAAAGAGAGCAACTCCAGTAATAACATTGTATTCACTCATCTTATTATTGAGCATGACGCACACCGAGTAACTGCTGGTGGTGAAGAAGTGAGTCTGACACCGAAAGAATACGAACTGCTGCATTATTTGGCGATTTCACCGGATAAAGTGTTCTCTCGTGAAGAACTACTTAAAGATGTTTGGAATTATGAGTTTTTCGGAGATTTGCGTACAGTCGATACCCATGTTAAGCGTCTTCGTGAAAAACTGAATAAAGTATCACCGGAATCCGCGGCGATGATTACAACTGTATGGGGTGTAGGCTACAAACTTGAGGTGCCTAAATAAGTGAACTTCTGGAGAAGTCTTGTCGGCAAGCTGTGGGTCACGATCATCTGCCTGGTCGCTGTCGTGCTTATTACACTCGGGTTGTTTCTACTTCCCTATATCGACAGCAACTTTGCTAATTCCGGCGATATCAAACGTTTATTTATGTATACGTGCATGATCGGATTTTCTTTGACGACATTCTTCGCGTTGTTCTTGTTTACCAAGATCACTCAACCGATGCAACGTGTCATCGAGGCTGCAAACAACATTCGACGTGGTGAATACGGAACAAGGCTGACGCTGGTCACAAGTGACGAGATTGGCCAATTGGCGACTTCCTTCAACCATATGGCTGAGGAGTTGGAAGAGAATATTCGCAGTCTGCACCATGAGAAGGGTCATCTATCCAGTGTATTACGCAGCATGAGTGATGCTGTAATCACCTTTGACATCGAAGGCCAGATTATTCTGACCAATCCGCACGGTCAATCGCTACTTGAGAGCTGGAGCGATTTAGAGTGGGAACAAGAGAGTGACATTGAACCTCATACGGAAACAGCTGAGAGTAATGTTCCACCTCCCCTGCGTCCTTTATTTTTGAGCACGTTGAAACAAGGCGGCGATGAGCGTTCTAATGTACATGTCCGGCAGGGCGTGTGGTCCGTCCATATGGCACCTTTATATTCTGAGGGTAGCATTCGTGGAGTGGTTGCTGTTCTGCGTGATGTGACTGAAGAAGTACGACTCGAAAAAATGCGCCGTGACTTCGTGGCAAACGTCTCTCATGAGATTCGGACGCCATTATCGATGATGCAAGGTTATAGTGAGGCTTTACTTGACGGCATGGCTTCTTCACCAGAGGAAAGCAGTGAACTGATTCAGGTCATTCATGATGAATCGCTCCGTATGGGACGTCTTGTAAAGGATCTGCTCGACCTTGCGCGAATGGAAGCTGGACATACGGATATGTTGAAGGCAGAAGTAGATGTGAACGAACTGCTGGAACGAGTGTATCGCAAATTTTCCGTACGTGCGAAAGAGCGTGATATTCATCTGCAGCTAAATAAAGAGAGCGATGTCCTTGTTCTTAAGGCAGCGGATGAAGATAAGCTTGAGCAGGTCTTAACCAATTTGCTCGATAATGCTTTTCGTCATACGCAGGGTGGCAAGAAGATCACAGTTCATACAGGAACTTGTGTCTTAGAAGGGCGTCGCTATTTTGAAATTAAAATTCAGGATGAAGGCGTCGGCATTCCGCAGGAAGATCTGCCTTATATATTTGATCGTTTCTACAAAGCCGATAAGGCACGTGTACGGGGAGAATCAGGTGGAACGGGACTCGGGCTTGCGATTGTTAAAAATATTGTTGAGTCGCATCACGGAACCATTTCAGCTTCCAGTAAGTTGGGCGAAAGTACAACCTTTACCCTAAGACTTCCTGTCGAAAAACAGTAATTCCAAACACAATGTGTGATAGCGCCTCTGACAGCAGAGGTGCTTTTTGTTGAAACAAACACATTAATCTTGTTCATCGTGGAACATATCTCATTGTTTATGCTTGGGAGGCCATCAAATGATTTTATCTTTAGACCAAGGGACTACTAGTTCACGAGCCATAGTGTTCGATGAGGACGCTAGAATCGTCTCACAAGGGCAATGTGAGGTTGAACAATCTTTCCCACACCCTGGCTGGGTGGAGCATGACCCAGAGCAAATCTGGGCGTCACAGCTTGCAGCTGCAAGAGATGCGATTACTCAGGGCGGGATAACGAATCAGGAAATATATTCCATTGGAATTACAAATCAGAGGGAAACGGCCCTGATCTGGGATAGAGCAACAGGCAAGCCGATTTATCCTGCGATTGTGTGGCAGGACAGACGTACTGCAGAGCTGTGTGAAGAGATCAAGAGTAAGGGGTTAGAGGGACTCATTGCTAGCAAGACGGGACTCGTTGTGGATGCTTATTTTTCTGCAACAAAATTCTCCTGGATTCTGGATCATGTAGACGGCGCACGAGAGCGGGCGAATAATGGCGAGCTACTAGCTGGGACAGTAGACAGCTGGCTAATCTGGAAGCTTACTGGCGGGGCTGTACATGCTACTGATGTAACTAATGCATCGCGTACGATGCTATATAATCTTCATGAGCGCTGCTGGGACGAAGAGCTAATGGAGGAGCTTCGTGTACCACGCTCCATCCTGCCAGAAGTGAGGATGTCCGGTAGTGAATTTGGAGCAGCAGACGCGCAGTGGTTCGGGACAGAAATACCTATTCACTCTGTATTGGGGGATCAACAAGCTGCTTTGTTTGGACATACTTGTCTTGAACCTGGCAGTGCCAAAAACACATATGGAACTGGATGCTTTATTCTGATGAATACAGGTACAGAAGCTGTAGTCTCCAGTCATGGGTTGTTGACCACTGTAGCTTGGGGAATGGGGGATGAACTCTATTATGCACTCGAGGGCAGTGTGTTTGTAGCCGGAGCGGCTGTACAATGGCTTCAGGAGGGGTTAGGACTCATAACGGAGCCGGCAGGCTCGGAAGACAAAGCGCGGGAAGTAGAGGACAGTGAAGGGGTTGTCGTCGTACCTGCTTTTACTGGACTAGGTGCCCCTTATTGGGATATGTATGCACGTGGAGCAGTCTTCGGTCTAACTAGAGGAACCACCTCGGGGCATTTGGTAAGAGCAACGTTAGAGTCATTAGCATTTCAGTCTAGAGATGTAATTGGGGCGATGGAAAAAGATGCAGGCATGCCATTGACCGGACTTCGTGTAGATGGTGGAGCGGTTCGTAATGATTTGCTGATGCAGTTCCAGTCTGATATCCTCGGTAGTGAAGTTATTCGAACTACATATGCGGAGACGACTGCGCTGGGAGCAGCACTTCTGGCTGGATTAACCTCAGGAGTTTGGACAAGAGAGCAGCTAGAAAGCTTTAACAAAGCTGAGAGGGTCTTTTCACCTGTAATGGGTATAGATGAGCGTGAACGACGTTACAACGCCTGGAAAGACGCTGTAGCGCGTACCATGGGCTGGGAAAAACATGAAAGATATCAGTGATCAGGGAGATGCATATGTCTATGTTTAATGGAACAGAATCTGATCTACCGAGTGGACTATCTAAGCCTGCACTTCGAGCACTTCATGGTGCTGGGTATACACAGATTCACCAAATCAGTAAGCTCACTGAGTCAGAGCTTCTGCAGCTCCATGGGATGGGAGCAAAAGGGATTGATGTACTACGGCGTGCGCTCACTGAAAAGGGGTTATCCTTTGCCAGCGAGTCCTAAAGAACAGATCAACCTAAAAAGCGGCAAGCTAAGGATAATCCTTGGCCTGCCGCTTTTTAGGTTGTAACGCTTAATATTCAATAACAAATGCAACGTTTTGCCATCCAGCGCCCACTGTCCAGAACAGAACTTTATCTCCGCGTTCGATCTTTCCTGTAGTAATAGCTTTGTGTAGAGCGATAAACGGGCTACTGGTTGAGGTGTACCCGAATTCATCACCTATGTAAACCGCAACCTCACGATCAATACCCACTTTTTCACAAACACCAACGATATTAGGCAGTGAAAGCTGTGAGAAACAGGCCGCTTTAATAGATTCAGGCGCTATGTTGTTATCAGATAGAAGCGTGCGAATCGATTCAGAAGCAGCATCTACGCAAATGGAATCATCAAATGGAATGAACTTCACATTGAATTCTCCAGCCGCTACGCCTTTTCTACCCAGATTAGCCAAGCCTTCAGCCGGGAACATGGAGTTGCCATAAACGCATGTGTCTGTTTGATAGACAGAATCAATGAAGCCTACCGCATTATCATCGCGCACAAGAAGGACTGCCGCAGCTGCATCACCGAAGTTAGCATAATAGACTGGATCATTCTTATCTGCATGAGGTGCTACATAATCGGATCCGATGACCAAAGCACGTTTAATTCTAGGATTGGCTTGCATTTGACGGCTCACCTGTTCTACGGAAGCAGTCATACCTGCACAGTTAGCGTTGCTATCTATACAAATTGTATGGGATGCGCCGTTAATTAAACGGTGAATCATTAAAGAGTTAGTAGGAAAGATATATTCAGGAGTTTGACTTGCATAGGCAATAAGATCGATATCAGCGCCAGTGAGACCATTTTTATCCAACACATTACTGGCAGCCTCAAAAGCCATCGTAAGAGAATTTTCTTCCTCATTCTTAATGCTATAGCGCGTATCACGACCTAAAGTGGTCAGTAGACCTCGGATATCAATACCCTTTTCGTCAAAATGCTTAATAAAAAAGTCGTTACCAACTTTATTACTAGGATGATAGATATCAATGTCTTGAATACGAATTCCGGTCATATGAATGAATCCTCCTGAAAAACTCTATAGTTTTTTTAGTTATAAGAAGAATTAAGCTGTAACGGTGGAAATGATCTCGATGTTATCTAGTCCTGCTTTACGACCCAGACGAGCAAGCTGCATTTTAAGAATTGGGTTATTCTCAAGGGTTAGATTTACTTTTACAAATCCATCATTCTTAAACATTACGAAGCAACCTTCCAAAAGAGGTACAACATCAGGTGCAGTTACGTTTAGCTTTCTGCAGTCGATTTGTAATTCATAGTCTGCTGGAGTGATAGGATTAATAGTTTGTTGATAAGCTTGGATAGATTTCAGACCATCTTCTTCAGAAAATGTTCCTTCCAGCTCAATATTGATCACTTTTTTAGTAGTGTCTGTCTTTAAAATAAACTGTCCCACGTTAACATCTCTCCCGATATTTTAATTTACTGAAAATAGTTACTTTATTTCTTCAATCGTTTCGAGAAGAATATTAAAAGCGGTGATGATTCTAGGTGCCCCTATAGCGGGTACTAAGTGTAATAGAATACCTTTGAGTTGTTCTACAGTAACTCCCACACGAAGAGCCATGACATAATGAACACCCAATTGATCAAACTGACCCATCGAAATCAGGGCAGAGATAACTGCGATTTCCTTCCAGTCAGCTTCGATTGTGTTGCGTTGAAAAATATCGCCGTAGGCATTCCCCATAATAAATTCAGCCAAATCGGGGAAATGTTCTTTAATCGGAGCCAGTGCTTTAGCTCCGTAGTCTCCAGAGAGATTCGTGAAGTGGTTCAGACCACTGTTTACATTGTCTTTCATAAGTGACCTCCTAATTTAGGTTCAAAGTACGGTGAGCAGTCGGAGGGACCTCATCACGGTCTGTTAGCAGTTCAATGACGGCAACACGGTTGATGGCAACAGCGTCCTTGATGGCTGTTTCGAACTCCTCCGCTGTCTCACATTTGTAACCCTTAGCGCCTAGTGATTCTGCGAATTTCACAGCATCCATAGGGACTTCGTAGATAGTTCCGTCAATACGTCCTGTAGTTTTTTCCATACCTTTTAGAGCCATATCTAGCTGTTTATTATTCACAACAATGAATATGACAGGAATATCCTTGCAGACAGCAGCGTTAATCTCTGCGCCTAGCATCATAAAGCAGCCATCTCCTGTAATGCAGAAGATCGTTTCTTCTGGAGCAGCAACCTTTGCACCAATCGCCATTCCGATGGAATTACCCATACAAGCAAAGTAAGCATCGAAAACAAAACTGCCCGGTTTCTTAACCTTGTACCATTTCGCAGCATGGAAACCGTGACTTCCATCATCAACAAAGACTGTGCTGTTATAAGGAATCAAATCACTCATCGTACTCAAGACCGATGCAAGTGAAAGGTTTGGTAAAATCGGAGGCTCTTCGGTATAATCGGAATTTGTCGGTGCTTCGCGTTTTGTGATGTTGTTCGTGTCAATATTATTGAGATAGTAAACTAGATTGTCCCGTAGATCTCCAGTCACTGGAATCGTTTTAGAGAACAATATTTTTCCGACAAAAGTCGGATCGCTATCAAACTGAATTAATGTTGCAGGATGATTTTCCCTTTTAAGATTACAAATAGTCATATCACTTAAACGTGACCCGAGAACGATAAATAGATCACTTTGATTCAGCAAGTCATCCCCATGGGTACAACCGCCTACTCCAATTGGACCGTGATAGAGTGGATGATCCCAAGCTATAGCCCCTTTACCACCTGGAGATGTAACTACAGGAATATTAAATGTTTCCGCTAATTGAATTAGCTCACTATGTGCTCCTGAGCGGTTAACACCTTTACCCGCGATAATTATTGGATTCTTAGAGTTATTTATAGCATCAAGTACACGGTCGATATTAGCATGGCTAACCAGTGATTCGCGTTCAGGGATTACAATATTACATTCCTCTAGCAATTCCGTTTGTACATCAAAGGGAATACAAAGGTGAACTGGACCACGATTACCGCTCAAAGCAATGGATATGGCATGATTAAAGATTGTGTTAAAGTGATCTCCACGTTCAATAAGCTTGCTATATAAGGTGGCAGGTCTAAACATATCAGCTAAATCAGCTAGAAAAGAAGTAGAGTCCTGACATTGGGGAATTCCAAGCTCTTTAATAGATTGATGGCCAGTAATAAATAGGACAGGTAGGTTGTTAGCCTTAGCATGTGCTGCTGCAGTTAATAGGTTTGTTCCACCAGGACCTGAAGTACCAAAAGCTACACCTAGTTTTCCAGTTTTAAGCGCATACCCGGCTGCTTCGAAGCCGGAACTGGACTCATGTCTCCCAGGAATAAATTCAATACCGTAATCTACCATTTTAAGAACAATAGGACAAATGGATTTCCCAATAATACCAAAGGAATGGGTAACTCCTAGGTTCCGTAGTGCTTCCGACATGTAATCTGCGACTGTCTTCAAAAAATACACCTCACAAGTTGATTGTTATTTTAAAATCAAACATTAGAAAACCTGTGCTCTGAATTAGGGCACAGGTTGGTGGCATAAATCGCCATAGAGACTGAACAATTGTTCAGTCGTCTTGGTTTTCAGCAACCTGGCTGTCATGGCCTCAGATTAAAATGAGGCTGTAGATCCATGGTTTTGCGTCATCCTCTTTCGAAGATTTTGCCGATATTAATTTTAAAATTTATAAGAAGAATTTTCCTTTACAATATATTCCTAGAGATGCTTTGTCAATATATTCTCGCAAATTAACTCGAATTTTGACGAAAGTCTTGTCCAACCTATGAAATAATAGATATAAAAAAACTGCTCCTAAGTCAAAACTTAGGGGCAGTTTTAGGATTTGTTTATACGATTGTTAGTTACTTAAAATTTGAAAATATGGATCGTTTTCTGTAGATTGAATACAGCCTGAGTCATTTTCTCTGTTTCTTCTGCGACGGACTGTAGGGCATTAATTTGTTCATTCATAGCGGCCGATACTTCTTCGGTGCCGGCAGCGGTT
>Ga0153923_100305_pt1 | contig 18523 bp, 10 predicted proteins | sample TSNJ007MetaG_FD_104682 | JGI IMG/M metagenome (GOLD analysis project Ga0153923, IMG submission 104682) | Attine ant fungus gardens microbial communities from New Jersey, USA - TSNJ007 MetaG | ecosystem: Host-associated > Fungi > Mycelium > Unclassified | place: USA: New Jersey, Brendon T. Byrne... | reverse complement strand
AACCGTCCAATATAAAACATTCCATTTTCCATTCCATAAGGTACACCAATTCTCATCATCTGCTTGATCATCTTGCCATCAAATTTATGCCGCAAGGTCTTTTTCAGAGATAAGAGATTCTTTGGATTAGATACTAGAACAAGAATACAAACTGCAGCCCCCATTCTGGAAAATAACGTTGGAATAGCGATACCTGCCGTTCCCATGTCAAGTCCATATACCATCAAGGCATTCCCTGCTATATTCACAAGGTTCACAACCAACATTATTTGCATGGGTAGTTTGGAGTTCCCCATCGTTCTGAATACGGCTGCACCTGCATTATAAAGCGCTAAAAAAGGAACTGAAACCCCAACAATTAATAAATAAGTATTCGCGTGTCCATACACTTCAGTTGTAATCGTTCCAAATAAACCATGTAAAATAAATCCTTTCAGTAAATAAATCAAAACCATAATCACTAGCCCCACACTACCAACAAACCAAACTAATTGATTCGCTGCTTCTCTAGCCTGATTCTCCCGCTTACTTCCAAGATATTGACCCACAATTACAGTACCTCCAGTAGCGAGCGCTGCAAATATACTAATCAACAGTAACATCACCATTTCTACTAAAGATACACCCGATACTGCTGACTCCCCAACAGAGGCTACCATGACAGAATTCACCAATCCCATCATAGCTTCTAATAATTGCTCTATCATTAAGGGGAGAAATAATTTCTTTAGTTGTAGATTGGAAAATAATAATGGTTTCGTGATTGCAGTTTCTAGTTTGCTCATATGTTTAACTCCATTTTGTAGTCGTTTTAAGTCACAGAACTCATACTTCCATGGTAGTTTCTAAAGCAATAAATATCTAATGCCTATGATGAATTACGTATCATGCTTAATACGTATCGTTTAATCTGGGAATTCTAGATGTTATTATTAAATGAGGTAATAACAGAGGAGGAATGAACAATCATGGATGTTCGTGTTCTCAGATATTTTTTAACAGTGGCTAAGATAGGCAATATAACAAAAGCAGCAGAAATCCTCCACATTACCCAGCCCACTCTAAGCAGACAGCTAATGGATCTGGAAGAAGAATTGGATACCCGCTTGTTTATTCGGGGAAAACGGCAGATTACTCTAACAGACAGTGGACTTCTGTTTCAACAGCGAGTAAAAGAGATAGTTTCACTACTAGATAAAACAGAAAGAGATTTGGCAGAACAAAAAGATTTGCTTGGTGGAGTAGTTTCTATCGGATGTGTGGAGTCCACTGTATCCAGGGCGTTGCCGGAGTTATTAGAGGAATTTTCCAATCGACACCCTAGGGTACAATATGAATTGTATAGTGCGGATGGGGATGATATTCGGGAGAAGCTGGACCGAGGTAATATTGACATAGGTATATTATTAGAGCCCATTGAAGCCGCTAAATATGACTATATTCGCTTGCCTTATCAGGAACAGTGGGGAATTCTGATGCGACGAGATGATCTTCTCGCCCAGAAGTCTTCTATTGGTATTCAGGATATTCTTACTTTACCGCTAATCCTACCTAGACGTACCATTGTGCAAAATGAGATTGCAAGCTGGCTTGGGGTCGAGAATGAGAGTCTTCGTATCTTTGCCTCACATAATCTTTTGACAAACGCCATGCTTCTAGTAGAACGAAAGCTTGGCTATGCCATTTGTGTGAGTGGCTCATATTCTATCCGGGAAAGTGAACGTACTTGTTTTGTTCCATTTGAACCTGAACGAACTACAAGTCATGTTTTGGCTTGGAAAAAAAATAATTTATTCAGCTCAGCCACTGCACATTTTATTCAATTTATAAAGGATACCTATAGTGCATAACATACTGAATAACCCGCTTAGTAAGCGGGTTATTCAGTATGTTATATGGACAGAATTGCTCTCATTCTTGCTCTCCTTACTCCAGCTCGGTCCCTATCCCCTTTTCTCTCGCCTTGTTCACGTAATACACCGCTGTAGCGATATCAAAGACGGCCATCCCCATCGGGCAAAAGAAGATCGGTTCATCTTCGCCGAATTCAGCTAGGCTGTGGCGCAAGACAACATCGGTAATCATCTGGGTGTCAGCACGAGTGAGCCCCTGCTCCAAATGAAGCTGCTCAATATCCGTATTCTCACGGCACACTTCATCCCAATCGTCGACGATAATGGCTTTTAACGAAGCTAACGCCTCCGGCTTATAATCACGCAGTGAAACATTCAACAGAAGACTACCTTTTTCAGGATATAGATCGATATACCGATGTTCGGATACAGTACAAGTAATAAAGATATTCGAATGCTGATAAACGTCCGCCCACGTCTCAGCCACTTCCATCCTATCTCTATAGAGAGATGAGATTCCTGATAAATCTACTCCCTTGATATCGAAAATCCGGATACGTTCGACTTGATCCCCATACAGAGCCATAACCATTTGACAATGAACCTGCCCAATCGGTCCCCAGCCGATAATGCCTAGATGAATCCGCTCCACTGAACGCGCCTGCAAAAAGTAACGAATCATCAGTCCGCTGATGGAAGCCGTCCTAATAATACTGGGAAGCGGAGAGTTCAAGACGGCTGAAGGCTGGCCTGTACTTGGTTCATTCAATACAATGATGCTATGCGCGCGAGGAAGATCAGCCTCAATATTATCTGGGAAGCTAGAAATCCACTTTATCCCTGCCGCGTTCACCTCTCCCCCTACGTAAGCGGGCATTGCAATAATCCGGTTTTGTGGACTCTTATACCTTAGGTAAGGCTTTATCGGCTGCACATAATCACCTGAATCGATGATACCTACAGCAGTCTCTACCGATTCCACAAGAATAGGCCAATCAACACCTACTGCCCGTATATCTCGATCATTTAAGTACAGCATATCGTCACCTCCTTATGAAACATATCGTTTCTTACATCTCAGGGAGATCACCACATTCAGCCAATAGCTCCTGACCGAATTGGTTCTGAATCCATGAGTCAGAATATACGGTATCGAGGTAACGCTCTCCCTTATCATGCAGAATGACTGCGCAGACAGCACCCGGAGTCAATTCTGGCTCCATCTGCTTTACGGCGGCAATGACTCCCCCGGAGGATGCGCCAGCCAGGATGGATTCGTTCTGCGCCAACATCCGGCAACCTTTTACGATATCCGAATCCGAGACATGCACGATATGGTCGATTATATCTGTTCTGCAAAAAGGTGGCACGATGCCTGCACCCAGTCCCGGGAAGCGCCGTGTACTCTTATTTCCGCCAAAAACCGCACTTCCCTCTGCATCAACAGCCACGATCTTGGTCCGAAGTCCGTGATCTCTTGCGTATTCCGCAAGACCCCGTATGGTTCCGCATGTACTAACGCTGCAAAATAAATAATCCACTCGTTCAAGATCAGTCACGATTTCTTTCATTGTCGTATGGTAGTGAGCTAAATAATTATTTGCGTTCGCATACTGATTCGGCCAGTAGCTGCCCGGTATTTCCGTCAATAACTGCTGTACACGGTTCAGCCTAGCAGGAAGAAACTCCCCTGTTACGGGATCGGGATTGGCGACATAGTCGATTTTGGCATCCAACGCCTTCAGAATTTGCAGATTCGTTTCCGTGGTTCTAGGATCAATAACGCTGATAAAACGCATCCCCAAATACTTACAAATCATGGCCAAGCTTATCGCCATATTACCAGAGCTCGATTCAATGATGGTGGTTCCAGGGCCTATTGTTCCTTCCATCCATGCCGCTTGGATCATCCGCAGGGCGGGACGATCTTTGGCGCTTCCCCCCGGGTTCATCAGCTCCATTTTTGCATAGACGTCAAACTCACTTTTATAAAACAAGCTCTTCAGCTTGATTAAGGGTGTATTTCCGATAGTCGACAAAATACCGTCAGTGAAGGCCATCTCTGCGCGATCTTTATCTTTCTGGTAATATAGCTTTTTGTTCTTAACCTTTCCGCTGTCCATCGGCTCGTCTTTGCCTACTATAATGACCTCAATATCGTCCAGCAGATGGTTTCGAATCATCATGCCGATTTCCGGAATGCATTCCCTAATTTCCTCTTTGATCTTCGGGACAATGGTGTTATCCGCAGATTTACTTTTGATATAAACGGTCAGCGCATTCTTCCTCACTTTGACCCGAATGATCGCATCTTCAAGATGTCGGTATACGACCTGTTCGATATCGTACAGGCTTATTTTCTCCCCGTGCTTCAGCTCCCGACCCACCCGTTTGACGATGGAACTAAAGCTCTGCTTCTCCACACCATCTATCATCACAGACCTAAAGTCCCTTACAACATCATAGGTAACGAAACGAATAGCTGGCAGCATTTTGCGAACCATGGAGGTAAGAACAAGAACACTTTCATCATTACTAAGCGGACTTAGTTCTTCACCAATCTCCTGCGCCCCGACCCCTTCCGCAAAAATCCCATCAGCAAAAATATACCTGCCAAGATCATGTGAATAATAAGCAATCGTGCCTATTTCAATAGAGCCATACGTATCAATGATGTCGCGCGGTTCAAGACCGAACAGACGGGCCATATTCCGCTGCCAACCTAATGAGGCGATTTCCCCAACCAAAATAATCTTTCGGATTCCAAAAGCCCGCGGATCTCTAGTAGCATGTACGATATGATCAAGGATGGAAGGCATTGTGTAGAGTAAGTCAGGCTTGAAGGTTTGAAGCTGTTCAATATGCTGCTCGATCGGCAATTCGAAGGGAATTGAATGATGTTCCAATCCTAACTGCTCAAAAATGGACAGCGCAGTGTTCGCCGCATGCCCAGTACCCATATCCGCCAAAGCGCTAACACATCCGCTTCCCGCAATAAGATCACCGTACAGCTTCGTTTTAATATCTATATAGTGCTTATCGTCTTCCTTAGAGTAAAGTATGGCTTTTCGACGGCCAGTGCTTGTACCCGATGTCCTATATACGGTCAAAGAAGGATCAAAAGGTTGATTATAATAATAGGTATCTAGCGTTGTCGACGTCATAAGTGGAAGCGTCTCTAAGCTATAATTCGCTCTTTCACCGCCGATCAGCCCCTTATACCAGGGAAATGCCTCAATTACTTCAAGTAACTTATCCTGCAATTTGTCTTTGTCGAGCAGCATGATGGCCGCCTCCTGTTGACCGCAAGCTGCAGCCCATAGATAAATACCTACCATAATCATATGTAGAGTTCTTTCAGTGTGTTCTACGATTCGGTGGTTGCCCAATCAAAAGCTGAGGCATTTCCGTAATATAGCCTATGGATCTTTTGAGACGGAGGGACAAAATGATGAAGCAGATAAGTCGTATATCCAATAAGCTGACGAAGACAAGGGTGCTGGTTAGAAATCAAGAGTTAAATAAACATGTCCCGCTTACAAAAAAAATGGATAAGAACACTCTCTATGAAATGCTACAAAAATATAAGATGGTGTACATTAAGCCTTGCTGCGGATCTTTAGGACAGGGCGTGATACGGGTTGAACTTACTCGTGCACAATACAGCTATCAGTCCGGTACCCACGTACACAAATTCTCTAATTACGACACGGCATATCGGGCCCTCTTACGAGAAGCCCAAGGGAAGTCCTATTTAGTTCAAAAGGGGATCAGGCTGTTGGTATACGATGTTCGCCCATTCGATATCCGGGTGATGGTGCAGCGAAATTCTAAAGGTGGGTGGGAAGCAACAGGGGTTGCAGGACGCGTGGCGCATCCTCGCAAAGTAGTTACAAACGGGAGTCAAGGAGGAACGATTTATCCGGTTGAGGAATTATTGAAAGCCTACACAAGCACAGAGAATTGTACAATATTGATCCGATCCCTGAAGCAAATTGGAGTGAAATCTGCCAGACAGCTTAGCACTGTCTATCCCGACCTTCAGGAAATCGGTGTAGATATTGCCTTAGATCAACGTCTCAAGCCATGGATCTTGGAAGTGAATACGGCTCCTGATCCGTGCCCGTTTACTAAGCTGAAAGACACCCGTATGATTGACCGAATTGTCAGATATGCAAAAGTATACGGTCGCACATACAATCTTAAGTGCATGAAATCAAAACAAGGGTGTCGTGTGAAGCATAGTAGAATCCATGTGCCGCGGCGAACTGTGAATTTACAAGTCCACAGCTCGCCTTTTGTACGGAGTATAGGGTCTGTGTATTCAGAGGATAGACGAAAAAAGACGAGAAATCCCCTCTTTAAATTTGATTATAAGGGATCTTTCTCTATAACGCTCAGGGGTAAGCTCTGTACTTAACTGGCTATCTTCCTGAAACAATTCTTGAAGCTGTTTAGCAACTTGCTCATCATAAACAATTGCATTAACTTCGAAATTGAGTCTAAAGCTCCGGGAATCAATGTTCATTGTCCCTACGGACGCTACTTCTTCATCTACCACAATCGTCTTGGCATGCAAGAAACCATTTTCATATAACAGAATTTTCGCTCCATAATTCAATAATTCACCTGCATATGCCCAAGTTGCCCAGTATACAAAAGGGTGGTCAGGTTTATTTGGAATCATAATCCGTACATCCACACCGGATAGGAGTGCAATTTTACATGCATCCATAAAACTGCTGTCTGGAATGAAGTATGGCGTCTGAATATACACACTCCGTTTGGCGTTCAATATCAGCTTAATATACATATTTTTCAGATGCTCAACTAGCGAGTTAGGACCACTAGACACAATTTGAGCGGGACTTGATCCGGCATGACCTCCAGTAGTAAAGGAAAATTGATCGAAGCTTACCTGCTCGTGTTTCCGGGCATGTTTCCAATCCAGAAGAAACCTGCCTTGAATTTGATTAACGGAACCACCCTTCATTCTAAAATGTGTATCCCGCCAATATCCAAACTTTTTATCTATCCCTAAGTATTCATTTCCCACATTAAATCCACCAATATAAGCAATTTCCCCATCGATGATACATAGTTTTCTATGATTTCGATTATTCATTCGAAAATTTATCGGTCTAAGCAGTGATGGAAAGAATACCTCTACTTCTCCACCAGCAGAAAGTAGTTCTTTAAAGAACTTAAGAGAAAGTCTCTTGGAGCCGATTTCGTCATAGAGAACCCTCACTTTTACTCCTTCTTTGGCTTTTTTAGTTAATTCATCTCTTAATTTTGTCCCTAAATCATCAGGCTGGATGATGTAATATTGAATGTTGACCTCTTTTTTGGCATTTCTAATATCATTAAATAAAGAGTCAAACTTTTGTTTACCATCGTTAAAAATAGCTATCTCGTTATCTGTTGTCATTAGCGCATTCGATGAAACAAGGTTCATATGAATTAAATCAGCATATTTCGTTAACAAAGCGTTCTGATTCTCGCGTTGATCCTTTAATGTAGCCAATTGATGATCTACAGTTGATTGTAGATATTTACTTTCTTCAGCTGAAAGGCCAAAGAAATTCTTTTTTGCTAAATTACGACCAAGAAAGAGATAAATAATAAAGCCCAAAATGGGAATGAAATAAAAAACCATAAGCCACGCCCACGTATAACCAATATCTCTCCTCTCAAAAAATAAAAAACCAGCAGAGAGCAATATGTTTATAATCATAACAAATGAAAGTATCCACGTGACCAGACTGCCGTTGTCCATAAGGAGTTCCTGCCTTTCTTATCTTTCTATAGATGTCGGTATTTCTAGTTTTGCCAAAAGTCAGTTTATTCATCGTCTGATAAATCAATACTTCTGTAAATGACTAGATAGAGTACTATAGCATAATTGTCCATCTAAGAAAACATTTGATAAAAAACTCAATAATTAAAAGATAAAATCATAAAAATCCACATAAAAACAATAGCCCTAGTGCAGTAGTTCTGCATCAGGGCTATTGTTGTGACTTTTCAATTAGTGTGAGAAATATTCAACCAACTCATTATATATTAAGAACGATTTCTCTCCCAAAATGAGTGACAATGGTTAACGTTCCCTCGCTGAACTTAACTTTCAAATCTTGCTCAGGTGAATGCTTGAGGACCTCATCAGCTTGATCAGCCTGAATATCCAAAGCCCCCTCTGAGGGACAACCATAGACGGCCGAAGCGAGCCAATGAATTCCCGGCTCAAGGGTGCTCGTCAGCATCGGCAGCACCGTTCGAGGGTGAAGCAGGTTCGTATTGGCGTTCGGCCAGACCAACTCACCCTTCCGACAACCTAGCAAATCCTTGATTGCGCTGGTTCCCCAAGCAGTGGAGGCCATCGCACCAGCCACATCGATCTTCGATATCATTTCATTCTCTTGACCAAGTGCGAATCCACCCTCTGCGGTATCCAGCGACCGTCCAGTTTCGACTCGATGAATCCGAATATGCCAAGGAAGTCCGGCGACAACCCAAGTCTGAACCTCGACATTGGCCCACGGTTTCCAGACGGAACGAAGGACGTTGTCTATCATCTCAGACTCTATATTCTGGCGTCGTACCCGGTATAAGTTGTCTCCGACCTCGCTCATCGCAAGCATAGCGTCGAACGCTCCTTGGGAGAGCCCCCATTCAGAGCGGGGCACGCTGAAGCCGAAGCCTGTTGAATACACGAATTTTTCGTATTTGGCCGAGGTGTGGGTATGTTCATTCGTGTATAAATGTCCGCTATTGAAGGCCGCTACATGACCGGAAGCGTGCTCGCGGACGATGACAAGATGTGCAGGCTTCTGAACCATGACAGCCGGAATGGACGGTAGCGGCAGTTCCTCTTCCTTCCAGAACGGATGATCCGCCCCTAGAGCCAGCGGCAAGAAAGTCTTTAACGCCCAATACGGAGATCCGGGGGCATTGTAATTCTCCGCCATGACCAGATTCGGGTAAGTATATCCGATGGTCAGTACGCCATCGGCGTCAACAATCGGCTGACTGAACCACCAACGCAGATTTCGCAGCACCAGACCTTTTACCACACCAGCAGAAAATCCTTCAACATCTGCATAGGCAACGGCGCTCCAAAATGCCGATTGGGCAAAGCGGTAAGTCAAGCTACGTCCATAAGGAAGTGCGGAACCGTCGGGTGCGAACCAGCCGATGAATTCAGCAGCAAACAATCGAGCCCGTTCTTTGAACACACGGGAACGTTCGGAGTCTTCCTGTTCCATCAGCTTTGCGTACAGCAGTGCATAGTAATGAATAGCAAAAGGTACGTAATAATCGCTGTGACCATTAATCCCGTCGCTGTACCAGCCCTCTCCCAAATAGAAATCATCCATGCGCTTTAAATTGCTCTCCAGTTGTCCTGCGTCGTAGGGACGACCGATTTTGCGGAATCCGATATTGACTAGAACGTTAAAGAACAGCCAATTGCAATCATAGCAAGGATGGGCGTTTATTTGATTCAGCCAACGGTATAATTGATCCTGCTCATTCGGAGCAAGTGGCAACCAAATCTGTTCCGGAATGGCTGCCAATGCGAAGCCGAAGACCGCCATTTCGACCAAACGCTGATCGTAGTCCTTCACCTCTCCCCAATATTCTTCATGAGAAGGATCGGTGCCATGCCGAATGCCATCCAGCACGATGTCCCAGAGTTCGCTGTCTCCACCACCAATGAGCAGGGGTACCAGACCCCACAACACCCGCGAGAAACCTTCCATTTCAGCAGTTGCTGCCGAATAGCTCGCCCCTGTTTTGCCAATTTTAAGTCGTGAGCCACCTTTGCTGTAGAACGGCCGAAGTGGATCCGTAAGCTGCTCAAGAGCGATCACCAGATCCTCACGGGTCTTCAGCGGATTACCGCCAATCCGAGAAAATGATTTCTCATTGTTCATCATAATCACCCCTACTCCCAAAAGAACGGTCCTACGGCTTTAATCCGAGCCAGTGCTTCGACATAGAAAAAATCACCGTAGATAAGCGGAACATCTATATTCCGGTCCTCAGGGTAGTTACTTGTACCATGAAGCAGCAACCCTTCCTCGTCCGCATTGTCCCAACTGCCATAATTCTTGTAGAGAGATTCCACTATTCTTATAGCCCCGTTCCGGTACACATGGGACTCCGAATCATCCACCTGGTCGGCTAGCAGCAGCAATCCACTCGCTGCGCAGGAACCAGCGGAGCTATCACGTATCTCGCCGACTTCACCGGGAGCGCGGAAATCCCAATGTGGAACGTGATCATCCGGCAGTCGGGTCAAGAAGAAATGCGCTACCTGCTTGGCTGCATCCAAGTAGCTTTGCTTTCCCGTATGATGATAGGCAAGCGCTAGGCCGTAAATAGCCCAAGCCATGCCGCGTGACCAAGCCGATTCGGGCGCAAAGCCTTGCCCACCAAGCTTCTCCACAACTTCACCCGTATCCGGGTTGAATTTGACGATGTGGTACACGGAGCCGTCCGGTCGGATAAAATGCTCCAGCACAGTATCCATATGCGCCTCTGCGATATGACGATAGCGGGGATCACCCGTTGTCTCGGAAGCCCAAAACAACAGGCTGGTGTTCATGCAGCAGTCGATAATAGCGACTCCGCTGTTGTCCTCCCCTTCACTCCATGGATTCCAAGCCCGAATATAATGCCCTTTCAGATTGAAGCGGGCTGCCAGATAGTTGGCCGCCTTTAATGCCCGAATTCGCGACGCTTCGCTACCCGTTAACTTATAATTTGCCACACTGGTAAGAATCCACATGAAGCCTAAATCGTGATCCAGCTTAACGTAGCCGTCCAGTACCTCGTCGAGTCTCTCTTCGCAGCGCTCTGCGATCATTTTAAGGCTTTCGTCCCCACTTTCAGAATAAAACTGCCAGAGCATTCCCGGCCAGAACCCTGCTGTCCACCAGTTCGGCGCTTCAAGCAAGTATTTACCATCTTGACTCGCGTGTGGAAATTCTGCACCGATCTTTCCACTGTTACATCTTGTCTTTTCAAGTGCCTTGTTCCAAGCTTCATCCAGCCAAGTTGGGTTTTCCGTTATATTCATTTCAAACACCGCCTTCTAAGAATGGTTCACTATTTCTTTCATGATTTATATAAATTGAAAGGTGAATACTAATTTCCCTTCAGAACCGGGCTGAAGAGCATGAAAGTCTAGCGTATGCCAGACCGTATCCCTGCCAAAATGATCCCGGTACTCACGTGCAGTAATCTCTGGCTCAACGATCTGAACATCATAAGTCAGTTCCACTCCGCCTACTCCAGTTCCGGGCAGCAGCACAACACCAGAACGCAGCATTTTCGGACGACGCCAGGCAACGAACCGCTCTGTCCAGCTCACTGACTTACCGTTATACTGGTACTCGTCCATTAACTCCAAGCGAGGATGCTGCCCCTTATACCAAACCATAGAGCGGATCAGGGATTGAAGCTCTTCCACTTCGTATGCCTGAGACAGCTCCAGCTTCAGTTCATCTTTTTCAACCGCAGCCGACGCGTACAGAACTGTAGCACTATGCTTCCTGCCAGCCAGTTGATACTGGCCGCCGATGATCGGAACCGAATGTCCCTGCGAGCCGTTACAATCATATTGATAACGGCCAGCCCCAAAATATTCAGCCGTATACTCTCCACTGCCGAGATCAGCTGCATAGATTTCGCCTCCACCTGACAGAATGAACTGTCCCAGATCATTATGATTATGAGGTTCAGCGTTATGCCCTCCCTTAGCCGCGAAGCCGAACGAACTTCCTCCGGACTGATAACGCGAGACAAGCCATCCCGCGTCAGGAAGATAATAACTGGCGGCTCCCCAATCCTGATCCTGTTTCTCATCGCCGGTCCTTCTCCAGATGAGATTTCGAAAAGCCGGAGCCCAGCGGCTGCAGTGATCCTTAGCGTAAGGAGTGCGAAGCACAGGCGGAGGACATTCTACTTCTGGATAGATATCAGCTAAATAATGGGACAGGCCCATATGTATGTGAATTCGAGGCTCTGAGTCAGAGAAATTGGCGACAAAATTGCCACCGATGAAAATTTTCTGTTGGAACTGAGCGATACTTCGCACTTTGTCCGTTGCAAACCAGTCTACTCTTCCCTCACTTCTAACCCGGAGAAGATGACTGTAATACGTGAAATAGCCAAATCCGTAGTTCCAGTAACTCAGACCTTCCAGGCAGGCCCCATCATCCCCGAAGCCTTCCAGATAGTAGCTCATGCTGCGCTCTGTCTTCAGCAGGATATTCGTCAGCGCAGCAGGATCATCCAACATCAATAAGGCGGCTGCCCCGATCGACCCTGCGCACACTGCTGCCCAGTTATGACGTGCAGTCTCCCATTCATAAGGACCACATTCAATAAAAGGTCGAAATATTCTCTTTTCTACTTCATGTCTGATTCGGGATCGAAGAAGCAGCGGAAGTCGTTCTCCCAGTAATAGAGAAATTTCGGCAAGGGTAAAAGCGGTCTCCGAGGAGAACAGATCAATAAACTGATCAATATTCTCTGTATTATGATCTGCAGGAAGATGGGCTGGCAGGCACCATGTGTACTCTTCGCATATAGACCATAGGATATTTTCCAGGTTCTCCAGAAGTCTGACATTATCCGGCTCAAGCAAGGTCATAAATACATATGTATTCAGCCTTCTTCTCCGTTCGAAATAGACCCGTTCATATTCCAACCTCGAACCTGTGCGCGCAAAAATTGAAAATAGCGTATCCGTCAGCTCTGATATAGACTGGCTGTCTAATCTTTGAGCCTCCTCGCGGATTTCGCTGATATCTTCCTTTAATGTCTCGGATAATAAGGCTTGTTTCCAAAAAGCATCCGACTCTCCATCAGGATAATACAAGCTCAGATCTGCTGGCTTCATTTCTTGGACAATTCCGAAAAGCTCCTGTCTGTTCATGCTTTTCCCCTCCCTTTGACCGATTAGATCAGATCCCCCTATCTACTTAAGGCATGATCTCTCATAACATCCTCTCCGGCTGCGATTCTATGTGCTGTCCATTTCAGTTCTGTCCCTGCCCAGAAAGGATCTGAAGGAAGTAACCCCAGAGGAAGAAATACTGAAGCGCATAAATAGAGACTTCCCGTATTGATATAGCTCTCCGCAAGCTCGGGCTGGTAACCATACACCCCCGGACGTAGCCACCCGTCCTCATCCAGCGTCCCTGGAAATCCCATAGTCCGTGTGATTACAGCGGTCAAGGCGCAGCGTACCTGTGCGGGTGATAGCGCATCCTCCAGAAAATGCTGTAGCGCCGCTTGTGATAGCAGCTGAAACGCACCAAAACGGTAAACGATAGAGCGCCCGATAAACGGATACGTTCCGTCCGGCGCAATCATCCGTTCCAGAACAGTTGCGTATCTTTGTGCCCGCTCCAGAATCAATGGCCTCAATGCGGAGTATTGCTCCGAGTCCCGTTCAAAAAGTGTAACCACATCCACAAGCATCGGCTGAATGACAAAGCTATTGTAATGATCCCAGTGAAAGTCCTTGCCATCCCCGTAGATACCATCGCCTTTATACCAATCCATGAACATGTGGATCGCATAACCAACACGCATCCGGTCATATTCTGAATCGCCGAGTATATACAAAGCTGCTTCAACCATTGCGCTAAACAGCAGCCAATTGCTCCCGCTGGGTGCAGTCCGGCGCGTACGCTTCAAGGCTGTTATTAAATTACCTTTGACCCGCTCATTCAGCCGCCCGGCAAGCTGCTTCGGTGCACGCACCAACGCATGAGCGAGAAATGCCGCATCGACCAACGGTTGGCCTTCGGACTTAAAATCCATATAGTCAGGTGATGATGGATCAACAGCAGCATCGATGCATTCCAGCATCAATATGACATAACGAGCCCTGAGCTCTTCTTCTTCACCCTCCAGCCCTTCAAGCTCTAGCCATGGGGCCATTCCACAGGCAAACCTGGCGAATGCCTCCAAATGCGCAAACTTGCTCCTGTCACTATGAAACTCGGTGGGCAGCCGTTCCTTTAATTTTCTTTGCGACAAGGCGTCAAGTACTGGGTTCCCGATCTGTAGCATCGTATCCAACCAATATTTGCGGTGTTTCGTACTATTCATACACCATCCACCCTTTCAATTGCGTCTATTCAGCAGATGCAGATCCGTCCTACTCATATTCAGACCAGCTATATACTTGGTTTATTGCGTAATCTTCTTCTATAGTTTAGTGTTGTATTATTGCAATGTCTTTGCGATTAATGATTATTTATTGCGTTTGTTGCTATTAATCTGAAAGGGGTTATCCGGATGAAACATGCCCAGTATTATCAGCCGTTCGAAGGCGACATACTGGCGGGCATCGGCAATTCACCGATCTCACCCACCAAAGATTTTCATATTCATGATCACTTTGAAATCTTCCTATTTTTAGGCGGCACGGTGAACGGATTTGTGGATCAGTACAGCTATCCGCTTCAACGTGGCAATGTGCTCTTATTCAACAATCACGAGATTCATAAAATCATTAATCTATCTCCGGAGCCTTACGAACGATTAACAATTCATTTCAAAGCTCCACTTGTATATCCCTTCTGCACCGCAACCACAAATCTGCTCGCCTGTTTCCAGAACCGTCAGCCCGGAGAGCAGAATCTCGCTCAAATGGATGAAACACTGCTTGCAGAGTACATGACCCTTGCTTATCGCCTGATTGCAATTTTGGAGAATCCTCAATACGGCAGTGAGGTTCTGGCTTTAACTTATCTGATCCAGATTCTGGTCCTCATTAATGAGCTATATAGCCGTACTAGTTCCACCATACCCAGTATTATTTCATCGCATATTCAATCGGCCATGCGCTATATCGATAACCATCTGCATCTGAATCTGTCGCTAGAGCAGATCGCTGGTGAATTAAACATCGATAAATATTATCTTAGTCACCTGTTCAAGCAGCAGACAGGAGGAACGATCTACCGGTACGTCCTGCTTAAAAAAATCGCTTTATCCAAACAGCTCCTATCCTCCGGAAACTCCGTATCCGAAACCTGTTATCTATCCGGCTTCAATGACTATGCCAATTTCATACGTACTTTCAAGAACATCACGGGCATTCCACCTGGAAAATACGGCAAAAAAAGCTGACATTGCCACTTATCGACGCCTCGCAATTGTATAAACCCTTCTTTGAACTTATAAAAAAACCTGGCACCCGCTAAATGCAGCTGCCAGGTTCATGGAAGTGCGGCTTACAAATATCCCAGCAGATTGGCGATGACTTGCGCACTTTCGGCACGGGTCATCATCTCTTGCGGTGCGAATTGCATATTGCCGCGTCCTTTTATCAGCCCTGCCTGCTCAGCGAAACTTGCTGATTTCTGTGCCCAGTCATGAATTAGGGAATAATCACTGAACGAGCTTGCTGAAACTTCATTTACCTTGCTGCCTTGTAAATATTCATAAGCCCTAACGATCATTACGGCCATTTCCTCGCGGGTAATGCTGCGGTCCGGTGCGAATGAATCCGAACTACGTCCGAGCACTATGCCCGCTTTGCTTACGGCTGCAACGTACTCTGCATACCAAGCTTTGGAGTCCACATCAATAAACGTTGAATGACTTCCCGCCTCTAAGCCTAGCGCTCTTGCAATCATGGTCGCGAATTGTGCTCTTGTCACTTTCCCTTGCGGATTAAACTCAGTATCGGAAATACCTTGGATAATATGTTTAGCCGCCATTGTCTTAATAACATCCCTCGCCCAGCTATCCGTACTGACATCCAAGAATGTCTTGTCATATTCCAGGACTGCAAACTGGCTGAAACGCTGTATTTCCGTACTCCATTTTCCATCAGCTAGCGTTCCGCCCATAAATTCAAGAGCTCCGTTCCCGGCTATATTGTAGATGCCCAGCAAATTAGGATTGGAATCTGAATCTAATATGAAGGTAAGCGTGAGTGGCTTATCAAAACGGGTTACCGGTACGGCAGTGCCATTCGTACTAATAACTTCCAAACTGAAGTTAATTACATCACTTGCAGCAGATAACTGAACCGAGCCGTTGACAGCTGGGTTATTCATAAGCTGTTCCACGGCAACTCTGGATGCCTTCACGGCCGACAGTTTGATTCGTGCTCCATCCACTTGACCTCCTGCAGCTTTCTCCTGGATACTCTTTAGCGCTTCTGGGGTCAGTTGGATAGCAAATGTATTCCATACGAGACGCAGCGTGTTCACTCCGATAATATTTGACACTCCCACAGGAAGCAGTACGGAATCAGTAGCATCTGTGAGCTGAACTGTTATTCCCCCTCCAACCGGAGCCGTGAAATCGTCACTGTTAAGAATCCGCATGGTCTGCGGCAGCAGTGTTGGTGTTGGCGATACTGTCGGTGCTGTGGTCGATACCGGCCCTGAGGTTACTTCAGGTACAGGTGTTGGTGTAGGATTTGCTGTGGGTTCAACTGTCGGTGTTGGTTCTACCGTTGGTGTTGAAGTCGGCGGTTGCTGCGCTTCTCCCACTGTAACTATTCTTATAACTTCAACAGCCGTATTGCCCGCGGAATCACTCACATTATAATGATAAATGTAAGTGCCTGCTGATGAGGTATCTAACGTCTCCGTATGATTCCCATCCTTCGTAATCGTCGCCACAATACGTTCTGTAATATCGCCATCGCGGTTATCCATTGCGGTGGCTCCGGCATCTGTATAGCTTGCGCCATTGTCCAGTTGAACAGATGGTTCACCAAGCAGTGTAATGACCGGCTTCAGTACATCTGGATCTTCCGATACGATTACTTTTCGGGTGACTTCCGCAGCCGTGTTGCCTGCGGCATCGCTGACATTGTAATGGAAGGTGTAGATATCCGCTTGCGCTGTATCTAACTCCGTCAGACCATACACTTCACTGCTGACCGTTGTATTGATGCGGTCTGTGATATCACCGTCTTGGTCGTCATACGCAGTGGCTCCTGCATCCGTATATTCAGAACCCATCTGCAGATTGACTATGGCTTCACCTATCAAGGTAATCTCCGGCTGCTTCATATCTGGCTCCGGTAGCTTAATCGTTCCGCTGGCCGCAGCTTCTGCCTTCGCCTCGCCCTTGTTCAGTAATACTGTGAAGCTGAAGCTGCCGGCTGTGTCATCAGTAGCTTCCTGGAACGAAGATAGGGTGATATCACCCATCGTAACCCCCGTATCACTGAACCCGATTAAACCGTTCATCGTTTGGAGCAGCCAGGTCCGGACTCCATCTTCGCTGTTAGCTGTTTCCTTCTGCACGCTATATGCAGCACCTTCTATAATACTTTTAGCCTCGTTTACAGCCTGCTCATTGACAATGCTGACCCTGTCCTTCGCCACTGCTAAGTAACTGATCACAGATGCCTGACTATTCGTATTGTTTATCGAATATTTCACGACGCCGCTCACCGGCAGCGTAAAGTCATGAGTGATCGTGACGCCATTAGGACCTGCGAGTACACCGGTCTTGACCGTTTCGTTCACTGTCTTCCCTTCAGCATCAGTGTAGCTAAGCGTGATATCCATCGTGCGGTTGCTCATATTCCACCAGTCCCGATGGAACGATGTAATCGTGTACTTTCCTGCGCTCAGAGGGAAGGTGTAGATCAGAGGTGTATTCTTTGTATTCGAGCTGTAGACACCTGTCTGAGTTTTATCCGTGATAACCACGGCACCGCCAAGCCCTTTGAGATTATAATTTGCCCCTGTATTGATATGACCCCACACAGCGCCTGTTGATAGTTGATCCGCGGTGCTATTCAGAAGGCTGTCGCCCACGAAATTCTTGATCACCGTATAGGGTGGTGTGACGACATCCGCCGAAACACCGACATCCAAAAAGTACACGAGACCTTCTGGCACTACTTCCACATTAGCAGTGGTTTTTAGATTGCCATAAGTGCCGGTTACAGCTACTCTTTCATAGGGTGTGTTGAAGCTGACCGCGTCTAAATTCCACTTCACAGACACCTGCAATTTGGATCCATCTTCTCGGGTAGCCTCCAACTTATCTGGAAGATTCGGCAGTTTCCCGACATAAGTGGCAATATCCTGAGGAGCAGCAAGCTCCCGTATATCCCCTGTTGTCAATTGGTTCTGGGCAGAGATCAGACGTACCGCGAGTTGCACAGCTCCTTCCTGATCCAGTCTGAAATCAGCAGCATTGTCTAGTGCTTCTTGGGCGGTGTTCTGTGCGGCTGCAAAAAGCTGCCAGTCTCTATCCGAATATTCATCCCGTTTGGTAAATTCTTTCGCTGCTATTACCGCTGATTGAAGAGCAGCTGTATCCACAGCACCCTTTACTTCACCGGAAACAACCGCTACCGCGTCCACAACCAAAGTACCGCTTAATACCTTTATCTGAACGTTATGCTGTCCATATTTAAGTCCGCGAAGCGTGTACGTTTGGTAGAGTTCTTTAGAGGCCATCGTATCGGCTGACAGTGTGACAATTTCATCATCAACAGTCACTTCTAACTTAGCCGATCCATTATTCGGTCCCAGAATATCTAACCCGGTGCCTTCAAAAGAATATTCCATCGTAGCAGCTGCACCTTGACTGGTAGATAGGGAACGTTGATAAATATACATACCAGCCCCGTTTTGATGACTCCACAAACCGCCGTATTT
>Ga0153923_100304_pt1 | contig 18601 bp, 13 predicted proteins | sample TSNJ007MetaG_FD_104682 | JGI IMG/M metagenome (GOLD analysis project Ga0153923, IMG submission 104682) | Attine ant fungus gardens microbial communities from New Jersey, USA - TSNJ007 MetaG | ecosystem: Host-associated > Fungi > Mycelium > Unclassified | place: USA: New Jersey, Brendon T. Byrne... | reverse complement strand
TCTTTTTGAGTTTGATAATATGACGGCAGATGAAATAATGACCCATCGCACCGACGTTTCGCTTCTATGGTTGGAGGAAAATGACGAAGCATGGGAGAAAACAATTATCGAGAGCAGATATTCGATGTATCCGGTCTGTGACGATAGTCCTGACACCATAGTTGGTGTGCTTAGTACAAAAGACTATTTTAGATTGAAAGACCGCAGCAGGGATCATGTTTTAGCAAATGCCATGAAAACTCCTCAGTTTGTACCTGAAACAGTCCGTGCTGACATTTTGTTCAGGAATATGAAAAAAAACCGCCAGCATTTTGCGGTTGTATTGGATGAATATGGTGGAATGAGTGGGATTGTTACGATAAACGACCTGCTGGAACAGCTTGTAGGTGATTTGGAGGATGATAGTTCTCTGCCAGTCGAACAGCCGTTAATTGAACCGACAGACTCTAAAACATGGCGGATCAACGGAGCAGCCCCTCTTGATAAAGTGGCTAAAATTCTTGGCGTTTCACTGCCTTGTGAAGAATACGATACATTTTCAGGAATGGTTTTCGGACTTTTAGGGAGCGTTCCGCCTGATGGAAGCACACCGGAGCTTGAGGAATTTGGATTAATTATTAAAATTATTGAGATAAAAGATCATCGGCTTGAAAAAGCGGTGGTCTGTCTGACCGATAAAGCAATAAAGTGATTTCACCCAAGGGGTTGTTTCGTGAAGCCAATAAAAACAACCCCAGTGTCACTCATCTGCATGGCCAAACGATAGCAAATGATTACTTCCCAAAATTCAGATAAAGCATCTGCTCACTTCGATTGATAAAATCCTCCATATCCTCCGGCTGCAGCGCCTGCTGGCTTAGCAGCGCCAAATCAAACAACTGTTGAACCACGATATTCACCTGTGCGGCATCCGAAGCGTCAAGCACAAATTTCACCAGCCCATTATTCAGGTTGAACAGCAATGTTTTCTGCGTCTGGTTTCCGGTATCTGGATCCATACGGTTGCGATATCCGTAGATTTCCATCATATCGGCCATTCTTCGTGAAGCTTCATCATTTACAATCAAGGCCGAGATGCTTTCGTTCGCCAGTCGGGTAAATCTCAAAGAAACAGTTCCCAGCCGTTCCCCCAAAGCAGCCGTAATCTTCCCACGCAATATTTCTGCCTTCTTATCATCGCCATCCTGCGCCAAACCACCATAAATCTCATCAATATTGGAATCGATCCGTACAAACTTACTGTCCGGATAAACAGTTTCATATTTGAATAACAGCGGCTGATCGATCACATGGTCGAACAGCAGGGCATTCCCATCGCATTTACGGAAAATGCTGATATAATGCGCCTGATCCAGTTGGTCGGAAGCATAATAAACAGTTTTTTTAGCACCGTCTGCTGTTTGTTTCAGATACTCATCAATCGTCAGATACTTGCCATAGATATCCTGGAACAGCACCCGCTTCGTCATAACCGAAGCAAAGGTCCGGTCCTGCATGATGCCATACTTTACAAATGCGCCTAATTCCGGCCAGTAAGATTCCAGCGTCTGCCGCTGATTTTGGAACATCTCATGGAATGCGATGGTAACTTCCTGGGCAAGACATTCGTAGACCAACTGCAGCAACTGGTCGGCTTCATCGCCGGCAGTTCGGCCTTTTCGTGCATCGGACCGGGCACCCTGGATATCAGAGCGGGAGACCACCAAAGGCAGGTTGTCGCACTCCAGAATACCGTGCTGCAGATTCACGAATTTGGGAATCAGGGACGGGATATTTTTCCCCACATAGATGCCCCGGTTGTATACATGAATTTGTCCGTCCAGTTCTTCCGTACCATTCTTGGTGTTGCGGAAAAAGAGGATTCCCCGGACCCCGATATCCATGCTGGCAAATGGAATCCAGAACAGCGGGTCATTGCTGTCGCCAAAGAAATCTTTATAAAATTCATTCATCTCTCCGGTTTGAATAGATTCCTTTGCTCTTCGCCAGATGGCGTCGGTATTGTTAACCGGAACTGATTTGCCATTGTCCCCTGACCCGGAAGTACAAAAATAAATATCATATCTGGAAAAGATGAAGTACTTTTTAATACTTTCATAGGCCAATTCCGGCTTCTGCAGATAAATGCTATCGTCATTCAGATAAAGAATGACCCTGGTCCCAATCTGTTCTTTCTCACATTCGGTCATGGTATATGACATATCACTGCGGCAGTCCCATTTCACTGCTTTGGCCCCGTCCTGATAAGATTTTGTTTCAATCGCCACATGGTCTGCCAGCATAAAGGCAGAATAAAAACCAACGCCAAAATGACCGATAATACTGTTTTTCCCAGTTTCATGATTGGATCGGATAAAATCCTCGGCGCCGGAAAAAGCAATGGTGTTAATATACCGGTGAACTTCATCATAATCCATTCCGATCCCGTTATCACAGATGCTCAACTGTCTGTTCGCTGTGTCCAGGGTCACATCGATCCGCCCTTTTACCGTCGGCAGACCTGCTTCCGCCAACAGCAGATTCCGTTTTTCGACAGCATCCGTGGCATTGGAAATCAACTCCCGAAAGACAATGTCCGGATCGGAATACAACCATTTCTTTAGTATTGTAAAAATATTGTTGTCTTCAATCGAAAGTTTACCGTTATTTTTATATTCTGACATTTCTGTACCTCCTGTTAGTTTCATATCATCCCCGACTGTGTTGATTATAACAAAATATATAATAACTTGTATAGATTACCCAGGAAATTTATCATGCAAATAATGAATTTTACAATCCACAGATAAAAGTATAAGCTAAATACACAAAACACAATCGTGTTTAACCTGAGAAAAGGTAAAAATGCACACAGCTTCCTGCAACGTGATGTAAAGCGTGTAAAACCCAGCTCATGTACAAAAATTCAGAATTAAAAGGAGAGAAAATTATGTCAAAGGAAAGACAAACAAATGCAAATTATGTAAACTGGCCTACGTTTGATGAAATCAAGGAAATGTTTAAAGAGCACTTTATTATGGATCGCCGTGAGGATGGTGTTGTAACTGTTCGGATGCACTGCAAGGGCGGCCCGCTGATCTGGTCCATGGAGATGCATGATGCAATCGGTAAGATGTGGCGTATGCTGGGAACCGACAGAGAAACCGAGATGATCATCTTTACCGGAACCGGCAACATCTGGATCACTGACTTTGAAGCGGCAAGCTGGGCACCGGAAGGGGACAATGCCGGTGAGACAAGATACAATCACATGTTCGTAGATGGCAGAAGAATGATTATTGCCATGATTCAGGACGTAGAAGTTCCTACCCTTGGTGTATTAAGCGGTTCCGGCGGACATACCGAGCTGGCGCTGATGTGCGACCTGGCAATTGCTGCTGATGACATCACGGTTCTGGATCCCCACATGCTGCCAGGTACCAACAACGTACCGGGCGACGGAATCCACAGCTGTTTCTTTGAGTTAATGCAGCCAAGAATGGCAAACTGGTACTTAATGACCGGCGCTAAGATCCCGGCAGCAGATCTGGTTCGCTTAGGCCTGGTATCGGAAATCGTACCGCGTGAGAAACTGATGGATCGTGCATATGAGATTGCTGATATGTTCATGGCGCAGAACCGAGTTGCCAGAAGACTTACTTCCCAGCTGGTTAAGAGAAACTGGAAGAAACGTATTGCTGATGATCTGGATATGGCATTCGGAACGGAAATGTTTGGTATGTTCTGTGCCGACGAGCTGCATTCCGAACTGCTGTCGATGATTGAATACCTGGGCCTTAAGGACAAGATTGATCCGCCGCTGCAGGGAAAAATCAGATAACAGACGATTATTAATTGAACATAACAACTATCCCCGGCAGAAAAAGCATACACGGCGTCTTTGCCGGGGATATTCCATTTATCAAGAGGTGAAACGATGAAAAAGATATTTGCAATTAATTGTGGCTCCACCTCAACAAAGGTAGCTTATTTTGAAGATCTGGAAATGGTCAAAAAGGTTTCTTTGGACATGACCATGGCACAGCTGAAGGAAATGCCGAAAGTAATGGACCAGCTGGATTTTCGGACGAATCAGGTAAAAACCTTTTTAGAGGAAAATCAACTGGCACCGGCGGAATTTGATATGGTCGTTGCCAGAGCCGGCACGATTCCGGCAGTACTATTCGACGGAGCTTATGAGGTCAATGATTTGATGATTGCTTCCGTTACCTATGTGCCGATGGCACAGCATGCATCATCCTTGTCCTGTCTGATTGGTAAAAAGCTGATTGAGGGCATGGACATTCCGGTCATCATCTATGATTCGACCAGCGTCGATGCAGCTGATCCGATTGCCAAGATTACCGGTATCCCGGAGATTGAGAACCGTCCGATTGCCCATCTGCTGAATACCAAGATGGCCGGAATCACTTACGCAGAATCGATTGGCAAAAAGTACAAGGATTTAAACCTGATTATTGTCCAGCTGGGCGGCGGTATTACCATGGGATTCCATGACCATGGCAGAATTGCTGACTGGGTCTATGACGATGAAGGGGCGATATCACCACAAAGAGCAGGTGCGATCCCGACCCGTTATATGGCGGAGCTTTGCTATGGCAGCGAGATGACACTGTCGGAGATGAAGATGTATCTGTGCGGCAAGACCGGTCTGGTTGCTTATTTTGGCACCCATGATGTGCGGGAAGTGGAGCAAATGGCTTCTGCGGGCAATGAAAAAGCGGAACAGGTTTTGCAGGCAATGGCATATGGTGTGGCCAAGAGTATCGGGCAGTTGTCGGTGATCCGCGGTGGTGCTGTGGATCAGATTATTCTGACCGGCGGTGTGGCATATGATCAGAAAATTACCGACTGGATCACCGAGAAGGTTTCCTTTATCGCACCGGTGTCGGTAATACCGGGCGAGAAAGAGATGGAAGCCCTGGCCGCCGGAGCGCTGCGGGTGCTGAATGGGGAAGAAGAGATTCATCCTTACGATGTATACCCGGAGGGGTATTCTTCCATTGAGGAAATGATCCGGAATCCCAGTTATCTGGCATAGCAATCGGATTTGATCGGAACATCGGAACAGAGGATAATTAAAAAATAAGGAGAGACAGAATGGCAGATTTAAAGAACAAAGTAATTATTTCAGCGGCATTAACCGGTGCGATGACACCTAAAAGTATGAACCCGCATATTCCCACGACACCGCAGGAGATTGCTGATGATGCTTATGCTTGCTGGAAAGCCGGCGCAGCAGTTGTTCACTTACATATGCGCGACGAAAACGGCGCAGGAACCATGAATAAAGAATTATTTAAGGGAACCATCGACTTAATTAAACAGAAACCGGATTGTGATGTCGTCATCAACTGCACCACCTCCGGTGATAACAAAGCCGGATACGACGAAAGAATGGCACATTTAGCTTATGTGAAGCCGGAGATTGCTTCCTATGATGCCGGCTCCTTTAACTGGATGCCGTTCGGAATCTTTGACAACTCCCCGCAGTTCCTGGAACAGCTGGGCCTGAAGATGAAAGAACTGCAGATCAAACCGGAGATCGAGGTATTCGATACCGGATTTATGAATGTAGCAAAGTATTTCGTGAAAAAAGAAGTACTGACAGCCCCTTGCCACTATCAGTTTGTACTGGGTGTCTTAGGCGGAATGGAAGCAACCGTCAAGAACTTGCTGTACTTAACGGAAATGCTGCCGGAAGGTTCGACCTGGTCCGCCTTTGGTATCGGCAGGCAGCATATGCCGATTATGTTCGCAACCCTGGCTCTGGGCGGTCACTTGCGGGTAGGTTTGGAAGATAATGTATACTACAGCCACGGTGAGCTGGCAACGAATATCAAACTGGTAGATCGGGCAGTCAGAGCCGTAACTGAATTTGGCAAAGAAGTAGCCACACCGGATGAAGCCAGAGAAATCCTGGGGATTTTAAAGTAAGAGAAGAGGAGACAAACGTATGTATGATAGCTTTGATGCCATTCTAAGCGACTTAAGAGCAAAGCCGGGATTACCAAAGGGTGCGATTGTCGCAGGTGCTGACGATGCTCATGTGCTGGAAGCGGTTTTCGCCGCGCAGGAACTGGGCATCGTTACCCCAGTACTGGTAGGAGTAAAAGAAGCGGTTGAAAAAGTGCTGGAACAGGAAGGATATACCGACAGAATCTATGAACTGGTGTCAATCCCGTCTGGTACCAATCCTTCGGAAGCTGCTGTCAGGCTGATGAAAGAAGGCAAGGGTGATTTTATCGTCAAAGGGAAAATGGAGACCCGAGATTTGCTGAAGCCGATTTTAAACAAAGAGACAGGATTAAATAAAAATGGATTTATCACCCACTTTGGCTATATGCAGCTGAAGGGTTACCACAAACTGCTGGCCATCAGTGACTGTGCGGTGATTCCATATCCGACCCTGGCAGACAAGGTGAAGATCATCAAGGCGGGGGTAGAATCCCTGCACCGCCTGGGATATCAAAAACCGGTGGTGGGAGTATTGTGTGCGGTAGAAACTGTAAACAGCAAAATGCCGGAGACGGAAGATGCCGCAAAGCTGCAGCAAATGGCAGAGGCCGGCGAATTTGGTGAAGCAGTTGTAATTGGCCCGCTTTCTTATGATCTGGCGACCAGAAAAGAATCGGCAGAAATCAAAGGTTATGATTCACCGTATGCCGGTGATGTGGATATGCTTCTGGTACCACAGCTGGTAACTGGCAACGTAATGAGTAAAATCTGGAATTGCGATCCGGACAACATTATGGCAGGTTGTCTGGTGGGAGCGGATATCCCGATCGTATTAACCTCCAGAAGTGCCAGTATGGAGGAAAAATTGAACTCCATACTGTTATGTACGGTACTTAGCTGATCCCTTTTGCAAGAAGCTGAAAGACCGTGTCGGTCAATTGGGTACGGTTTACTTTCCGACAGGTGGCAATGATGTCCGTTTTGGTATTGATGCCGGGCGGCGCAATATGCATCATATCATTGTCCGGGCCTAAAAGTTTGACCCAGGAGTTGGGCAGCAGTCCGAAGCCCAGACCTAAGGAAACATTCAGGAGCAGCGAATCGGAGGTGTTGACCTCCATCATGGTATGTATTTTATGTCCGGTCATTTCCTGAAGGGATGCCAGCATTTGCGGCAAAAATGCTGGGCTGACGTAGGTTGGATAAACATAAGGCACCGATGAGAGAATATTGGTCAGGGTGGATTTTACATCCTCTTTCTGGAATTTACAAGAGTAGATGATGGAAAATTCATCCGTATCAATGGGGACATAATCTAAGGTCTCATGTTCAAATAAGGCATAGTCATAGGTAACGCCGATATGATACATATTGTATTTGACTGCCAGTGGAATCTCACTAAACTCATAGGATTCCACAAAAAAACGGATGGAAGGATATTCCTCCTGGGTTTGCGTAACGATCCGTGAAAGGGTGTGGAACAGGCTGTTGGGAGCGGTCATTTTAATAATACCGGAGTGGCCTCTGCCGGCTGTGGTGACGTTCTTTAACAGGGAATCCATGTGATTGATAAATGAATCACTGTCCTGGTACAGCATCCTTCCGGCTTCGGTCAAAGTTACGGTCTTATTGTCCCGTTCAAAAAGCTTGACACCCAGTTCGTTTTCCAGAGCCATAATGTGGCGGCTCAAGGTTGACTGACTGACGTAAAGATGTTTTGCAGCCTGGGTGATGTTTTTATATTTAGCAATGTATTGAAAGTATTTCAGGGTTTCAATATTCATACAACAAACCTCCCGCACATGAAAAGATAATTATTGTAATCATAACACATGGAAAAGATGTTCGTCAACATTCCGTCATGTGCTGTTAAAAAAGCTGTTAAAAAATAAAAAAATTCAGTTGGAGAAGGAGGATACCATGAAGAAGTGTGTCATCGTAGCATATGGCCGTTCGGCCATAGGAAAAGCAGGAAAAGGATCATTGGCATTTACAAATCCGGTGGAGTACGGTGCCGAAGTACTGAATGGAGTGCTTGCCAAAGTGCCGACATTAGATCCGGCGGCAATTGATGATGTCATCGTTGGTTGTGCGATTCCGGAAGGACAGATGGGCTTAAACCCGGCCAGAAACATTATTTTAAGAGCGCAGCTGCCGGACAGCATCCCCGGTCAGACAGTAAACCGTTTTTGCGCATCCGGGATTCAGACGATTGCCCTGGGCGCGTCCATGATCATGAGCGGCCTGCAGGAGGTAGTCGTCGCCGGCGGCGTGGAGTCCATGAGCTGTCCGGTATTATCTTCGAATGAAGAATACCTGGATCCGTGGCTGACAGATCACACCGAGTGCTATGTGCCGATGGGCATCACCGCTGAGAATGTAGCAACGAAATATGGCATCAGCCGGGAAGTGATGGAGCAGATGGCAGTAGAAAGTCATCAAAAGGCCGCCGAAGCCATTGAAAACGGATGGTTTGATGCAGAGATCATCCCGGTGACCGGCTATACTGAAAGCGGTGAAAAAATCAGGCTGACCCGCGATGAATGTGTCCGCAAAGGAACTAATGCAGAGAAACTTAAAACCCTAAAACCTTGCTTTATGGAAGATGGCCTAGTGACGGCGGCAACTTCGTCACAACGTAGTGATGGCGCTGCTTTTGCCGTATTAATGAGTGAGGAAAAAGCAAAAGAATTAAATCTCACTCCGCTTGCCAGCTTTGTCTCCTTTGCCGTAACCGGCTTAGACCCGGCCTATATGGGCATGGGACCGGTGACAGCAGTAGAAAAGGTAATGAAGCAGACCGGACTTAGCGTGAAGGATATGGATGTCATTGAATTAAATGAGGCATTTGCTTCACAGGCCCTGGCAGTTATGGATGAGCTGGGTGTTGACAAAGGGAAGGTGAACCCCAGAGGCGGAGCGTTGGCGATGGGTCATCCACTGGGAGCGACTGGCGCAATCCTTTTATCCAAGGCTTTAAATTATCTGACCACGACAGGCGGAACATACGGACTGATCACCATGTGCATTGGTGGCGGTATGGGCGCAGCATGTATTATTCAGTTAGAAAAGATCTAAAGGAGGCTTTATGGAACCCAGATATAAACACCTTTTATCACCAATTAAAGTGGGGAAATTTGTTTTAAAGAACCGTGTGACTGCCGGTAACTCCCTGCCGCACTTTTTACAGGGACCGGAGCCTTATCCGGCAGCACCGGTGATTGCTCACTTTGCGAATAAAGCAAAAGGGGCCGCTATGGTTACCTGTATGGGCATCAATAACTTCACCAATGGCAAGCAGCTGCCGATGAATATGGATATGAGTCATTTCCCTGACTTTGATCTGTATCATTGCAGTTGCCAGAATTATCTGCTGGAGCTGACGGATACGATTCATTTTTATCATTCCTTAGCCGGGATGAGCATCTTTGTCGGACCGCCGTCTTTCTATCCGCTGATGAAGATGAAAAAAGAAAGTGTGATACAGCAAGATGTAAACGGTGTTCACCATGACAAGGAAAAACCGTTTGGCATCCCGGTGCTGGAGGAGTATGAGATCGAGCAGATCGAAGCTCATAAACTGCCTCACGAGTACGAGGAAGAAACCCTGGATAAAATCGCTGAAAGTTATGCCGAACAGGCCGCGATCTTAAAGATGCTGGATTTTGATATGTTGAACCTGCACTTTGCTTACCGGGCCAATCTGCCGGCCAAATTCATGTCTCCGATTACCAACAGGCGGACGGATCAATGGGGCGGCAGCCTGGAGAACCGGATGCGTTTTCCGTTGATGGTGCTGAAGCGGATCAGAGACCGCATCGGCCAGGATATGCTTCTGGAAATGCTGTGGAGCGCCGAGGATGTGGAAGGTGGCTATACCTTGGATGAATCGGTAGCGTTCTTGCGCGAAGCTTCAAAGTACATTGACATTGTACAGCTTCGGGCCCCCGAGGTTGACCCGGCCCATCCGACCGGCTTTACGGCGGAAGAAACCCCGTTCCTGCATTATGCAGCTTATGTGAAAGAGCGGGTGGATCATTTGCTGGTGGCAACCATTGGCGGTTATCAGGATCTGGAGCTTTGTGATAAAGCAATTGCTGACGGGAAAGCAGATCTCATTGTGATGTCCCGCGCATGGCTCTCCAATACTGACCTGGGGCAGCTGATGAATGAGGGGCGGGGCGAAGATATTGTGCCGTGTCTGCGTTGCAACAAGTGCCATGGCGGCGGGGAGAAAGATCCGTTCCATAGTATTTGTTCGGTTAATCCGGTGATCGGACTGGAACACAAGGTGGAACGCATGATCCTGCCAACGGCGGGCGGCAAGAACATCGGGGTGGTCGGCGGCGGTCCGGCGGGACTTCGCTGTGCCATGTATCTGGCGGACAGAGGCCATCAGGTGACGGTCTATGAGGCCACCGGCAGTTTAGGCGGAGCCATTAAGCATTCCGACTATGCAGGGTTTAAATGGCCGCTTCGCCGGTACAAGAATTTCTTAATGGAACAGGTGGCAAAACGTGACCAGATCACGGTGAAACTAAATACATATGCAACGGCAGAGATGCTGCAGGCAGAAGGTTATGATTCGATTGTCGCGGCCGTCGGAGCAAAACCGGTATTACCGCCAATTCCGGGCTTGCAGGAGCAGGAATATGTATTTGCCGAGGAAGCCTTTGAAAAACCGGAAAGCTTAGGCCGCAAGGTAGTGATTATCGGCGGCGGCGAGGTTGGCGTAGAGGTGGGAATTCACCTGGCGCAGAAAGGCCGCCATGTCACCGTGCTGGAGATGCGTGATACACTGGCAGCTGATACCACCAAGATCCATTACCGTTCCATGTTTGAGAATGCGTGGCTGGCAGAGCCGAACTTCCACTGGGTATTGAATGCAAGGGTGACTTCGGTGGAAGCGGGAAAGGTTACCTACAAACTTACTGACGGAGCAGATCATGGGGAACAGAGTATTGCCGCTGACAGTATTGTGGTTTCGGCAGGCCGGGCGGCACTGACGGAAGAAGCGCTGGCGTTTTATGGTATTTCACCGGAATTCCGGTTTATCGGTGACTGTGACCGTGCTTCCTCCCTGCAGCATGCCAACCGCACCGCATTTGCAGCAGCAATGACACTATAAGGACAGGAGGGAAAAAAAGCGTGAATGGGAAAAGCAATAACTATCCGGAATCATTTCAGAAAGCAGATGATCTGGTGGTGGGAGTGATAAAAAGGATATCGTATTTGTCAGGAATCTGCCTGATTGGGATTATGCTGATTGCATTTTTCAATGTATTGGGTGAAAAGATCTTCAAACATGGCATTCCCATGTCGACGGAGTTGATTCAATATCTGCATATTCCGGTAGTATTTCTGGCGGTAGCTTATGTGACGCTTGATATGGGGCACACCAGGATCGACCTGCTCAGTGCTCATTTTCCGGCGATGGTACAGGCCATCTGTACAACGGTTGGGAACCTGCTGGGAGTTTTTATCTGCGGCTTTATCAGTTACCGGAGCTTTGTGCAGACGGAAAAGTTTTTTACCCGGCACAAGATGAGCAGTGTTACGGGAATGGCGTTTCCGTTATGGCCGTTTGGTCTGATTATGGGGATCGGATTTGCCTTATTTTCTTTCTCGTTTTTCTGGAGTATCGCCCGGCAATTTGCCGGTGGATATGGGCAAGTACAGAATGTACCGCCAGTGATGAGATCGGCGGAGAGTGAGGAGGGAACATAAATGGATGGGAATGCAATGATTGGTATTATTACCTTTTTGTTCATGATGGTGATGGTGTTTTCCGGAGTTCCGGTGTTTGTTTCCATGCTGGTTGCTGCGTTTGGCGGATTTATCGTGCTCAGCGGCGGTGACCTGACGCTGATGCTGACCAAGTTTACCACCGCACCATTTGACCTGGGAGCCAATTACAATTATGCGGTATTGCCGATGTTTATGCTGGTGGGAGCGCTGGCGGGCGAGACGGGAATTGCCGAAGGAGCCTTTGATGCCATGAAGGCATGGTTAGGAAGAGTAAAGGGCGGCCTTTTGTTTGCCGTAATTGGCTCTAACGCTGTATTTGGTGCCTGCTCCGGTTCCTCCATCGCCGGAAATATCGTATTTGGTAAATTGGCGATGCCGGAGCTGACCAAAGCCGGTTATGATGAAAAATACTCCATGGGATGTGTGGCAGCTTCCGGTGCTTTATCGACGCTGATTCCTCCCAGTATGGGCATCATCATGTTTTGTCTGATTGCGCCTATGAGTTTATCAGTGGGAACGGCACTGATGTGTGGTGTTATCCCTGGTATTTTTACAGCATTGATGCTGTGTTTAACGGTAAGGATGATCGGACAGGTAAAACCGGACACCATTCCTCCCGGCGGCGGACCGAAGATTCCGGTTCAGGAAAAAATCAAATCCTTACGACTGTTAATTCCTATATTAATTCTGTTTGGAATCATTATCGGCGGAACCTTTGCCGGATTCTTTACAGCAACAGTAGGCGGAGCCATTGGGGCATTCGCAGTTTGTTTATACGCGATTGTGAAAAAAATGCCATTCAGCAAAGTCTGCCATTGTATCTGGGAGTCAGCTACGATGGAAGCGGGGATTTTCCCGATTATTATCGCCGGTCAGATCTTCGGCAGCTTTGTTGCCGCTACCGGTTTGGCAGACAGTCTGGCAAGGACCATTGCCAGTGTCAATGCACCGCCGTTTGTAATATTCTTTTTGGTTATTTTGCTTTATGTATTCTGTGGTTGTGTGATGGATATTATGTCGATTATCATCATCACGGTGCCGGTGGTATTTCCGGTTCTGACCAGCCTGGGGTACAGTCCTTATGTACTGATTATTGTCCTTTGCTTTATGTGTGAGATTGCCGGGCTGACGCCGCCGGTGGGCATGAATGTATTTGCCACGGCGAATGCGCTTAGAAGAAATTCCAGTGATGTGTTTAAGGGGGTATTGCCGTACTTTATCTGTGAAGTAGGAATTGTCGTGTTGTTGATATTCTTCCCGGATATTGTGCTTTTCTTACCGCGGTTCATGGGGATTCCGGTGTAATCTACCTTAATGTCCAAAGGACAGGACAAAAACAATGACAATTAGGAGGATTGAAATGAACAGAAAATGGATTGCTGCAGCTACAGCTGCAGCCCTACTGCTGACCGCTTGTGGTGGCGGTGCCACCGCCGCCGCGCCCCAGTCTGGCGCCGCATCAGGTACAGGCGAAGTCACACCGTTGACGGTCAGGATGTCGACTACCTTTAGTGAGAATGAAACTGGCGGTATGATCATTAAGTACTTTATGGATAAACTTTCAGAAACGTCAGGCGATGCGATTACTGTGAAAATCAACTGGGGCGGAACGTTGTTTGACAGTAAAGGTGAGTTTGATGCCGTATCGGATGGTGCCGTAGACCTGGTACCGCTGGGGCATATGCCTCATGTGGGAACGCTCAATTATTTAAGTTTTCCTGGATTTGCGCCGGGCGGCACCCAGAAGGCGCTGGATTATTTTAATGAACTGATTTTCCATGATCCGGAGACTTCCAGGCTGATTCAGGAGGAAGCGGCAGACTATAACATTAAATATTTAAATGTCATTGCCGGCGGAACCAATGCCCTGTGTGGCAAATATGCATTTACGGATCTGGACGGTTATATCAAAGACTCCAAAACCTTTGGCAACTTCATGGCGGCTCAGTGGGAGTCTTTGGGATTCCAGGTAACGACCATCACTCCGCCGGATGTATATGACGGTCTGAACCGTGGTTTGATTGATTCTACCCAGATGGCGCTGGCACCGATGACCGCTATGGCCTGGTATGAGGTAGCACCTTACTGGGCATTAGACGGTACCTATACAGCCGGTAACATGTTTACGGTGAATCTGGACTGGTGGGAAGGATTGACTCCGGAACAGCAAAATGCCATTGAAACAGCTGCGAAAGAAACGGAACAATATTCCCGGACCATCTATGATGAAGCCATTGCTTCTGATATTGCTCTGATAGAGGAAAAAACCGGCCACAAATTTGTGGAGTTCAGCCAGGCGGATATTGACCGGTTGTGGGCTGCCTGCTTTGATGCAACGGCAGGTGCAGCAATGGATAATGCAGGTAAAAACGGAAAAGCCGAAGGCATGGAAACGATACTGAATAAAGCTGCTGAACTGACGGGGTATGATTGGCAGCGTTAAACATTATGTACTTTCTAACAGCATCCTGGCTGATTCTAAAAACAGGGGAACAGCCGGATTCCTGTTGGTATTTTTCCAAAGGAGCTGGGTCCGCATAACGGCGGCGCGGTGGTCAATGGGAATAAAGACAAGTCCATCCGGAGCCGTGGCCCGGGCATGTTCAGCGACCAGGGCAATGCCGGCACCGCATTTCACCAGCATCAACAGGCTGGGAACATACGAGCAGTAAGCGGTAATATTCGGTTCAAAGCCGGCCAGGCTGCACAGGCTGTTGATATGACGGGTGGCCGGGGCATTTATTTCCGGCAGCAGCATGACGAAGGGTTGATCCCTTAATTCTTCCAGCCGGATAGTGGGGCTTCCTGCCAGGGGATGAGAGACAGGCAAAACAGCGCAAAGGGCGGAGTGAGATACCATCATGTGGTGGATTTCCTCATAATCATGTTCGCCGGTAAGACTGAAGCCGAAGTCAAGCTCTCCCCGCAGCAGCCCGTCGACAATGTCTGACATGCCCAGATCCCGGTAAGTCAGCTGGATATGGTCATACCGGTTGGTAAAGGTGCCGGTGACCAGAGGCAGGAATTCATGGGGAAGATCCTGGAGAAAACCAATTCGCAGATGCCCGCTTTTCTGGTTCTGCATATGATTTAACGTCACTTTCCACTTACTGTATTCCGCCGCGATTTTTTCGGCATGTTCCAGAAAGGCAAGACCGTATTCGGTCAGCTCCACTTTCCGTTTGTTGCGGAAAAAAAGCTGGCAGCCGAATTCTTCCTCCAGCTTTGTAATCTGTCGGCTGAAAGCCGGTTGGGAAATAAAAAGCTGTTCGGCGGATTTCGTAAAATTCAGGTAGTGGGCCAGGGAAAGAAATGCATCAAGGGTACGTGTATCCATGTAAATATTACCTCCCATGTGTATGATTGATTTGAGTTTACCACGTTCCGCTGATGGGTGTCAATGTAATACATTTTGGTTATTTGTGATATGCAGGTTCGGTATTGGACGGATTATCATAAATCATCTACAATGTAAATAATAAACAATAAAAGCAAAAACTAAATAATGAATCTATAAAAAACAACCAATAAAAGAGATGAGTCGAAAGGGGAAAGAGATATGTTTAAAAACAAGAATTTCATGAAATGGGCCTTGCCATTGCTGCTTCTTTCTGTGCTATATATGTTTTTTTATTCGGGTTTACAAAACGATCACATTAATGTAATTACGCCTTATTTTTTAAATAAAGGATGGACCGCAGCGCAGATTAACAATCCAATTACCTTAGCCGGTTATGCAGTTATTATTTTCTATTTGATCTGCGGTACGGCGATGATTAAATTCGGACCGGTGAGGTTTATGACCCCTTGTATTGTTGTTCTGGGTCTGGCAACTGCCGGGGTAGGAATATCAGAAGGAATGAATAACTATATGATTTATTTCGTATGTCTTTTTCTGGTCCGGATTCTGGTGGTTCCGCTGCAGATGGGCGGCTTCATGTTGTGCAGCAACTGGTTCATTAAATACCGGGGCCGGGCGCTTGGTTTTGTAACCATAGGGTCGCCGTTGTTTTCCATTGTTGGTTTATCTACATTAACCAATATAACCAACACAATGGGGATCAGAGCTGCTTATATGCTGATGGGCGGAATCGTTGTAGTGATAGGGATTCTGACGATGCTGCTGGTTAAGGACAGCCCGGAATCGGTAGGACTTTATGCGGATGGCTCCGACAAACCGACCTCTGATGTCAGTGAGAGTGAAGAGATCACGTTGAAAGAGCTTCTTTCTGATAAGGTGGCATGGCAGTTGATTGTCTCTTATGGATTACTGCAGTTTATCATTGTTGCAATGATGGCATTTATGATTGTGCGTTATACCTTCGTCTTTGGTGAGAACGGACTGGGGCCGGTATATACCTGGCTGGCGATTGGTGCGGCATTAGGTATTCCAATGAGTTACCTGCTGGGATGGGTTGATGATAAGGTTGGCTCAATTAAAGCCTCCTTACTGCTTTGTGTCCTGTATTTATTCGCCGTGATTCCGCTGACAATTATCAAACCGGACAGTTCGGTAGCATTGATTTGTATATGGGCGTTTGGTGTGGCTTGTATGACCGGCGGTATGCCGACCATGCATCCGGCCATTACCAGTTATGTATATGGCCGTAAAAAGTACCAGGGGGCCAATAAATGGATTATGACGATCCAGGCCGTTATCATGGCATTTGCTATTCCTTATATGGTTCATTTTGTTGGTGCGGCAACGGCTGCCGGCGCGCCGGATTATACAAAGATGACACCGGCTTATGTAGGCATGTTAGTTATGCTTGTAATCGCATTTGTCGCCATTGTGTCAATGTGGAGCATCCCGGATGCGAATCTTGCTGACCGTGAATACGGACAGAAGTAATAAATGAAGAGTGTAAGAAGTGGAGGCAGAACATGGAAACCATCAAACAAAAGGAAGGGAAAATTTTGACCATCGATGGGAAACAAGTAGAAGCCAAGGAGGGACAGAGCGTGCTGGATGCCGCTCTGGCCGCCGGCATCTATATTCCTCATCTGTGCCATCATCCGGCTCTGCAGCCGCAGGGCGGCTGTAAGCTGTGTTCGGTAGAGATTGAAGGTACGGCAGGAACCGTGACTTCGTGTAATACACCGGCAGCCGGGGGCATGGTGGTAAAAACAAAAACAAAAGCGACAGAACACGTGAGACAGGTTGCCATGGAACTGCTGATGGCTTCCCATCCGGCTGATTGCACTTCCTGTGCCGTTTACTTAAACTGTGAGCTGCAGGCCTTGCTGCAGTATCTGGGCGTGGCACATTCCCGGCTGCGCCGGGTGGATAAGCAAAATAGTAATGTTGCCGCCGGTCCGGCCAATGCTTTGATCAAGCGGGAAATGGAGCGTTGTATCCAGTGCGGACGTTGTGTCCGGGCCTGTGAGGAGATGCGGGGAGTAGGTGCCCTGGCGTTCCTGAACCGGAATGGCGAAAGCTATGTTGGCATTAAAAGTAATACATCATTAACCGCCAGTGACTGCCGCTTCTGCGGAGCCTGTGTCGAGGTCTGTCCGACCGGTGCCATTCAGGATATGCCGGGTGTCTTTCAAACCGATGTTCCCAAAGATCAGGCGCTGGTTCCCTGTAAGAACGGGTGCCCGGCTCATACCGATATTCCCGGGTACATTCGGCTGACAGAAGAAGGAAGATACGGGGATGCCGTGGCGGTGATCCGTGAAAAGCTGACGTTTCCACATGTTCTGGGGATTGTTTGCACCCACAAATGTGAATACGACTGTAAACGGGGACATTTAGATGATTCAGTAACCATCCGCAGCCTGAAGCGTTATGCGGTGGAGCAGGACAAAGAGATGGCATGGAGAGAGAAAGTGACCAGATTACCGGCGACCGGCAAGAAAGTGGCAATTATCGGCAGCGGTCCGACGGGACTGACAGCCGCCTGGCACCTGGCCCGGAAGGGGCACAGTGTCGCTGTTTATGAAAAACAGCCAAAGCTTGGCGGAATGATGCGTTATGGTATTCCGGAGTATCGTCTGGATCGTCGGATCGTCGATCAGGAGATTCAGGTTATTCTGGATATGGGGGTTGAAGCTCATTGCGATGCGGAGGTTGGCAATGCGGGTGAATTGCTGATTAACGGAGAGGTAAGTCCCCCTCACATTCGTTCGGCGGAAAGGTATGATGCAGTACTTGTCGCCGTCGGTGCCCAGAAAGGCGGCAGAACTCATCTGGATGTGGCCGGCTGCGGCAATGTATGGACCGCCGTGGAATTCTGCCGCCGGGCCGCCATCGGTGATTTACCGGAGAATATGGGTAATTGCCTGACTGTCATCGGCGGCGGCAATGTGGCCTTTGACTGTGCCGGAATTGCCAAAAGAGCCGGTGTGCAAAAGGTGCGGGTTGCCTGTCTGGAAAGCCGGGAAGGGATGCTTGCCGACGAGGAAGAGATTCAGGAAGCACTGGCGGAGGGAACGGAGATTTGGAACAGCATGACTTTTACCGAGGTGGAAAAAACGGATGGCAACGTAACTGGTATCCGTGGTCTTAAAGTGAAACATTTCTCCTTTGGACCGAAAGGTCTGGAGATGGAAACGGAAGAAGGCAGCGAGACAATTTTCTTGACCGACAGTCTGGTTTTTGCTACCGGTCAGCAGATCGACCTGGACGACAGTTTTGGTTTGACCCTGGGCCGCGCCAACAGTGTTGTAACAGATGACACCATGCAGGCCAGTGTACCTGGTGCCTTTGCCGCCGGTGATGCGGTAACCGGCACGAAAGCTATTGTGGATGGCATTGCCGCGGGTACAAAGGCAGCCGGATTTATCGACCGGTACTTAGGTGGTGATGGCAATGTCGAAGAAACTTACTATGAGAAAGAGATTCCATCGGCCAATATTGGTGTGGTGAAGGATTTCACCCAGAGGAAGCGGT
>Ga0153923_100302_pt1 | contig 18609 bp, 27 predicted proteins | sample TSNJ007MetaG_FD_104682 | JGI IMG/M metagenome (GOLD analysis project Ga0153923, IMG submission 104682) | Attine ant fungus gardens microbial communities from New Jersey, USA - TSNJ007 MetaG | ecosystem: Host-associated > Fungi > Mycelium > Unclassified | place: USA: New Jersey, Brendon T. Byrne... | reverse complement strand
TCACCATTTTTAATGAATTTATATACCTTCTTCTTCTTCCCAGTATGATTCATTTTCTTTCATCCTTTCATTTATCTTATCAAGATATTTTCTTTTTTCTTTCCAAAATTCATCAGTTGCGTCTTCACCAAATAAATCTTTGTAAGATTTACTTGAAATATTAAACGCTTCTTCATCAGCATTTTCTAACTCACACATAACCAACGCTCTTAAATCTTTTCTTAGTCTTTCTATCACTTTTAATTTATGTTCTCTATTTTTAATTTCAAATGGTTTCATCCCCTCTACCTCCTACATATTATTAATATCTTCAAAATACCAAGTAACTTCTTGAGCAAACTCTTTAATTTCCCACCCATATTTTTCACAAGTTTTTTCTGTTTCTTTTTCTAACCATTCAAACCCTTTTGCGAATACACCATTTGCTAGTCTTTTAATTTCCATTGTTCGTATGTCTTCATTCATTATCTCGTCAATCCTCCTTAAAAATAAAAGGAAGCAATTAAGCTTCCTCTATTTAATTATTGTTGTGGTTTAGGTTGTAAGAAAGTAAAGTCTTCGGCAATTACTTCAGTAATATAATTTTTAATGCCATCTTTCTCATACATACGTGTTGCAATACGACCAGTGAAACCTACCATATGACCTTTTTTAACATGTTCTGCTACAATCTCTGCTTGTTTACCCCAAATAACAACTTGTGGGAAATCTGATTCATATTCACCGTTTGCATTTTTGTAATTACGTTGTACAGCAACCGTTACACTTCCTACAAATTTACCTGTTTCTGTTTGACGTAATTTTACATCACTTACTAGTCTTCCCACGATTGATACTTTATTCATTTTAAATTCCTTCTTTCTACGTTTTATATTATTTGAGGTTTTCCTCATAACAGCATCCTAATGTTTCAAGTAACAGTATACATGATATTTCATTTGGATATGCGATTTTAACTTTAAAGGAGGTAAGTTAACAAGAACGGTAATTTTTAATATTGATCTGTTCTCTATTCCTTTAAGATGCTGTTATCAAGAAAGGATTTCTCCTTAACTCTTGATATTAGTATAACATTTAACTCACTCAAATGTCAACTATTTATTTTTTATTTTTTGTTCCTTTCTGAAGGGAACAAGTTTAACTATAAATCTGTAAGTCTTTCCTTACTGTCAGAAATCAAGACATATAAAGTGTGTGGTTTTTACGTCTTTCATGAAGGTTTTAAAGTCTACCTCTGACCAACGATGTAAAACATTTTGTAGCTGTCGCTACTGCTTAGTTAAATTATGTATGATTCATTTGAGAAAGTAACCCTTCAAGGATATTCTAAAAATATCTTTACTTCCTCGAATCACTTTCTTTCATTTAGAGAAGAGGCTTTCACCTCTTTTCTGTTATTATTTTTCTTAACTTAATTGTATAGGTCTTATTCCCTATTGTCAACGAAAACTTTTATTTTAATTTTTTCTTTAGGTTTTCTCCTGCAATATACGATAATTTTTATGTAAGGGATTTTAATCTCGTTGATCCCTTTAACAACGGTTTATTTTACGTTCCAACATAACGGGTTTTCGATCTTGTCTTTTCCTTGACCGTTTTAACGTCTTTCACGGTGACGGGTTTTAAAGACTTTTCCTTGTCGAAAGAAATCCTATTCCCTCACAAAGATAGTTTTCTTTTTTCTTGAATATACACTCGTTTCTCAGGCGAGCGCGACTAGGATTATTTTAATTCTTTCTAGTAAGAATGGTTTATTTTTGGTTTTCCTTCCATGTATTCACTATACCATTTCCTTCATCATTACGTCAACACTTTTATTCAATCCAATCATCATAAATAAATAGTTTTCCATCTTCCACTAATATAGCTGGAGTCATAGTTGTTTTTAAGTTAAGTGATTTTAGTTTCTCTTGTAGATCAAATATATCATGTAAATGTGTTAAATAAATCGTTCCTGTGCCTTCCTTATAATGATACTCATTCAAAACAGGTAAATATCCTTCATTAATGTTACCACAACAACTCTCTATTTTAATTTCCATTTCCATCTTCCCTCGCCTCACATATCCAAACAATATTATTTTTATTATAAGCAATTGGTTCACCAAAATCATTATAAATTGTTATAAAAGGTTCACCGTTATTCATTTTTTCAATAATTCCATCATAACTTTCAATCTCACCTTGTTCTATTCTCATTGATCCTAAATTAAAATTTACTTTAATCATTCTTCCCTCTCCTACAAATAAAATTTTCTTAATTTCTTCATTTCTTCAACTGTTAAGACACCACAATTTTTAAGAATTATCATTTTTCTAAGCATATTTCTTTTTATGTCTTCCATTTCATTATCTCTCAAGAAACCTTCCCAAGTATCTTTAATTTTAGGATAAATAATATCATTTATTTCTTTATACTGTTCTAATGTCAATTGTTTATTTATATATAAAATTTTATTTGCTTCTATTATATCAAGATATGTTCTGAAATCCAAAACCTACTCTTCCCTTTCTTTTGCTCTTCCGAGTATACGCCGTTCCGGCTTATACGGGAAGAGCTTTTTCTTTTCCCCCGAAAGACTTTAAAATAAAAGATCAAAACATCTTAAAAGAATAAAGATCAAAGATGTAACACCCAACAAACTAAAACACCACATGAACCAATATTTCGTTTTAGAGACTAAATACATTTTAAGACCTCCTAACAAACCTAACATTCGATTATATCTCCACATTTAACACATTCAAAACCTTTTACACAAGCATTGTATTCATGTTTACATGTAGTCATTTTAAGACCTCCTATTTTGTTGGTGTAAGACCTAATGATAAAACAACAGTGTCAACATCAATCTTATAAACAATTGAAAAAGCTTTAATGGAGTTATTAAAAGTTTCAAATTCAATTTCTTTATTAACCCATTTTGTTTTAAGAGCTAATAATGATATAAAGTTTAAAAGTAATTCATCATTCATATTAAGACCTCCTAAGTAAATAAGTTAATTCGTCAATTATGTGCAAAAGAAAAGGGTAAAGATCTTAAAGACCTAAACCCTATTCAATTATGCTACAGGTTGTTCAATTTCTTCTGTTTCTTCTGAATCTTCTTCATAAACTTCTACTTTTTCAGCGTTAGCAATGAAGTCTTCAACAGAGATTTTGTATTGTGCTTCGTCGTGAACTAAATCAAGAACAATTACGTTTTCTCCTTTGAATGCTTTTTGAACTACTTTTGTTGCTTTTTCAAGGTCAAGTTTACCTTCTTCAACTAATTTTCCTTTTACTTCTACTTCCGTTGAACCTAATTTTAATTCTCCAATTACGATAGTTGTTGATGCGATAGTACGTGTAATAAATTTAGCCATTTTAAATTCCTTCTTTCATTTAATTTTTTATTTTAATTTTTAATTGATAACTTTTCCGTGAATTAAATATAACATTTTAAAATGATAAATGCAAGGGAATATTTAAAATAAATTAATTAAATCATGAAACCATTTATAACAGATTAAATAAGGGTAGAAATAACCTTTAAATATAACACCTAAAACAAAACCTAAAATAAGACAAGAATAAAAGTAATATGATACTGAGTAAATATTCTTCATTTGAAAAAACCTCCTTTTCGTGTTTCTTCTATTATATAGGGAAAATAGAAAAGAGGAAAGAGGAAATCCGATGAGCGAGTTTCATAAAATCCGATGAGCGAGTTTCACTAAAACAGAAACTAGTAATCAGTCGCAATCAAATAAAAGATAAAAATCATCTTATATTTGTTAGCTCCTTCTTATACGTTTCTAATCGTTTTAGTTACACATCTTAAGCACAACTTTTAAATATATCATAAAATATGATGTTTCGTCAAGAAATAAATGTTGCAATTTTTTGATTCATAGTTTAATATATTAATCAAGGGGTAATTATCTCCTAAAAATCTATTAAAAGGAAGGGATAAATAATGGATAGAGAAACACTTGGTTCTTTAATGGGCGAATTTGAAGCTCCTGAAACTGTTGATAGTCGTAAATCAGAAATTATGTTGGAATTAAATGAAGGTTTTAGCAACATTATTGCAAAACAAGAAAAATTGCAAAAAGACATGGAAACTATTAGTAGCAAGAATTTAGAACTTCAAAAAACAAATTCTCATTATGCGAATCGTATTGCTATTCAATCACTTGATATGAGTGAAAAACAAGAACAGCAAAAGAAAGAAGAAGTGAAGTCTAGAACATTAAGTGATGCACTTAAAGGACTATAAACAATGGTAATAAGAGCGAGCACACAACGATGCGAGCCTATTATAAATAATACAATTAAATAGAGAGAAGGTTTTACAATGGCTAAAATTAACATGAATGATGTTAATGGTTTATTGGGTTCTGAAAATACAGCCCAAACATTAAACATGATTCGTAATGAATTAGGTGGAGCTTATGCGAAAGCTGTTCCAGAAGCAAATGATCGAAATATTGGTGAAGTTGGTATTGGTATTAACTCAAATCCAGAACACCGCAATAGTTTCTTAAATCAATTAGTGGATCGAATTGGTTTAGTTGTTATCAAACATAAATCAATGAATAACCCACTTGGTAAATTTAAAAAAGGTACAATGCCTTTAGGTTACACAATTGAAGAAATCTATACAGATATTACAAAGGCTAAAAAGTTTGACCCAACTGATGCTGAATCTACATTATATAAACGTGAAATTCCTGATACAAAAGCATTCTTCCATCAGCGTAACCGTGAACAGTTCTATGAGCAAACAGTTTCACAAGCTGAATTAAAAGCGGCATTCGTTTCATACCAGAACTTAGATAACTTTATTACTGGTATTTTTGAAGCTCTTTATAATTCTGCTGAAGTGGACGAGTATTTATGGATGCGTAAACTGATTGATCAGTATTATGAAAAAGGATTCTTCCACCATGTAAAAGTAGAAGCACCTACATCACAAGATAGTGCTCGTGCTTTTGTTAAGAAAATGCGTGCTTATGTTCGTAAATTAACACTTGGAATGGGTTCACGTAAATACAATCATACTGGAGTACATACTCGTTCTGAAATGGAAGGATTACACTTATTTATTACAGCAGAAACAGAAGCGGAAATTGATGTTGATGTGTTAGCTGTTGCTTTCAATATGAATAAAACTGATTTCTTATCTAAAGTAACTGTAATCGATGAATTTGCTGATCCAGCAATTCAAGCTGTTCTTGTTGATGAAGATTGGTTCATGTGTTATGACAATAATATTGAAATGACAAATGTTTACAATCCAAAAGGGTTATACTGGAATTACTTCTATCATGTATGGCAAACACTTTCTTGTTCAACTCTTGAAAATGCTGTTGTATTCTCTACAGCTGATGCCCCAGTTCCTCCAGAAGCAAAAGCAACGATTTCACCGAAAACAGCAAGTGTAAAAGCTGGTGAATCTACAACGTTCTCTGGTTCTACTGAAGGTGAAGGAGAAGTGACAGATAAAGCGTATGCTGTAACTGGTGGAACAAAAGCAGGAACTAAAATTGATTCTGCAACTGGTAAATTAGATGTAGATGCAACTGAAGAAGCAGGAGCGGATAAATTAACAGTTACATTCTCAGCTAAAGTTGGTGGAGTAACAGTATCTGATACAGCTAAAGTAACAGTAACTGCACCCTAAGCCACCCAAACCAACAATTAATCCTGTTTCTGTAGGTGAAAATACTCATGTTACAGGAACGGGAATTCCTAATTACTGGATTCATTTAAAACATGAACAAGTAAGCGGTGGAGGAACAAGTGATGTCTTCCAAATTGAAGGTGATGGGACTTACAGAAGTTTAAACACTTTAATACATGTTTCCGTTGGAGATATTGTTAAAGTAGCTCAATCTTCTCATGAATTTGATGATGAGGAATTATGGTCAGATTTTGAAATATATGAAGTAAAATAGAAAGGAGCGTCTGAAATGGCTGTTGTGCCTTTAAGTGGAAGTAACGTCTTTTTTAAAAAGGGCGTTCCTTTTTCTAATGATAATAAACACACAAGATGGTTTGATGAAATAGGAGAACAATATAGTTATTTTAGTAGTAGGCCTACTGTTCACGCTATGGACGAAGTTAAATTTGTTGAAAATAATGGAAAAAACTATATTGCGGCAGATGCTGGTATTGATGCTTTACGAGACGTAAACTATCTTATGTTTCAAAATGAACAATATAATAATAAATGGTTTTATGCTTTTGTTACTCAATTAAAAAGAAAAACAAGTTCAATGACAGAAGTATATTTTGAAATTGATGTATTACAAACGTGGCGTTTTGAAATGACAATGTTAGCATCATTTGTTGTAAGAGAACATTGTCCATTGTGGAATCCAGACGGATCACCTGTTATTAATACAGTGGATGAGGGTTTGAATTATGGAACTGAATATGAAACGGTAAAAGTTGATCACCATATCCCGAATAGTGGTATTCGATTCTTAGTTATTGCGTGTAAAAAGGCGGTTCATGGTGCAAATATAGATAAGGTTTTACCTAGTCTTGTTGGAGTTGGTCAACCTTTTTGTTATTATGTTGTTCCGTTTGTTGATAATGATCAAGTAGTTACAGCCACCATTCAAGGTGAAAACCATAGAATGACAACATTAATTGACACGTTAGCAGCTCTTTATAAAGATGACAAAATGACGAATAACATTGTAACCATGTTTATTACGGAACAAATTGGATTATTATATTCAACTGTAAATAATGAATCAGGTTATACAATTGGATTTAGTAGTGATGGTCAATTAGTTGAATATGCTGAAACAGGTAAAGAAGCTGAAGGTGTTGCTAAAATGGTTTACGTTAGTGATTGTAAAAAGTTCGTAACAAAAAACACTATTGTTGGTCAAAAATATGATGGATATAGAAACGTTAAAGAAAGTAAATTGTTAATGTATCCTTACACTGTTTTAACACTGGATGATATGCAAGGAAACCGTAGAGATTATAAGAATGAATATATTTCTAGTTCAGATATTATTTTAACAGCTAAGGGTTCTCTTGGAACAAGCAATAAAGTTTCTTATAGTATATCAGGTTATAATATGACTGTTAATAGTCCTATGCATCAATTTTTATTGGATGAATGGGGCATCCATAACATTAATCCAAATGATGTTTCTATTATGACTGAATTAATTTCAGCTTATATTCAAGGCAACAAGAATCAGCTTCATAATCAAGTGGATCAGATTACGTTGAATGGAACAGCTGGATTTGCTCAGAATTTATTGGGTGCAGGAAGTTCTTTAGCAACTGGTAATTATGTTGGTGGGGCTTCTTCTGGTATTGGAGCTGTTAAAGGTGCTGGTAATACAGTTCTTCAACTTCAAGGTATTGAAGCTAAAATCGACGATATCATGAATGTCCCTCCTAGTATTAATAAGATGGGAACAAACACAAGTTACGATGTTGGTAACGGTTATAACGGTGTATTCTTAATTAAGAAACAGATCAAACCAGAATATCAAAAGAAACTTGAAGATTTCTTTAAATTATATGGTTATAAAAAGAATGAAGTTAAAGTACCTAATCTTCACACTAGACAGAACTGGAATTTTGTGCAAACAAAAGATGTAAATATTATTGGTGATTTTAATACAGAAGATTTAAATGAATTGAAAGCAATATTTGATGGTGGAATTACATTATGGCATACAAATGATGTGGGTAATTATACTTTAAGTAATGAGGTGATATAGATATGTTTAATAATTTACAATTATATATGAATCCAAACCAAATACAAGAAAAGGTTGGTAATTTCTACTATTGGCATTATGCGAAACAATTAAGCCAATTAACTTTTCAATTATTTGAATGGGAAAACTTGCCAGAATCTGTTGATCCTCGTTTCTTAGAAATGATGTTACACACTCGTGGCTATGTTGGATTTTATAAGGATAACAATGATAGTTTTGTTGCAACAGACGGTGCCGCAGGTGTCAAATTAAATCGTTATTGGCAACCCACAATATTTAAAACCGTTTCTACTAATCCAGATGATGAAAAAATTAGTTATGACATTTTTAATTACGGTGATGATCCAGATTTAATTAAGAAGAATAGACATGGACTTGTGATATGGAATAATGATTTACATATTCCTACTATGGATAGTGTTATTATGTTTGCTAAGAAGTTAGCCAATGCATCTGAAATTATTGATATTAACTTGAATGCTCAGAAGACACCTGTATTGGTTACAGCTGAAGATTCTAACAAATTTTCACTAATGAATATTTATAATCAATATGAAGGAAATGCTCCTGTTATTGTTGCAAATAAGCACTTTGATCCTAAAACAATTACTGTTCATAAGACAGATGCTCCTTACGTTGTTGATAAGATTAATGACCAGAAAAATGCATATTGGTCTGAATTTTATACAATGTTAGGGATTCAGAATGTTCCTATTGATAAGAAAGAAAGATTGACAAGTGCGGAATCGACGTCTGGTAATGAAAGAGATCGAGCTGCTGAAAATATTATGCTTAAAAATAGAAAAGATTTTGTTGAAAGAGCTAAAATTTTATATCCGGGTGAATTAGAAGATTTAGATGTTAAAATGAGAACAGATATTCTTCAGATGTATATGGATAATGAAGGTTTTGAAATTGATGATAATCAAGGTGGTGAAGTAGATGGCTCTTTATAGTATTGAATTAAGAAGATATATAGACCACTTTACTCAATATGAAAGACCTCAACCTCCTATTAAGAAAAGGATAGAAGTTGGACAACCTCATCTATTTGATTTTGATTATCCTTTCTTTGATGAAAGTAAGAGAAAAGATTTTGAGAGAAAATGGATCAGAAGATTCTACATGAGAGAAATTGGTTTTGAAACCATTGAATTGTTTAAGTTTCATTTAGAAAACTGGATGAATGAAAGAATGCCTTACTATAACCAGAGATTTAAAAGTGAATTGATTGAGTTTGATCCTTTATTAAATACTAGAATGGATCGCTCGAAAGATAAAAATATTGATGGAACTCGTAAAGACAACATTGATACAACTGGTAATAAGAAAGGTACAACTGGACTTAAAACTCGTGAAGACGGGGAATTCGAAACACATACAGCGAATGATGGTGAAACTAAAAACAGTGGTACTGGTAAACTTACTTCCGATGGAACTAGTGATACAAATACGGATAGAGTTATTGAGGATATTGGTAGTAAGAAGGGTAATAACCAAAACGTTCATGATGGAACTAACTTTGCTAGAACGTTAGAAGAAAATACACCAGACGGTAGACTTGATATTACAACAGAAGATGGTAAAGGTATTATTCGTTACGCTTCTAAGATTGATGAAGTTACTGGAAAAGATCATGCAAACGACGAAATTCATATTGATGAATCCACTAAGAAAAATAGTTCAGATAACACAATTGATAAAGTGAAAACACATGATGAGAGTAACAGTGAAACAACAAGCTCTGGCGAGTCACACGATGTTGGTAAAGCTACTGGTACAAATAGCTCTACTGGTTCAAAAGATGGTACTTCAACTGAAGACACTACTGGTAATTCTAAGTTAGATCAAACAACTAACCAGATCATGCTAGAAAAAGAAAATTATGTTGGAAAAATTGGGGTTGAAACATACTCGGAAATGCTACAGAAATATCGTGAAACATTCCTTAGTATTGAAACTGAAATATACGATGAATGTGAGAAAAAATTATTTATGTTGGTATACTAGAAAGGAATGATAAGATGACCAATGTTAAAAAAGCAGGGATGTTACCGACAGACCCTTACAGACGTTATTTACCTAGTGCTTTCGATGAGTCAATGAACATTTATGAACAGGTTATTACATGTATTGAATATGTTAATAATCTTGGATTATCGTTTAATGATCTTGTTGATTGGCTTGATAAAGTTGTATTACAACAAAATGAAAGGTTAAATGAACAAGATAAAAAGATTGATATGTTACGTGATGAATGGCATATCTTTGAAGATTATATTGTAAATGTACTGTTAGAGAAAAAGGTTGTTGAGATTTTAAAACAATGGCTTGAAGATGGAACCTTAGCTGAAATTATTAATAAAGATGTTTTTGATATGAAAGCTGACAAAACGTGGGTACAAGATGAATTTAAAAAACGTGGTGTACATTATAGCGATTTCGGTGCTAAATTAGACGGAACAACTGATGACTCTGACGCAATTATTGCAACTCATGAATATGCAAATGAACATGGTTATCCAGTAATCGTTCAAAATAAATCATTCGTTTTAAACAAAACGGTCACTGTTAAAACAAATGTTGATTTATCTGGTTCAACATTGATTACAACATATGTTGATCCTGAACCGATTGAATATAATAGAACATTTAATTTATTCAATATTGAAGGTGCTGATTTAATTGATTTAACAACTAGAGCTATTAATCCAGAATTTACTAAAGGAACAACTAGAATTCCTAGTTTGAAAAATCAACCTTCAGGTGCTTTGATTATTAAAACAGAGCAAACCGATATCATTCGTGATAATGGGGGTGTTCAATCAAACATTATGAAAGCTGAATGTAATATCATTTATAAAAACCAATATGGTGATGTTGCATATCCATTAACAAAAAACTATGTTGATTCATTAAAATTCCAAGTATTCTTGAGACCTTTTGAGAGTCAATTGGAATTTAAATTCCCTAAAGTTCAAGTTAAAGGTAAAATTTACGGTGTGGCTAAAGTTCATCGTAATAATACTAAGTTTAGTGGTCTTAATTTAGAAGAAATTAATCCAAACCCAACTATTTCTAGTGTTTATACATTGTTTGAATATGAAGATTGTGCTGATATGGAAGCTGAAAATATTGTGTGTCCTATTATTGGTAGAGAATCTAAAACAGGTGAAAATGGTTTAGGATACTTCTTATTAATGACACGTGCGGCTAAATTTAGAGGTTCTAATTTACAACAAGTTTCTGGATGGTCTGGTATTAATGGTAACTGGATGAGAGATATCAATGTAGTTGATTCTACTATTCTTGTTGTTGGCGGACATGCAAATGTTTACGATATGACTGTTGATCGTTCAACAATTATCAAAAACTTGATTGCACATGGTGGAGGAACGATTAGTTTGTTAAATTCTAATGTTATTGGCATTTCTAATCCTCCTAATAACTTATCTGGAACAGGTGCTATTCAAACACGTTGGGATTATGACGGAGAATTTGAAGGTGAGATCATTGTACAAAACGTTACACTTCATAATGCTACTTATGTTGTTGAATATTCTCCTTCTACTTATGATGCAGGAAGACCTATAGTTTACCCTAAAACAACAATTAAAAATGTTCATATGAGAAACTTGTTAAAGAAAAAAGGAGCTGCTGTTTGGTTTAGAGGTTTTAGAACTGAAGTTGTTGCTAACTATCCAGAAATTACAGTTGACTCATTCTCGTGGGATTTCGTAGGAACATATACAACTAGATTTATAGAATTTGAAAGTGACATTTCTAATAGTAAAGCAACAAATAAAGATTTCCATATTTACTTTAGAAATATTCATCCTCCAAGATTATCATATGGTGATGTTTTCAATCCTATAACAGCATTCATTCATGTTCCAAAGATAACTAATAATGATACAATTGTGTATTATGATATCCAGAATTGCACTGTTAATATGGGATTAGGCTCAACAAGTAATATAGATGTTACAATTGATAACTCTGATTTCTATGCAGTTAACTTATTAGCTCCAGAAAGTATTACAACAAATGGTAGTCCATCATTTATTAATGTTAAGAATTCTACTATTCATCGAGGGGTTACAAATTTCAATACTGGAACTAATACTTATAATCGTGTTCGTTTAACGATTGCTAGTTCGATATTCAAGAGATTGAGAAAAACAGATGGGACGTTTGATCCACAAATTGGATTCCCAATTGAAGACTTTGTTTCTTATACCGCTGATAACATTGCTGATGCTAGAGGAGAAATAAGAGGAACTAATGCTGCTAAATTATTTGGTTATATAGATGAATCTATTTGGAAAATTAAGAAAGACCCAGAGCGGTTACGTGTATAAATGAAAGAAGGTCAAAAATCTGTCGGGGCAAATGGAAAACAAAATTCCATGTTCCCGATGGATGTTATGTATATTACACAGGGTGAATCTGGTGACTTCTCACATAGTAAAGCAAAAGCGGTGGATTATATACATTTAACTAAATCAGGTGTAAGAACAAGACAAGCTTGGTATTATGCTCCTGCTGATATGACAGTTGTTAATCAAGGTAGTGCTGGAACAATGTGGGCAACTGACGATGAAGTAAACACACCAACTGGAACAAAAAGAATGTGTTATATGTTCTGGCATGATAATAATCACGGAAATTATAAAGTAGGAGACAAAAGAAAACAAGGTGAAAAATGTGGTCAAACTGGTACCGCTGGATTTGCTACAGGTGATCACTTACACATCGAGGTAATGAATGGAGCTGTATTTGATAAAAGTAATGCTGTTCATAACTGGGACGCTTTCTTTGTAAATGATACTGAAATTGTTGTAGATTTTGGTTATGTTTGGAAGACAACTGACGATCAAACGGGTATTGATAATGGGACATGTAAACCGCCTAGTAATAGTGGAAATGGAAGTTTTGATATTAATGATCGTGTTAATGATAAAGTAAGAAGTTATCGAGGAGCAATGGAAGCTGAATGTAAAGCACAAGGTGTGGGTATGGATGCTGTTCCGGGTTTACTTGCAATTATGATGGTTGAATCTGAAGGACAAGGAGGAGACCCTATGCAGTCCTCTGAATCTGCTGGTTTACCGATGAATACTTACACTAATCCAGCAGACAGCATAAGACAAGGGGTAAAACACTTTAAAGAAAGTTTACAAACTACATTACAATATGGTTGTGATATTTGGACAGCTTTTCAACAATATAACTATGGTATTGGATACGCAAAATGGATTAGTGAAAGAGGTAAAGTTCATACTTTAGAGTTATCAATTGAATATTCAAGAACTAAGGTTGCACCTGCTTTGGGAAATACAACTGGAATAAAGGTTCCGTATAACAGACCTGAAGCGATAGAAATAGGTTACCCTTGGAGATATCTTAATGGTGGTAACTTTCACTATGCAAGAGTTTTGCAATTATATACAACTGGTGATGGGTCAATTAATAGCTGCGGTGGAGATAATACGGGAGAAACAGATAAAGAAAATAAAAAACTAAATGATTATATAGCTCAGTTACTAAGTAATCAAGTTAGTGGTTGGAATTTTAGTAGAAATAAATATATTAGAGGATAAGAAAGTGATGGTGTAATCAATGGAGCAATTAGTCCCGTTTATTAGTCAAGTAGGATTTCCGATATTTGTAGCAGTATTTATGATGACAAAAGTAACTAGTGCTTTGGATAGCGTAAAAGATGCAGTTAATAATTTAACAATAGCGATTGAGAAAATGGAGGAGAAATAGAATGGGTAATATTGTAGATATTTCTAAATGGAATGGTGATATTAACTGGGATACAGCAAAACCATATATTGATTTTATTATAGCTCGTGTTCAAGATGGTAGCAACTATCGTGATCCCCGTTATAATGGGTATGTAGCTGATATGAAACGTAAAGGTATTCCGTTTGGTAGTTATGCTTTTTGTAGATTTGTTAGTGTGGCAGATGCTAAAAAAGAAGCTCAAGATTTCTGGGAACGTGGAGACAAATCATCTACTGTCTGGGTAGCTGATGTTGAAGTGAAAACAATGGATGATATGAGAGCTGGAACACAAGCTTTCATTGATGAATTAAGACGATTAGGAGCTAAGAAAGTAGGATTATATGTAGGACACCATATGTATGAACCGTTTGGAATGAGTCAAGTTCAATCTGATTTTGTATGGATTCCTCGATATGGTGGTAGTAAACCTGCTTATCCTTGTGATATCTGGCAATATACAGAAACAGGTCATACACCGGGTATTGGCAAATGCGATTTGAATCAACTTATTGGAACTAAAAATTTAGCTTACTTTACTGGTCATGATGATCAAACCCCAAAAGGTTATCAATATGTAAGAAGCGGAGGTTTAGGTTCTAGTTTAATTAATGAAGTATCTGCTAAGATGGTTGAATTAGGAACAAAAGGTAGAGTTATTTTAAATCCTGAAGAAGGTCTTGCATTTGTTCAAACCGATGTTTTACCAAACGGTGAATTAGATAAAATCACAGCTTGGTTTGATGAAAAAGGTTGGTGGTATGAGTATATTCAGGGTTAAAATGTTTCATGTTAAACAATGGGAAAAATAGGGTTGAAAAATTTTGACCCTACCCTATTAAAAAGTAAAAACCGAAATTATTTAAAATAAAAAGCTTATTAATTAAAACTAAATATAGGAAAATCGTAGAACCTTTAAATATGAATATCATAAAAATAAAATCATTTTAAAATAGAAAATATTTTGAAAAATTTTTGGAATAAATTATAAAAAGTGAGGGATGGTTCTGTTATGGAAAACTTAACATTATTTGAATTTGAAAAAGAACAGAATGAAGAAAAGAAAGATAAAATAGAAAATAAGTTAGAGAAAAAGAAAATAGAAGATTTGTATTACAATCCTCAACAACTGTTAAGCTATAACAGAATCATGAACTTCACTATAGCCTCACGTGGTATGGGTAAAACATATGCAATGAAGAAATATTGTATAAAAAGATTCTTGAAAACTGGAGCGCAATTTATTTACTTGAGAATGTATAAAACGGAATTGAAGAAAGTAGATCAGCTATTTAATGATGTTAGTCAGGAGTTTCCTAATACTAAATTTGAAACTAAAGGTAAAGAGTTTTACATAAATGGTCAATTGGCTGGCTTTGCTGTTCCTTTGAGTGCTTGGCAAAGTTTTAAAGGTAACTCATTCCCTAATGTTGAAACAATATTATTTGATGAGTTTATACGAGAAAAAGATAATGTAGGTTATCCGCCAAACTGTGTGGAAGCTCTACTTAATATTATAGACACTGTAATCCGTAACCGTGATAATTTTAGATGTGTTTGTTTGAGTAACTCTGTGTCAGTTGTTAATCCGTGGTTCTTATACTTTAATATTTTACCTGAACCTGATAAAGAAACAGGTAAGTTTAAGAGATTCTATAAATATAAACATGCTGTACTTGAAATACCTGATGGTAGAGATTTCAAAGAGGAAAGAATTAAAACTAGATTTGGTGCTATGATTAGTGAGTTAGAATATGGACGTATGAGTTTAGATAATGAATTCACGCATGATGTTGATACTTTCATAATGAAGAGAGCTAAGACTTCTGTACACTTCTGTAACATTGTTTATAAAGGTTTTACTATGGGTATGTGGGTTGACACTAAGAGTGACTTTATGTTCTTATCACAAGACTATGACCCTAGTTCTAAGAAGACATTTGCATTAACTAAAGATGATATGAATGAGAATAGAATACTTGTTAATAATTATAGAAATGAATACTATTTAGATAAGATTGTAAGAGCATTTAAAAAAGGGTTATTGATGTTTGATAATCAAATTGTTAGACAAACTAGTTATGATATGTTTAAAAAGATGGGTGTGCAATAGATAGGAAAGAAAAGATCAAGACCAAGAAAAAGAAAAAGCCTTCCTTAATTGGAGGGCTTAGTTGTGTAATCCGTAAAAAGAATTGATATCGTACATTTCATATCTTGTAGGTAATTTAATATGTTTTGATAGAATTAATGGAATATAAACATTTGACCAATTAATTGAAACCACTTTATATTTTTTCATTTGTTATTTAGCTCCCTTTTGTTTTATTTCCCCTAAGATATATTCTCCGTAAACATTTCCTGAATGGTCTTCATTATATTCTCTTATTCTTATTTCCGCTGATTCTTCACTAACGCCTTGTAATAATAAATCGTTGTAAATTAAATCTTCTTCAAAACCCATTTTCTTTAGACTTCCGATTAATTTATAAGAATTTTCATATGACATTGTTAATTCCTCCTAATAGTTGTTTTATTAACCTTAAATAAATTATATCATTAATATGTTAAATCGTCAATAGTTATTTATTCCTTTTTGTTTTATTTCCCCTAAGATATATTCTTTACCTTTAGCGAACCTGTAATCTCTAATATCATTTTTGAAGAACCAGTATAAAAAGTCATCAAAACAGTTATCTCCTGTGAATGTTTGTGATTTAATATCTAGTGAACCATATGAATTGTATTCTATTGTAATCATGTTAAGCTCCTACCTTTCTTAATTTAACCTCATAGAATTCTTTATGTTCTGATTTAGCACCTTTATAACGTGTTTTGCCAGATTTAAAACGAACTGATGTGTTGTTCATTTCATCATAACTATATAATTCTGTTACTTTATATATTTTAGATTCATATTCTAAACCGTATTTATCACACATTTCATCTGCTCTTTTAATTAAATTTGTTATTGAAGAATCGTTTATGTAATTTACTTTTCTATTAATAGAGAATTTAGGTAAGAATCTTGAATCATTTCTAGTTACTTTTTCCATTATTTGTTTACCTTCTCTTTCCATAATATATGTAGTTGCTCACAGAAATTAGTTAATTTACAAGATAGATTAAAATCAATATCTCCTTCTCTGTATTGACGATTTATTTCAAGTAAAGCTTCTGCATATGTTAAATGATCCATTATTAAAACCACGCTTTCATGAAATTTGTTAAGAAGTTTCCTTCACCGATAAATGCTGATATTATTGTTCCTGATATGAATAACCACATTACAAATACTAACATCTTTAAAAAACCGCTTGATAGATTTTCTTGCATTGTTGGTAGTTCTTCGAACTCGATATTGTTTGCTTTACAATATGCCTTACGCATTGCTCTTTGTTCAGCTAGTTCTAAGTTTTTTAATTTGTTACCTTTATGTAGCTCATTTTGAATGAATACGTCATATTGATCGAAATTGTTATTCATTTACATCATCCCCTTAGTCATTGTAATTGAGAATTGTGCTTTCCAAACTTTACGTTGTGCTTCGATAAAAGACATTGCTGAATTATATGTTACATTATTAGAATAAGATAACTCTTCAATGATGTCAATAGGTAATCTAATTCCCATTGATTCATATTTATCAATTGCTTCTTCTTGTTCAACTGTTAAGTTTGTTACTGTTCTACGTTTAGCTTGTTCAGTTGCATACACTAAGTTTTCTAATTCTTGTTGTTTGATCTTGATAAGTTTTTTGATTTCTTTAAGTTCTTCTTTTTTATCAGCTAATTCATTCATTTGCATTACTTGTGATGTTGTTGCTTTTACATTATTTGATGTTTCTTTTGCCCACCCTAAAAATATTCCTATAAATGCTATGAAAGTTAATACTACGATTCCCATTGTGTAAATTGTCATTTTGATTAATCCCCTTTAATGTTGTATTAATTGTTTTCTTAACCTATAATTATTATATCATTTATGTGTTAGTTCGTCAACATATTTAAAAATAAAAAGTAGAAATTAATCTACTTTATTATGATGATTAACAATTTGTCTAAAAATATCAACTAGAACATCTTTGACAATTGAGTTTCCTGCTAAGAAGTGAAGTTCTTTATCTGTTAATCCTAAAGAATGTATTTTGGTTAACTCTTCTTTATTTAGACCCATAAGACGTAAAGCGTGATATCCTGTAAGATCATAAATGTATCCGTTCGAGAATATGCCTTGTGTGTTAGATGTTAATAAAGTTTGAGCGTAGCCTCTACCGACTCTACCTCTACGTGTTTCACTGGTTGGAAAAGCATAATTAATTATATCTAAATTATTGATAACAGAATAACCACATTTAACAGCTTCTTTAACTCTCCATTCACCGTCTTTTTGATAAATTAATGGAGATTGAAATTTCTTTCTAAATTTTATATCTTTTATGTAATCAAATACATTAGGATATTGAATATTTGGTACTTTTAAATCTAAATTATCATTTAAAAATGATACAGCAAATACACGTTCTCTATTTTGTGGTACTCCATATGATAACGCTTTTGATTTAATCCATGATGTATTGTAGCCATAAGATGATAATAAATCTAACCACTTGTTGAAGTCTTTAATGAATCGTTTTGAAACTAGTGTTGCTACATTCTCCATTAATAAATATTTTGGTTTCTTTGTTTTAATTATTTTCTCACATTCATATAATAGTGAAGAGCGTTCACCGTCAAATCCTTTCATTGATCCATTCTTAGATAAGTCCTGACAAGGAAATGAATAAGTGAATATATCCATATCAGGCAATATATTCGGGTCTATTTTTGTTATGTCTCCAAAATTATTAACTTGACCGTGTAATGCTTTGTATGTTTTAATAGCAATATCGTTTGATTCTAATTCAGATATTCCCACGGTAATAAAATCAGTAACTTCTCCTAGTGCTAATGCTTGTGAACCGTATCCTGCAAATGCTTCAAATAATCTTAGTTTATTCATTATTATAATCTCCTTTTAATTTGTTTTAATCTTATAACTTATTATAACATTATTTAATAAAAATATCAATGATAT
>Ga0153923_100300_pt1 | contig 18680 bp, 6 predicted proteins | sample TSNJ007MetaG_FD_104682 | JGI IMG/M metagenome (GOLD analysis project Ga0153923, IMG submission 104682) | Attine ant fungus gardens microbial communities from New Jersey, USA - TSNJ007 MetaG | ecosystem: Host-associated > Fungi > Mycelium > Unclassified | place: USA: New Jersey, Brendon T. Byrne... | reverse complement strand
GCAGGGTTTCCTTGCGGGCTTCGGTCTGCTCCGCATCATTTTCGTTAGTGCAAATTACACCATAATAGGTGGATTCATCCGGCTGGAAGGATATCATATCCCCTGTCTTCATCTCCATAACCTTCTGGGAGAACTCATCCGTGTACTGGTTAACGGACATAGTATCGCTGAAGTACGTATAGCCAGCTTCTTCAATCACAGTCTTTGCGTCTTCCCCTGCACGGATCCGCTCAAAAATCCCCTGTATCTTCTGTTCCGCTTCCTCCGCAGTGGGAAGTTCCGGAGCAGCTTCGGTTTCGCCGGTGCTCTCACCCTCTGCCGTGGTTTCGCTCTGTTCGGCGGCAGAGGAATCCTCGGTGCTCTCACCCTCCCCTGCCTCTGTCTCTGTCGCTTCTGTCTTAAGAGCAATTGCAAACAGATCAAAAGTCATGGTTCTTGCATCTTCATCCGATATATCTACAGTATAATTCCCCACTTCCTTTTCCTGAATCCTATCATAAAGGGTAAAGTATTCCACACAGGTCACCCAGTCTTCCAGGTCCAGACCGGCCGCCGCTACCAGCTCACTGTCCAGGGACTCGAATTCGGTCTCTGCCGTGGTGCGGGCGGTTGCTTTATCCTCTTCACTCAGTTCGATTCCATAGTCCGTTGCATGAGAGGCTGCTGCCAGCGTCTCCAGCAGATACTTGATTACATTGTTCTGAAGGTTATCGGCGACCGTCTCACCGGAGGTCATAACCTCCTGCCAATCCTCTGTAGTGATCTCGTTTCCGTAGTAGTACAATGCCATCTGCTCATAATATTCCTTCTGCCGTACCAGGCTGGTATAAAACACGCCATAGGTAGCGGACAGGCCATTGACTGTCAAAACGGGATCTCTTCCCGCCGCAGTATTCGTCGTTTCTCCGGCTGTCGTCGCCGTATCTTCTGCACCGGTGGTTTCCTCTGTGCCGCTGCTGCAGGCAGACATGGTGCCGACAGCCATAAGTAGGGCTAGTAATACCACAAAATACTTCTTCAATACCTTCATCTTCTATTCTCCTTATGTTACTAATACATAACTAGGCCAGTATATCACGATTTTTTCACCTTCGCAAGTCCTGCACCCGCATTTTCCCACACTTCACACAAGCTTCACAAAGTCAGACGGATACGGATAAAGCGCTCCTTTACAACCCCATCAGCACCAGAACTTCATGGCTTTTTCCGTCGTTTACAAGTGGTATTCGATTTCTCTCCAATATCTCTCCGTCTAAAGATATACTTTTAACGCCTTTATTGAGCCCCTGAGGATTTTTCACCCGGATATCGTATACAGCATCCATGAATTTATACTGAATCGTGTACTCCTGCCATATTCGTGGAATACATGGATCCATAATGACGGCGTCTCCATTTTTCTGAAAGCCCAGAATAAATTCAAGGCCTGCCCGATACATCCATCCGGCGGAGCCGGTATACCATGACCATCCGCCTCTCCCGGCATGAGGATAGGCAGCGTAGACATCCGCCGACATAACATAGGGTTCCAGCTTGTATCTGGAATATTCCCTGTGGCTGCCGGTGTGCTTAACGGGATTGATAAGTCTGAATAGTTCCCACGCCTTGTCGCCGTCTCCGAGTTTGGCGAAGGCGATAATGACCCACACCGCCGCGTGGGTATACTGTCCGCCGTTTTCTCTGACGCCCGGAACGTATCCCTTGATATATCCCGGCTCCGTCCGGCCATTGTCGAAAGGCGGCGTAAGCAGCTTTATCATTCCGTCCTCCCATTGCACAAGGTTTTCCATCAGTGAATCCATCGCAAGCTTTGCTCTTTGCGTATCTCCGCCGCCCGATATGACCGCCCAGGTTTGCGCTATGGAATCGATTCTGCACTCACCGCTTTCGGAGGAGCCCAGCGGCGTCCCGTCGTCGAAATAAGCGCGTCTGTACCAGTTTCCGTCCCATGCGTTTTCGTCGATCGCCCTTAATATCCTTTTCCTCGTTTCAAGATATTCTACCGCCCTTTCCAAATCACCCATTTTAATACAGATAGGTGAGATCATCTCAAGAACAGAAGCTAAAAACCAGCCCAGCCATACACTTTCCCCCATGCCCTTATTACCCACGGTATTCATGCTGTCATTCCAATCGCCCGTACCCATCAGCGGAAGGCCATGTTGCCCAAAATTCAATGAAATTTCCACCGCGCGAATGCAGTGATCGTATAAAGATGATTTAATGTTTGAAATATTTGGTTTCGAGTATCTTTCCTCTTCGAACTCTGCGAGCGGCGCATCCTCCAAAAAAGAAAGCTGCTCCATGAGTATCTCGCTGTCTCCCGTTATCCTTATATATTCTGATGTCACATATGGCAGCCATAAACGGTCGTCGGTGAAACGGGTCCGCACCCCATTCCCTTCCGGCTCATGCCACCAGTGCTGGACATCTCCTTCCGTAAATTGATGCTTTGCATGGAGCAGTATCTGTGATCGGGCGATTTCCGGCCACAGGTGGGCAATCGAAAGACAATCCTGCAGCTGATCCCTGAAACCATACGCGCCACCGGACTGATAAAATCCCGACCGCGCCCATAGCCGGCACGAGATTACCTGATATTGAAGCCATCCATTGAGCATTAAATTCATGGAATTGGTGGGCGTATTTAACACGACAGTATTGATCTTATCCTTCCAAAACTGCTTAATCTCGCTCAAGGATTCCGTTGCTGTACCAATTTTCCCATAACGCCGTATAATAGCATCCGCTTCCTGAATGTTTGCGGCCACTCCCAAAAGAAAAACAATGCCGCGGTCTTCCCCCGGCTTTAGCCTTACTTTTACCTGCATCGCGCCGCAGGGATCAAAGCCCGTCCCGGTTGCCCCTGAAAGACCATCACGCAATAAGCTTTCGGGCGCACTCATATCCCCCGCGCCAAAAAACTCCCTGCGGTCACCCGTAACACTGCGTTTTGCCAATGAGACATCGAAAAAGCAAATTTTCCCGGCAAATTCCCTATTATAATGGTTCTCAATCAGCAAGGCTCCCTCCGGTGCAACGCTTGTTTTGATATGCATTGCGGAAGCCTGATCGCTTACGCCCAGCACCGGGCGCACATAATAAGTCACCGTCAGCTTCCGCGTTTGTTTGGTAATATTTTTTAGGCGGATTATATTCACCTTGACCGCTTCGTTTACAGGCACATGCTGCGTCAGCTTTTGTTCTATTCCATGGCTTGTGTGGCTATATACGGTATATCCGTATCCGTGCCTGACGGTATATGGCTGGTCATCCCTTATGGGCAGGGCAGTCACGGTAAAACACTCGCCGCTGTCCTCGTCGCCAATGTAAATCACTTCTCCAGGACTGTCTGATACCGCGTCGTTCGACCATGGCGTCAGCTTACCTTCCCTGCTGTTTTCATGCCAGCTATAACCCGAGCCGGAATCTGAAGCGATAAACCCAAATTGGGGATTGGCGATCACATTCACCCACGGAGCGGGCGTGTTTTGGCCTTTCTCAAGGCGCATGACATATTCGCTGCCGTCAGAGCTAAACCCTCCCAGTCCGTTGAAGTATTGGAGGACAAGCGGATCGGCCGTGGGCGTTTCAAATTCCGCCGGTTTACCGGTAAAAACCTTCAGGGGCTGCATATTATTGCCTGCCGGTCTGGTCATCTGCGCTTCTAAACTACCCGCGTCTCCCATCAGCACATTCCTTGCGACCGCGCGAAGCAACTGGACATCCTGTGCTTGCATATTGTTCTTATTCAGGACAAAGATATTGCCGGGCCGGGCTGAAGTAAAATGGGTCTGCCGCAGGGACACAATGTCCAAAACGAGTGTGTGCAGCGGATTCCCATAACTGAATTCCTCATCGCTTACGACGACCAAATCCACCTTCAAGCCTAACAGCCGCCAATACTCATACGCTTTCAAGACTTCAAACAATAGTTCCACCTGATCGCTTTTCTTCAAAATCACAAGAACAATCGGAAGATCTCCGGAAATTCCATGCTGCCAGAGTGAAGCCTGACCGCTGCTGTTTTCCGGTATTGAGTTTCGGCCGATCCTTCTTTTGGGACTGAGGAAAAGGATGTCGGAGAGCATATTCTGGTAGAGCTCAATTTCGGACGCGTCCAGGCTCAAATACTTTGTTTCAACCTGGCTTCTCGCCAGCGCCAGCTGAAACGCCCCTGCCACCGCGTCGGGACCGGCATATTTATCAAGCAATAAAAGCAGCGCCTCGTTAGTCGGTCCAACGGCTGTCACATAGGAAACCATCACGGTTTTTCCCGGATCAATTTGTATTCTGACCCGCAGGCTCATTACAGGATCCAGCACAGAGCCGGCCGTGTTGGAAAGGGGTCTTCCATGCTCCATCGCCGCCGGGTTTTTTGCCGAATTTCCCCTGCCCAGGAAATGCATCCGGTCCGTTTCAAACTGCACATCTCCGATGGTATCGCCATTGAGCACTACGGCGTTTCCCATCCATATCCCTTTATCGTTATCCGACCTTGGTCTTCTGTTCGCGATGATACATTTTTTGTCAGCTTGAAATTCCGTTTCGACAAAGAGATTGCTGAAGGCCGGATGCGCCACATCGGCGGCCTGGGGTGCCAAAACCACTTCGAAATAGCTTGTGACTTCCAGGACACACGGCTTCTGGCCAAGATTTTTGAGTGAAATTCTGCGGAACTCAGCGTTATCCGCAGACGCGATTGTCACCTCGGTCTTTGTTTCTATCTTCCCATCCAATCGTTTAAAGGTTGCTTTATCCGCCGTGAAGATGACCTCGTATTGGTCAGGCAAGATATTCAGCGGTGCATAAGCGGCGGACCAAACCGTATCTTTGTCAACATTTCGAATGTAGAAGAACATTCCGTATGGATCCAGCATACTGTCCTCTCTCCAGCGTGTCACATTCACCATTTTGTTACTGCTGTATCCGGTTCCTCTGTCCGTTACCATAATGGAATAATTGCTGTTTGATAATATGTGCGCTTTTGGCAGTACGGGATCGGGAACATAAAAAGTTCTAACCGGGCCGCATTCATCAGAAGTCTCCTGCTTCAGCGGGACAACCTTCTCTTTGTTTTCCTTGGTAAACAGGAGGGTTGTCGGAATCTTTTCCGAAAGCAGAAGCCGCGCCGCGTGCATTTCGGGATCTAAATGAAAGCGTTCCTGCATGATATTTTGATTCAGAAAATTGTTCAGAGAAAGCAGTGTCATCCCCTGATGATGCGCCATGTAGCTCTTTACAATCGCGCGCTTTCGTTCGAACAGCAGCCTTTCCGGCGTATAATCCGCCGCTTCATAGAATCCGTAGGGACCGTCCAAACCCTCCTCCTCCAGCCGTTTTATGTTTTGGACAGCTCCCACAGGATCAATATGAAGCGCCAGAAAGGTGGAATAGGGCGACGTCACGGCATCCTCGATGAGTCCTCTTTTCAGTCCGAGCCAGGGAACGCCAATCGCTTTATACTGGTAGTCATTATTGATATCCAGTGAATTAAACCCGGATTCGGACGTGCCCCATGGCATATTCCTTTGCTTTCCGTATTTTTTCTGGCTTTTAATCACAAATGAATAGGTCTCATCCAGCAGCGTATTTTTATAGTTTTTCATGATGAGCAGCGGCATCAAGTATTCAAACATGGTGCCGGTCCAAGAGATGAGTCCCTTATAACCGTCCACCGACGTTAAGTTCCGTCCCATTTTGAACCAGTGGGATTCGGGGATTTCCCCTCTGGCAATACTGATATAGCTTGTTTGCCGCGCTTCGGAGGCTAGCAGATCATAATAGGAATTGGTAAGTTCATTTTCCTCGGCATTATATCCGATTGAAAACAGTTGCTTTTTTTTCACATAGAAGGGCGTAAACACCATCGCTTCCGACAGGGCGTGGATCCGGCATATGAGCGCGCTGTACCGATCTACAAACTGCCGTGTGGTCGGTATTGCCTTTGTCAGCGTTTCCTCTAGCTTGTATAAAAAGGAAAACCCGCGATAACCGTCCGTCTTCCCGTTCTCTTCCATCCGTTTCATTATGCGCCTAGCACAACAAGCCGCATTCGTGTATACGTCCGGCATGTCAACAAGAGTGTTGTTTTTCCTGAGCAGACTGAACAGCTCGTCAAAGTCAACCGATTGCGCTTCCGAAGAATTATCTTCACAGAAACCCTCCGGAATTTTATCCAGCAAATCAATATACGGCATCAGTTCCGTCATTTCTTTTTTAAATAGCGTCACCATACGGTCAAGCTTGGTCTTCCAGACCGCTGTTTTCACACTGCTGAATGTTTCGCCGTTTGAAAGCTTATTTAGAATCTGATTCCAGACCGCTGCATCCACAGTCCTCTTTTCATAGAGTGCGCGGATAGCGGCAATGTTTCTGTACTCCGACGAATCTTCTTGTCCCGCACAGCGACAGGTATCCATGATTCCGCTCAAAAATACCGCGTCTGCGAGAGGACTTTGGAGATAGCCGGTCAGCCCCTGTTCCAAGGTGATGAGGTAGCCGGCAAGGTTTCCGCTGTCAACGGTCGATATGTATGCCGGCCGCAGCGTCTTTAAGGTGCGGGTATCATACCAGTTATATAAATGCCCGTTCCATTTCACGAGCTTTTCCACAGTGAATATGGTTTTATCAATTAAGTCCACAAGTTCACAAGTGCCGATATACCCCAGATCTCTCGCCGATAAAGCTGCCAACAAGCCCAGACCGATATTAGTCGGCGACGTCCGGTGTGCAATCCCTCTGGGCGGATCCTCCTGATAGTTATCGGGAGCGAGGTGATTCGTTTTGGCGCCTACGAACTCCTCGAAATACCGCCAGGTTTTTCTGGCGGTATTTCCAAGATCCGCACGCTCTTTTGCCGAAACATCCGGAATTTCTTCTTTTCGGTCTTTGCTGATAAAGAAGGCGACAAAGGGCGAACAACCCCACAGGAGTAAAAAAACCAGACCGACCGCTTCCGCTGCCGGCTTAAAAATAATTGTAAAGCTGAAAATTGCGAGAGCCGCCACAAAAGAAACGCTCATTTTTAACACATAGCTTCCAAGTGAATTTTTCTGTGTTTTCTCCACATCCGCCGAGGTGACCCATTGAAGCAAATTTTGCTTTGTGATAAAAACGCGGACCAGTGTTACTGAAATGGCGTTCACCATCATCATGGCCTGATACGGCAGGAAAATGAACGTCAGAAGCCCCTGAAAAAAAGCCGCCCTTAATCCTATTATCTGTGGCATATGCCGTTTTGTTTTTCCATTTTGAAACCATGGTGGAGACAAGAACTTTATCATGGCCGTCACGAGCGGAAATTGCATCGAGATAAAGAATATCCCCAGCCAGAAGGCTATGCCGCCGGGCAGGACGCTAAAACTAAGCGCAGCCAATATCATGAGGGATGGCGCGATAAGGCTTTTTCTCAAATTGTCAAATATCTTCCATTTTGACAAGGATGACAGGGGGTTTTTAATTTTATTACGGCCACGGTCGGATACCCGTGCAAACAGAAGCGGCAGCAGCTGCCAGTCCCCCCTGACCCAACGGTGTAGCCGGGAGGAAAAAGAAATATATCCCGACGGGAAGGAGTCTATTAGCTTAAGGTCTGAAACCAGCGCGGTTCGGGCATAGGAACCTTCCAACAAATCATGGCTCAAAACCCGGTTTTCCGGGATGGCGTCTCTAAGAACCGCCTGAAATGCGTTTAAATCATAAATTCCTTTGCCGGTAAATATTCCTTCGCCAAACAGATCCTGATAAACATCCGAGATGGCGTTGGCATAGGGATCGATTCCGCCCTGATCGGTAAAAATCCTTGAGAAAAGCGACTTGTTGGCGCTCACGATGTCAACATCAACTCTGGGCTGCATAATGCCATAGCCCGTGGTGACGACGCCTCGCTTTTCGTCGATTATCGGCCTGTTCAGGGGATGGGCCATAGCACCAATCATTTTTTTTGCCATACCCATCGGCAGGATTGTGTCACTATCAAGGGTAATAATATATTTAATGTTTGAAAGGGACATTTCCTTACAGGATAAAACCATAAAGCTGGTATCGTATGCGCCCAAAAGGAGGTCGTTAAACTCTATCAACGCACCTCTCTTCCGTTCCCATCCTATCCATTTATTGTTCTTTTCGTTGAATTGCCTCTCCCTATGGCAGAAATAGAATAGCTCCTTGCCCGGCTTCGCATATTTTTGATTCAGTTCCTCGATCCCGCTCATAGCGGTATCAACGATGGGTTTATCGTCGTTCATAACAGCCGAATCTGAATCCCGAAACGCGCCGATCAGGGCGAAGTACAGATGTTCTTCTCGGTTGGTAAGATAATGCTCCTCCAGGTTTTTCAAAAGCTCTCTTACCCGCTCTACGTCGGGGAGTAATGTCGGTATTACAACAAACGTGCCCAGTTCCTCCGGAATGCCCGATTTAAGCTCCAGCCTCGGAAAAAAAGCGGGCCGGAGCGTCTTGCAGATAATCCAATTTACAAGGTTTACAGCAATTTCCGAAGCGGGTATCAGCACGGTAAACCCTGCCAGGATCGATAAAAGAAGCGTATGGGGGACAGATGTGAGCGTGGGATACCAGATCGCGAGTGCGGACAAAACCAAAGTGATCAAAATAACTGAACCGAGATACAGTCCTCTTAGAAATTTGTTGTCTACACCAAGCTTGTTTATAAGGGGATGCTTTGCTTTTTCCTGCCTGTCGCCCAGGCTTTTCATCCCGTCTCCAATCAAATAATAACCCACATGCCAGGTGCGCCGGATCGTCATATCCAGGTCCTCCCCGCCGCAATCCAAATATGCCTGTTTCGCGAGCGCAAGCGCCTCTTTGGCGATGTGAATTTCGGAAACACCATAAACAGACGTCATTTCTTCAATCCTGCTCCGGTAATAATTGCGGGAGGAAAGATCCATTTGCGGATAGGTTCCATCCGGATCCTGTCTTAGAATTTGTTCCACAAAGCTCGCGGATTCAAAAAAATCTGCAAAGTCTATTGTTCCAAAATAGTGCAGGCTCGTGATACTGTTGCCCATGGAGACGGTGTTCGCCGACCGGGTGTCATGTTCTTTTTGCGTAATTTGCTCAATCGTCGCCCCAAACTTTATGAGAAAGTTATCCATAGCCCGCAGCACTAGCATATAGCTGCGGCCCGATCTTCGCAGGCGATAGGATAAATGCTCGATAAACGATGGATTGATCTCCTCCATCGTTTTCAAACGGTCTATAATAGCCTTTGAAGCCTTTTCCGTATTTCTACTCTCATTTTTCATCCATTCGACAAAAATTTCGTCCGCTTTACGCCACTCCAACTGCGTATTTTTAATATTTTCGCAAAGAGGTCTGATGCTTTCAATGAGAGCAAGCCGCATTACGGCGGGAACCGCCCATATTTCTCTGTCAAAAAGAACATTATTCGTCTGATACGCCTTCAGATAATCCATAAGGATTGTTTCATCGACCTGCCCGTCGGTATGCGCCACAAGCTCTGCGGCAATGGCGAATATCCGCGCGTATCCCTTGTATGGACCCGTCCGAAGAGCCGGCAGCCGCAGATAGCTTTTTTTTGTTAACTCACGTCTCAGCACCTTTACCTGCTCTTCTATGATATAGAAATTATCAAGCAGCCACTCCGCGGAGGCATGGAGAGTGCGCTTTTTTTGTATGTCATCATTGAGTCCCTTGTATACGGACAAAATGAAATCATAGTTATCGTTCATCCTTGGAACCGGCCAGTTCAAAATACTCTTTTTCATGGAAACGGAGTGCTCCAAAGCGATTTTTTTCGCGTAGTCGTCGAGCTCTTCGCTTGTGAGGGAAGCGTCTCGTATATTTAGCTTGTGGATTTTTCTTAGCCTTATTAAAACAATCCAAAGCGTCAGGGTAATATAAGCGATGACCAGCGCGCCTTGGATTATCGGTGTGAATTGTATGTACATTGTAAAATGTCCTCCCTGTTAATGGCTTCCGGATAGGCGCCTTTGCAACACGCAGAGCACAACAAAGGCGCCTGCTATATAAAACAACCTTTATTGGAAAGGCTGTATTACACCTCAAAAAGATTACGAGGTTTGGACTGGGTGTTCCAATGCCACGAGAATATCCGCCTCCAGCATTTCCGGAGTCACTTCCGGCTCCAGTCGCTTAATTACCCTGCCGTCCCGCCCGATAAGAAATTTCGTGAAGTTCCATTTGATATCGGAAGATGTATAATAATAGCGGTCGATTTCGAGATAGAGTTTTTTCATATCTTCGGGGATAAAGCTGCCGGCGTCAAAGCGCTTTGATTCTATCAGGTATCGATACAGCCGGTCAGACACCGGACCGTTCACATCGATTTTTGCGAATATCGGCGCGGTAACGCCAAAAGATGTGCGGTATATATGTTGTATTGCAGTATCGCTGTCCGGCTCTTGTCCATAAAATTGGTTGCTAGGGAACAGAAGCAGCATAAACCCCATCCCCCCGTACTTCTTATAAAGCTTTTCCAGACCCGAAAGCTGCTCGGCATAACGATCCAGGCTGGCGGTATTGACGATCAATGACACCATCCCCCTATATTGCTCCAAGGATACCGTTTTCCCGGCAGCCGCTCTGACAGAAAAATCATAAACATTCATTGCTCCACACCCCCTCGCAATAATCCAGTTTCTCTTTTGCCGAATGTCTCCATTCGATATTCCATTTCCTTATCTCAGCGCCAATTCAAAAATTTCGCCCACTGAAATCTCGATTTTATAGTTCCACCGCACAAAGGTTCCGTCAGTTGTCACCGTATTAAAATAGTCTTTATCGGATAATAGTGAGAACCGTACCGTATGAAGCCTGCTTGTAAAGTCAATAATTACACTGTTTCCATTGTCAAGCACAACTTCGATACAATAATCGTCCTTTGGTGTAACGCTCACAATTCTGCTCATAAGACCACCTTCCGGGCGAATTTAAAAATCCACCGTATAACCATTATACGGTGGATTTATGCCCATTCCTATCGCCTGCCGGGTGATAGGAATGGGTGATTTTGACGAATTATGCAATTTTCTATCGAAGATTAAACATCAAGCTCCTGTAAAAGCAGACTTCTTGAGTTGATGCCGAGCTTTACAAAAACGCTTTTTAGCTGCGTTTTTACCGTGTTTTCTGAAATATACAGGTGTGTTCCGATTTCCTTGTTGGAAAGGCCCTGTGCCGCCAGCCGCGCTATTTCATTTTCCCTTTCGGTCAGCGATGCCTTGCCCTGAGCGGAATTTTTCCTGACCATGCACTCCCCGGCCTTATGATATTGCCTGCAAAGCGCCAGTATCGCGGGAATGTCGTCCGGATACATGTCCCGCGCCTGCAGTTCTTCCAAAAGCGGCTTTATCATATCTCCGTTTTCCGCAAACGGCATATATACCTGATCCGGCGCCGCAATATTCAGCGCCTGCCCGAGTGCGGAAACTGCGTCGTCCTCCCTGGAAATCCGCGCGCTGGCCGCCGCAATATAAATATATGTATAAATTTGAGCCAGTAAATTGGGGTAAACGCAGGCCATGTTTAAAAACTGCTCCGCCCTACCGAGTAGCTTTGCATATTCGCCGCTTTCCAGCAAAACTCTTCCGTATACAATATTGAGATAGGCAAGCGCGGGGAAGAACAGCCGTGTGCTCTGAAACTCGCCGTCTTTAACCCACGCAGCCACTTTTTCATTCATGTGCAGGCAGGAAAAGATATATGCCTCACAGATATCGATCGTGTGCAGAAACATATGCCACTTATTTTCGTAAATATTGTCACGAAGCTTTTTAAAGCGCGTCGTCATCCCAGCGAAATCACCTTTAATAAAGCTAAGTTTTATGTCCAAAAAAGTTGTGCAGAGCATTATGTCGGATGTTTCCTCGGCGGCTTGATAGGCTTTGTGCATGGCGATCTCGGCATTCAGGAAATCACCCATATAGTAAAAGCGTTCGGCACTCATGATTTCCCCGGCGCCTCTTCCGTGACTGCCGGTAATATTATAATAATAAGGCATTACTTCCAGCATGGTGTTTACTTCTTTTAAAAGCGCACCGGATTTTCTGTAAAACAGATACAGCACCGATGGAGACCCATAAGTCCAGCTTGAGTGGTTGTCGAGAATCCGCGAGGGCTCCCTTAAAAGCTCAGATGCCCGTTTGTGGCGTTCGGACATTTTTTCAATGTCATTGTATTCCCCGAAGCTCATCTGAAGTTCATATTCGCCAAGAAGTCTGTCTTTGTAATCAGCGTCCCCGGTTTTGATATTCCGATAAATGGTCATAAACGCCTCGCAGTTTTCCTTGAAAAGAGAAATTTCATTAAACATAAACATGCGGCGGGCATAAATAAGAACAGCATAGGGATGTTTTATTTTGTCTTCCATGGAGCAGGCGTCAAAATACTTTATGAGCACTTCCTTGTGTTCGCCGTTTATGCTTTGTCCTCTGTCCAGCTCCAGAGACCCGAGCAATGTATCAAAATCTCCGCCAAGATAGGAATAACGCATAGACAGGAGATAGTCGCCGGTTTGCATGTACCATCCGGCGGCTTTTTGATAAATCTCTTTCAGAAAGGATTCTTGCATTGATTTCAGCTTATTCGTAAGGAAGTTTTTAAAAATGCTGTGAATATGATAGGAATTTTGAATGGGGTCGTACATGACAAACGCGTTTTTGCCGGTAACCTCTTCTATCATTCCCTCAATGCGGATGCCGGGCGTCATATATCTCGCCTGCTCCAGAGTAAAGCAGTCATAAATTGACATCGACAGAAGAAAGCTCTTTGTGTTATCCGGAAACGGGTCGTAAACCGTCCTCCCAATCAATTCATAAATATTAGCCGATGTCATGAGGCTTCCGCTCTCCTTAAAATTTAGCATGAGCAGGTATAACGCGCTGATCCAGCCCTCGGTAAAGCGGTATAGCTCGTCCGCTTCGCTTGCCGTTATGTTTATACCGCAGCATTTATAATAATCCATGATTTCCTTTTGGCTGAACTCGAAGCTTTCCTTTTTTATGTGATGCAGATAACCCTTCAGTGACAGTTCTTCCGCATTGAAAAATTCAAAAAAGCGCGAAATGAGCACAATATAAAGATTTGGGATTTCATTTGCCGCTAAAAATGTTATGAAGTCCGCCGTCTCGCGCGTATCTACAAGGTGAAAATCATCTATAACAATAATGGTTTGTTTGGGCATGGCGATACTTTTTATAAGCGTCAAGGCGGCATGCATAGAAACGCTGTCGTCGGGAAAACCGAGTTGTGCGAGACTATGCGCGCGACCGCTGTCAAGCCCCTTGAAAAGAAGACAAAAGCCGCCCCAAAAGGCGGCTTTTGAAGCGTCATATATATTTTGCCATAACAAAGTGGCACTGGTCAGTATAATGTGCTCTCTGACGGCCGTTGTCTTGCCATATCCCATCGGCGCTTCCACAAGAGTAAGCGAATGGTCAAAAATCTTGCCCATGGCTTCGGTTATGCGTAGAGGAAAGCAAAGGTTTCGTTTTATACTGTTTTGAATCTGACGCATATTCCATCCTCCTGTTTTGTTGTGGGTTTATATGGGAAAAGTACCATATTAATTGTACCACAGCATCGTTTATATTTCTATAGACATTGAGAATGGATTCGCTATATTTATAGCTGAGTCATGATCGGGAAATTACTCACCGTCCTTCAATGCGGCTGCCCTGTCTGCAATTTCTTTCGCCTGAATATCTGCCGGTGCCTGCTCATAACGGCTAAATTCATAAGAGAAGTTCCCAATTCCACCGGTCATGGAGCGAAGGTCCGTATTGTAACCAATCAGCTCTGCCATGGGCACTTCGGCTTCCACAACCTGATTGCTGCTGTGATCCGGATTCATGCCCAGCACACGGCCGCGGCGCTTATTCAAATCTCCCATCACATCTCCGGTATACTTATCCGGCACTTTTACCTTCAGATTCGCAATCGGCTCCAGCAGTACCGGCTTCGAAGCCGGATCCGCAAAGGCTGCTTTCACGGCCAGAATGGTCGCCAGTTTAAAGGCCATCTCCGAGGAGTCTACCGCATGGTAAGAGCCAAATACCAGGGTTGCCTTTAACCCTACAATTGGATAACCTGCCAACGGTCCTTTCGGCACCATTTCTTGAATTCCCTTCTCTACCGCGGGGAAATAGTTCCTCGGTACGACACCGCCTACGATCTTCTCCTCAAACACATAAGCGGACTCCAGATCACCGGAAGGTTCGAACTCAATGGTAACGTCACCATACTGCCCATGGCCGCCTGACTGCTTTTTATGTTTGCCCTGCACCTTCACCTTGCCGCGGATGGTTTCACGGTAGGCCACTCTGGGCTTCTGCAGTTCAATTTCTACTTTATAACGGGTAGCCAGTTTGCTAACCACGACCTCGATCTGCTGTTCTCCGATTCCATAGAGCAGGAGCTGACGGTTCTCCTGATCATTTACCGCCCGCAGTGTCAGATCTTCTTCCATCATTTTGCTGAGAGCACCGGCAATTTTATCCTCATCGCCCTTATTCTTTGCTTTATAAGCCACAAAGGTATAGGGCAGACTGATTTCAATCGGATCGTATACGACCGGAGTCACCTTCGTAGACAATGTATCACCGGTAACCGTATTGGAAAGCTTTGCAATTGCGCCGATATCACCGGCACGCAGTTCTTTAACCTCAATGGCTTCTTTGCCCCGCAGCACATAGAGCCTGGAGACCTTCTCGTCTGCCTCTTTATTGGCGTTATATACGACACAATCCGGTTTTAATACGCCGGAACAAACCTTAATCAGTGAGTACTTGCCGATAAAAGGATCAATCAATGTCTTAAACACTCTAGCCGTCATCGGCTTCGCATCGTTATAATCCGCCGTAAAGACTTCATCGGTCTTTGTATTGGTACCACTGATAAAGTTCTCATCCGGGCCAGGGAAGAACAGATCCAGGATTTCTAACAGCATCTGGCATCCATTTCCATTAATACCGGTTCCTACCAGTACCGGAACCTTGTTGCCGCTTCGTACGTGCATCCGCAGTGCATAGCGGATCTCATCGTAGCTGAATTCCTCACCGGCAAAGTAGCGGTCCATATATTCTTCATTGGTCTCTGCAACGGCTTCCAACAGGGTTTCCCGCACCTTCTCCAGATTGTCCATGGAATAGTCGGGAATATCACACTCCACATACTGACTCTTCTCCGTGAAGCGTCTGCCTTTCATCTTTACTACGTTTACAAAGCCCACAAATTTTTCATTTTCACGAATCGGAAGATGGAAAGGAGCAATTTTGGATCCATATAAAAGTTCCAGATGTGCCACCACGTTTTTGTAACTGGCATTATCATCGTCCATATTCGTTACAAAGAACACGCGTGGTAAATTGTATTTGTTACAATACTCCCATGCCTTCTGGGTTCCTACCTCTACACCCGCCTTCGCATTGATCACGATCACGGCTGCTCCGGCAACGCTTAAAGCTTCTTCTACCTCACCGGTAAAATCAAAATAACCGGGAGTATCCAGAAAATTGAACTTAATTCCATTAAACTCAATCGGTACCACGCTGGTACCAATCGAAAACAAGCGCTTAGTTTCCTCCTTATCAAAGTCACTGATGGTATTGCCATCGGTAACCTTTCCCATGCGATTGGTGACGCCGGTGATATAAGCCATTGCTTCTACCATCGTCGTCTTACCACAGCCGCCATGGCCAAGCACTGCTACATTACGGATCTGTTTGGTTTGATAAACATTCATATATAGCTCCTCCTTATTTCCTTGTATTCTAAGATTAAGAACACCTGTTAAATATTTTACTAAATATTCAAAATAATTTCAACAATATTCCCAAAATAATCGCAAAAATTCTTAATTTTCATTTGGGCTTTTTCTATACAAAGTAAAAGATATGTGTTATTCTAATAAATAACGCGTTTTTCCAAAGAAAGCGCATTGACATTAGCGTTTTAACGTTAAAAATGGAGAGAGTAGAAATGACATTCAAGCTTAAAAATGGGCTGCGCGGAGAAATCCTGCTGCCGGGAGACAAGTCCATCTCCCACCGCAGCATTATGCTGGGGGCCCTTGCAAACGGGACTACTGAAATTAATAATTTTCTTCGGGGAGCAGACTGTCTGTCGACGATTTCCTGCTTCACGAAGCTTGGCGTTACGATAGAAGCAACGAAGAGCCGCATCCTGGTACATGGCAACGGCCTCCGGGGTCTGAAGGCTCCTAACCAGATTCTGGACTGCGGCAACAGCGGCACTACTGCCCGTCTGATCTCCGGAATTCTGGCCGCCCAGAACTTTACCTGCACCATGGTAGGGGATTCTTCTCTGAAGACACGCCCCATGAGGCGGATTATTAAGCCGCTGTCCATGATGGGAGCCAATATCACCGCTACCCTTGGTAACGACTGTATTCCTCTGCGGATTACCGGCAGTCATCTGAAAGGAATCCACTACGATTCTCCGGTTGCCTCTGCCCAGGTTAAGTCCTCCATTCTGTTGGCCGGCCTGTACGCAGACGGCGTAACCAGTGTTACGGAACCGGCTCTGTCCCGTAATCATACGGAACTGATGCTGGATACCTTTGGTGCTTCCATTTCCACCTCCGGTACGACTGCCACGGTAGAGCCGATTAATGAGCTATATGCACAGAAGATCAATGTTCCCGGGGATATCTCTTCTGCCGCCTACTTCATTGCCGCCGCTTTGATTGTGCCCGGTTCGGAAGTGGTTCTTAAAAATGTAGGCATTAACCACACCCGTGACGGGATGTTAACCGTATGCCGAGAAATGGGTGCGGATCTCTCCTTTGAAAACCTAAAGATGAAAGGAGAGCCTGCTGCCGACCTGGTGGTGCGCCATTCGGAGTTGAAGGGCGTTACTATTGCGGGAGATATTATTCCAAAGCTGATTGATGAGCTTCCTATGATTGCCATTATGGCCTGCTTTGCAAAGGGCACGACGATTATCAAAGATGCGGCAGAGCTGAAGGTAAAGGAATCGAACCGGATTCGCGTGATTGTAGAGAATCTGCAGCGAATGGGTGCGGATATTGAAGAAACAGACGACGGTATGATTATCCGCGGCGGACGGCCGCTGCACGGTGCTGTAATTGACAGTCATAACGACCACCGTGTGGCCATGAGTTTCTCCATTGCGGCTTTGAACTGCGAAGGCGAAACAACCATTACCCGTAAGGATTGTGTGAATATCTCTTATCCCCGCTTTTATATTGATTTGAAGAAATTGATTCCGTAATAATAAAAGAGTCTCACTTTCCTATGAAATGAAAAAGCGGCTGTCGCAAAAATGGTAGTCGCTTTTTCATAGAACTTTAAAAAGGCGAATTTTCCTCCGGCAGGCGGTAGAGCCTGCGGATTCGTTTCTCAAGCTGTTCGCGATCTGCAGAAATCAACGCGATAATCGCCTCCTGTTCGTTGGCAGCCGCAGGTGGAATCGGCAGGGCCTCTAAATGATGGCGCAGAATCTTAGCAGACGCAAAGCGCTTTTTCCAGTAAAACTGCAGGACTTCTGAATTCAGCACCGCCATTATGTATTCCATCTTCAGTCCTGGAATCCGGGGGATAACAATATTGCAGCTGTTTAAGGTAAGCCGCCGCTCCCGGTCACAGGCTACCTGCAGCCGGTTACAAACAAAGCGGTATACCAGCTTCTCCGGCGCACGATAGAATTCCGTCGCCGCGATCTGCTGGTATTCCTCCGGACAAAACCGGATAAAGGAAGAGGGTGCCTGAATTTGAAATGCTGAAATATCCGTCCCCCTGAGAATGGGCTCATGACCTTCTTCCTCTTGCGTTTGCAGCCATTTCCGGTTATCTCCTGTCACAATACCGATTGCAAAGTCTGCCTGCCCCTTTAGATAACAGGCCTCAGGCAGTTCCTCAATCTTCTTATACCAGTCATACTCCTCATCCGTCATCGTCAGATAAAAGTTATCTGCCGTAATCTTTCGGCCATCCCGGATCCTCCAACGAATCCCTCCCATCTCCACAAAAATACCGGCGTACGCATCTGATTTCTTGCCCTTTCGAAGCGTCAGCAGCACAGAAGGACAAAAGACACCACTGAAAGGATTTCCCACAAAATCCGCACGCTCAATTACCGCCTGCGCCAGCATCCTCTCCCGCAGCTTTCGATGGGAAGCAACCTGCAGCAGCGCCTCCGGCAGCACAAAGGCAATCCGGCCGCCCTCTTCGGTATGATACAGACTTTGCTCCAGGAACACGGCGGCAGAATCTACCCGCTTCCCGCTCGCCATATCAAAATTCCTTTTCAGCATTCGTTTTTTCTTCTCTGTGAAGGACAGTCCCCAGGGAGGGTTTCCCAGAATCAAATCCCAGCTTTTTCCATACCAGTCGGTTAAAGAATCCCCTTCTCGAATATGTTCCTGAAGAAATACCGGATCGGAAATTTGGAAGGCCAGTGCCAGATTAATGCGGGCAATGGCAGCTGCCACCGGATCCCGTTCCTGTCCATAGATCCTATCCGCATCACACGGTTTATCCCGCAGCGCCAATAAAAAATTTCCCGTACCGCAGCAGGGATCCAGAATTCTTATGTCTCCGTCGACATCAAGAGATTCGATCAGCTGATGGACAATCCGTGTGGGTGTATAATATGCGCCGTTTGCTTTTCGAATGCCCCTGCTCTGCAGCGAT
>Ga0153923_100299_pt1 | contig 18721 bp, 18 predicted proteins | sample TSNJ007MetaG_FD_104682 | JGI IMG/M metagenome (GOLD analysis project Ga0153923, IMG submission 104682) | Attine ant fungus gardens microbial communities from New Jersey, USA - TSNJ007 MetaG | ecosystem: Host-associated > Fungi > Mycelium > Unclassified | place: USA: New Jersey, Brendon T. Byrne... | reverse complement strand
TCGATGGTGATTTGTCCATAATGCTCTTCAACGATGGAATAGACCAGTGCAAGGCCCAGACCGGTGCCTTCGCCAGGATCCTTGGTGGTGAAGAAAGGTTCGAACAATCGGTCCATGATGTTCTGCGGAATGCCACTGCCTTCGTCTTCGACGATCAGATCGACCGTGTGTTCGCCGGCTTCACTCTTGACCCGCACCGCGCTGCCCGCAGGCGAGGCATCACGGGCGTTGGAGAGCAGATTGATCAGCACCTGGGCGAGCCGCTGCGGATCGCCTTCGACCCAGTGATCCGGATCGCACAGGTTGTAGAACTGCACTTCGAAATTGCGCCGGTTCAGTGCCAGCAGGCCGATGGCGTCCTGCGCCACTTCCGCCAGACAAACCGGTTCGTCGCTGTGCTGGTGGCTGCCGGCGTGGGCGAAGCTCATCAGCGACTGCACGATGCGCGACACGCGCTTGGTCTGTTCGAGAATCTGCCCGCTGATTTCCGTCAGTTCGCCATCTTCCTCACGCTCTTCGCGCAGGTTCTGCGCCAGACAGGCGATGCCGGTGATCGGATTACCGATTTCATGGGCGACCCCCGCCGCCAGTCGGCCAATGCTCGCCAGGCGTTCGGAATGCACCAGTTTGTCTTCGAGCATCTGCGTTTCGGTCAGGTCTTCCACCAGCAGCACCAGGCCGCTGTTGCCAGGAGCCAACGGTTCGTCGATCGCTGCTTTGTGCAGATTGAGCCAGCGGGTCTGGCCGTCGAGGGCCAGGTGCTGTTTGTGCAAATGTTCGTCGGGCAGGTTGATGAAGCCTTGCAGCAGTTGCTTCCACGGATTGGCGATGGTGCTCAGGCGCGAGCCGACCACCCGTTGCGCGGCAATGCCGGTGAGTTCTTCCATGGCCTTGTTCCACATCAGAATCTCCTGGTCCTTGGCCAGCGAGCAGACGCCCATCGGCAATTCCTGCAAGGTCTGGCGGTGGTAGCGGCGCAGGGCATCGAGTTCGGCGGCCAGCCCGGTGAGGCGCGAGTGGTAATCCTCGAGACGGCTTTCGATGAAGTGGATGTCTTCGGTGACGTAGTTTTCGCCACCGGCCTTGTACGGCAGGAAGGTTTCGACCATGTCCTGCGCCACGCTCGGGCCCATCAAGCCGGAGAGGTTGGCTTCGATACGGTCGCGCAAGCGGCGCAAGGCATAAGGACGACGTTCGTCGAACGGCAGGTAGAGGTCGCGCAGGGCTTGCTCGACTTCTTTCTGCGCGGCTTTGGCGCCCAGCGGTTTGGCCAGTTGCGTGGCGAATTCCTGAGGCGAGGCAGCGTGCAGTTCACGGCGTTGCGGGCGACGCACGTTATCCACCGCGCAGGCTTCGGCGGCGCTGGCCTCTTCGGGGCTGGCGTTGGTGAACAGCGAGATCAGGGTGAACATCAGCACGTTGGCCGCCAGCGAGGCGATCGCCGCCATGTGCCAGCTGGTGTCGTCCAGCACGTAGATCATGTTCAGCAGGGGTATGTAGAAGCCCTGCAGATTGCCGACCAGCGGCAACAGCATGGTCACCACCCACACCAGAATCCCCGCCAGCAAGCCGGCGATAAAGCCGCGACGGTTGGCGGTCGGCCAGTACAGCACCGAGAGCACGCCGGGCAGGAATTGCAGGGTGGCGACGAAGGCGACGATGCCGAGGTTGGCCAGATCCTGTCCGGCGCCGAGCATCAGGTAAAAGCAGAAACCGGCCATGATGATCGCGACGATCAGCGCCCGGCGGGTCCACTTCAGCCAGCGATAGATGTTGCCTTCAGCCGGTGGCTGATAGAGCGGCAGCACCAAGTGGTTCAGCGCCATGCCCGACAGTGCCAGGGTGGTGACGATGATCAGGCCACTGGCGGCCGACAATCCACCGACGTACGCCAGCAAGGCCAGCGGTTTGCTGTTGGCGGCGATGCCGATGCCGAGGGTGAAATATTCCGGATCGGTGGTGGCGCCGAGCTTCAGGCCGGCCCAGAGAATCAGCGGCACCGCCAGGCTCATCAGCAGAAGGAACAGCGGCAGGCCCCAACTGGCGCTGACCAGCGAGCGCGGATTGAGGTTTTCGGTGAAGGTCATGTGATACATGTGCGGCATCACGATCGCCGAGGCGAAGAACACCAGCAACAGCGTGCGCCACGGGCCTTCCTGCAGCGGCGTATGCAGCGCGGCGAGGGCGGTCTGGTTCTGCAGTAGCCATAACTCCAGCTGTTGCGGGCCGTCGAACACGCCGTACAGCGCATAGAGGCCGACGCCGCCGAGGGCGATCAGTTTGATCACCGATTCGAAGGCAATCGCGAACACCAGCCCTTCGTGTTTCTCGCGGGTGGCGATATGTCGGGAACCGAAGAAAATCGTGAACAGGATGATCAGTGCGCAGAACGCCAGCGCGACGCGGCTCTGGATCGGCTCGCCAGTGAGGATGCCGATGGAGTCGGCCACCGCCTGAATCTGCAGCGCCAGCAGCGGCAGTACGCCAATCAGCATGAAGATCGTGGTCAGCGCGCCGGCCCAGGTGCTGCGAAAGCGGAAGGCGAACAGATCCGCCAGCGACGACAGTTGATAGGTGCGGGTGATTTTCAGGATCGGATACAGCAGCACCGGCGCCAGCAGAAACGCGCCGGACACCCCGAGGTAACTGGAGAGAAAGCCGTAGCCGTACTGATAGGCCAGGCCCACGGTGCCGTAAAATGCCCACGCACTGGCGTAGACCCCCAGCGACAGGGTGTAGGTCAACGGGTGGCGAATGATCGCTCGCGGGATCATGCCCCGCTCACTGATCCAGGCAACGCCGAACAGCACCGCCAGGTACGCGGCGCTGATCAGGATCATCTGGGTCAGGCTAAAGCTCATCGGCATCTTTTTGGCTCTGCAGGATGAAGGTCACGACAATCAGGATCAACCAGAGCAGATACGGCCGATACCAGGCGCCCGTGGCGTCGATCCACCAATCCATGATGGCTGGCGAAAACAGATAGATTCCCACGACCAGAAGCAGGACCAAGCGATAGATGTACATCCCGGCCTCTCTTTTTTATGCGCGTGCCCGAAAACGTGCGGCGATGGTAACGGATGGGCGCGCCACTGCAAGTGCCGTCATTGCAGTTGCGCTTCGGGCAGGCTCAGTGTGCGCGGGATCTTTGTCGCATCCCAGTGGCCTGCGCCCCATTTCAGCAATTCCTGCGGTGAAGCGTGGGCCAGTTCGGCGCCGGGGTTTTGCCCCAGCGCACGCAAGGCCCGCAGCAGCAACGGGGTGGCTTGATCGGCTTCAAGCGGCGGCGAGCGGTAGGATTTGCCGAGTTTGTTGCCGTCCGGTTGCGTGATCAGCGGCAGGTGCAGGTAGCGCGGCTGACGCAAGCCCAACAATTCTTGCAGGTAGAGCTGGCGCGGGGTGGAGTCGAGCAGGTCGGCGCCGCGCACGATGTCGGTGATGCCTTGCCAGGCGTCATCCAGCACCACGGCCAGTTGATAGGCGTAGAGGCCGTCGCGGCGGCGAATCACGAAATCGCCGACATCACGCCCCAGGTGCTGGCGAAATTCGCCTTGCACCCGGTCGATGAAGTGGTATTCCAGCTCCGGCACGCGCAGGCGGATCGCCGCGTCTTGCTGTTCATGCCCGGCATTGCGGCACAGTCCCGGATAAATCCCGTGGTACGGCTCCAGCTGTTTGCGCGAACAGGTGCACGCATAAGCGAGGCCGTGATTGAACAGACTGTTGAGAACTTCGGCATAGGCTTCGTGCCGGTCACTCTGGCGCACCATCTCGCCGTCCCATTCGAAACCGTAGCTTTCCAGCGCCTTGAGAATCGCCGCCTGTGCGCCGGGTTCTTCCCGAGGCGGATCGAGGTCTTCCATGCGCACCAGCCAGCGCCCGCCGACCGCGCGCGCGTCGAGGTAAGAGGCGAGCGCGGCGACCAGCGAACCGAAGTGCAGGTGGCCACTGGGAGTGGGGGCGAAGCGGCCGATGTAGGCGGGGGCAGTTTTGGCAGTCATGGGTCAAACTACTTTTCAGGGCGTGCGCAGGTCAACTTGTAGGAGTGAGCCTGCTCGCGATGGGGGTGGTTCAGTCATCATTGATATTGAATATCAAACCGCTATCGCGAGCAGGCTCACTCCTACACAAAGGCAAAAGGCAGAAACAAAAACGGAGCGTTCGCACGCTCCGTTTTTCGTTCAGGTCGAGATTACTTGCCGACCTGCTTTTCCTTGATTTCCGCCAGGGTCTTGCAGTCGATGCACAGATCGGCGGTAGGACGGGCCTCGAGGCGCTTGACGCCGATCTCGATGCCGCAGGACTCGCACCAGCCGTATTCTTCGTCCTGGATCAGTTCGAGGGTCTTGTCGATCTTCTTGATCAACTTGCGCTCGCGGTCGCGGGCGCGCAGCTCGAGGGCGAATTCTTCTTCCTGGCTGGCACGGTCGGCCGGGTCAGGGAAGTTGGCCGCTTCGTCTTTCATGTGATCAACAGTACGGTCGACTTCCTGCATCAAGTCCTGTTTCCACTTGTTCAGGATCTTGGTGAAGTGCGCGCGCATGGGGGCGCCCATGTACTCTTCGCCGGCCTTCGGAACGTAAGGTTCGAAGCCGCTGATCGTCGCTTGCTGCTGTTGCTTTGCTTGGGTGGGCATGAAATGGACCGCCTCTACTCTTGTAATCCATTGCGCAGGATTGCTCCATCACCGACACCTGCCGGCCCTGCGGCTGCAAGCGGGCGAACTTACCAGATCAATTCGGCCCGCGCTACTCCCGGATGTCGAGGCCCCGGCGGGTGGCGCTTGCAGATGTTTGGCAAGCCGTGTCTGGCGCTGATGAAAGCCTGTTCAATCACTGATTTTAGTCAATCCTGGAGCGTACGCTCATATCGTTACAGTCCAGCGTTCTTGAGGCTGTGACCGCGACGGGTTCTCGCTCGTTCCGGCAGATGGGTAGAATCGTCTCTTTTTCCCCGTCGAAGGAAAACCAATGGCTCAGCCTTACAGTGCGCGCAGTCGTGCGATCGAACCGTTCCATGTAATGGCACTGCTTGCGCGGGCCAACGAACTGCAGGCCGAAGGCCACGACGTGATCCACCTGGAAATCGGCGAGCCGGACTTCACCACGGCCGAGCCGATCATCCGGGCCGGGCAAGCGGCGCTGACGGCGGGCAAGACCCGCTACACCGCGGCGCGCGGTATTCCTGAACTGCGCGAGGCGATTTCCGGGTTCTATCAGACGCGTTATGGCCTGAACATCGATCCGCGACGGATCCTGATCACGCCGGGTGGCTCCGGCGCGCTGTTGCTGGCCAGTGCCTTGCTGGTCGATCCGGGCAAACACTGGCTGCTGGCGGATCCGGGCTACCCGTGCAACCGGCACTTTCTGCGACTGGTCGAAGGCGCGGCGCAACTGGTGCCGGTCGGGCCAGAGGTGCGTTACCAACTGACCCCGGATCTGGTGGCACGCCATTGGGATCACGACAGCGTTGGTGCGTTGGTGGCATCGCCAGCCAATCCCACCGGTACCATCCTGACCCGCGATGAACTGGCCGGGTTATCCACCGCGATCAAGGCGCGCCACGGGCACCTGGTGGTGGACGAGATCTACCACGGCCTGACTTACGGCACCGATGCCGCCAGCGTGCTGGAAGTCGATGACAGCGCTTTTGTCCTCAACAGTTTCTCCAAGTATTTCGGCATGACCGGTTGGCGGCTCGGCTGGCTGGTGGCGCCGGATGCGGCGGTCAGTGAGCTGGAAAAGCTCGCACAGAACCTCTACATCAGCGCCCCGAGCATGGCGCAGTACGCCGCATTGGCCTGTTTCGAGCCGGACACCATCAGCATTCTCGAAGAGCGCCGCGCCGAATTTGGCCGCCGTCGCGACTTCCTGCTGCCGGCGTTGCGGGAGTTGGGTTTCAACATCGCCGTCGAGCCGGAAGGTGCGTTCTATTTGTACGCCGATATCAGCCAGTTCGGCGGTGATGCCTTCGCGTTCTGCCGACATTTCCTCGAAACCGAGCACGTAGCTTTCACCCCGGGTCTGGATTTCGGCCGTTATCAGGCCAGCCACCATGTGCGTTTTGCCTACACGCAAAACCTCCCTCGCTTACAGGAAGCGGTGGAGCGTATCGCTCGCGGCCTGAAGAGTTGGCAAGGCTGATGCGCTTTTATCCGGCTCTGGAAGAGGCGCGGCTGATCCGTCGCTACAAACGTTTTTTGGCAGATGTTGAAACGGTCAGCGGCGAGTTGTTGACCCTGCACTGCCCGAACACCGGCTCGATGCTCAATTGCCAGGTCGAGGGCGGGCAGGTGTGGTTCAGTCGCTCAAACGACCCGAAACGCAAGCTGCCCGGTACCTGGGAAATCGGCGAAACCCCGCAGGGCCGGCTGTTCTGTGTGAACACCGGGCGTGCCAATGCGCTGGTTGAAGAGGCGCTGCAAGCGGGAGTCATCAGCGAGTTGAACAGCTTCACGGCGCTTAAACGCGAAGTGGCGTACGGCCAAGAAAAGAGCCGCATCGATTTTCGTCTCGAATACCCGAGCGGCCCGGCTTATGTGGAAGTGAAAAGCGTCACCCTGGGGTTCGACGGGACGAACGTAGCGGCGTTTCCCGACGCGGTCACCCAGCGCGGCGCCAAGCATCTGCGGGAGCTGGCACACCTCGCCCGTGACGGTATTCGTGCGGTGCAGCTGTATTGCGTCAATCTCAGCGGGATCGAGGCGGTGCGTCCGGCCGAGGAAATCGATTCGGCCTACGCGGATGCCCTGCGCGAGGCCGTTGCATGCGGGGTCGAGGTGTTGGCCTACGGCGTGCGCTTGAGCCACGAAGAGATGGTGATCGACCGGCGGCTGGACGTTTTGCTCAACGGTTAAACATCTATCCACAGCCCCTGTGCGTCTTCGCGGCAAGGAATGGCGGTCAGGGATTGCCCGGCGCAGGGCCCGGCGACGCATTCACCGTCCTCGATCAGAAACAGTGCGCCGTGGGTGGCGCACTGGATCAGGCTGTTGCTCGGGTCGAGAAACCGGTCGGGGTGCCATTCCAGGCCGACGCCTCGATGCGGGCAACGGTTGAGGTAGACATAGGCCTGCCCCTGGCGGCGCACGGCAAAGAATTTGTTTCCGTCTATGTCGAATCCACGGCTGCTGGCCTCAGCGAGATCTGCGCCGGCGCACAAAAACTTCATGGCTATCCTCAAATGCCAGCTCGTTTCAGGAAATGTCCGAGCTTGACGTTTAAATGCAAACAATTATCAAATGGCCGCCTTCGCCCACTGCGCGCAAGCGCCGCCAAGGATACTTGGCCCGCCGGTTCGCTGCCCGGGAAAACTTTTCAAGGAAAACTGCGTATATGCGCCTGATTACCCGCGTTGCCGTGCTGTGTGTCGGACTGCTCGCCAGCCTTCAGGCGGCAGCTGCCGATTTGCCACAACGTTGGGTCAGTGCCGGTGGCGCGCTTTCGGAATGGGTGAGTGCGTTGGGCGGCGAGGCGAAACTGGTTGGGGTCGACACTACCAGTCAGCATCCCGAATCACTGAAGAAACTGCCCAGCATCGGTTATCAACGCAGCCTCTCGGCAGAAGGCATTCTCAGTCTGCGCCCGGATATCCTCATCGGCACCGAAGAAATGGGCCCGCCGCCGGTCATCGCCCAGGTGAAGAGCGCGAAGGTGCGGGTCGAACTGTTCTCGGCACAGCCGGATCTGCCGACCCTGGAAAAAAACGTCACGCATCTGGGGCAGTTGCTGGGCGCGCAAGCGCAGGCGGCGCAGTTGCTGGAAAGTTATCAACAGCAGCTCACCGCGCAGAAAGCCCGAGTCGTCGAGTTGCAGACCAAACAGAAGACGCCCGGTGTGCTGGTGCTGATCGGGCATGCTGGCGGCAAGCCGTTGATTGCCGGCAAGGACACCGCCGCCGACTGGTTGCTGCAACAGGCCGGCGGGCAAAACCTGGCGACGCACACCGGCTACAAGCCGTTTTCCGTGGAGTCGCTGGCGGGGCTGGATCCTGAAGTGCTGGTATTTGCTGATCGCGCGTTGACCGGCGAGGCGGCGAAAGCTGCGCTGTTCAAGGAAAACCCGATTCTCCAATCCAGCCGCGCGGCCAAGTCCGGCCGAGTGCTGGAGCTGGATCCGACGCTGCTGGTCGGTGGACTCGGGCCGCGCCTGCCGGTGGCGATGAAGAGCTTGTCCGACGGTTTCTACCCGACTACGAGCAGCCAATGACCACATTGGTCAAACCACGAAGCCTGTTTATCGGCCTGACGCTCCTGTGTTTGCTGGCCATCTGGCTTTCGTTGGCGCTGGGGCCGGCGAGTCTGCCGCTGTTCGATACGTTGCGCGCGGCTCTGCGCATGCTCGGCGTGCCGCTGGCGCCGGACGGTCTGGAACAGGCTGAACTGATCCTCGGGCAAATCCGTTTGCCGCGCACCTTGCTCGGGCTGGCTGTCGGCGGTGTGCTAGCGTTGTCCGGTGTGGCGATGCAGGGATTGTTTCGCAACCCGCTGGCCGATCCCGGGCTGGTCGGAGTCTCCAGTGGTGCAGCGCTGGGGGCGGCGGTGGCGATTGTCGGCGGTTCGTTTTTTGGCGGCTTGCCGGAGTGGTTCGGGCCTTATCTGTTGTCGGCGTGTGCGTTTCTCGGTGGGCTGGGGGTGACGGCGCTGGTCTATCGACTCGGGCGGCGCAACGGTCAGACCAACGTTGCAACCATGCTGCTGGCGGGGATCGCCCTGACGGCGCTGGCCAGCTCGGCAGTCGGGTTGTTCACCTATCTGGCAGATGACGCGACTTTGCGCACGCTGACGTTCTGGAATCTGGGCAGCCTCAATGGTGCCAGTTACGCGCGTTTGTGGCCTTTGCTGATCATCAGTGCCGGTGTGGCGCTGTGGTTGCCGCGGCGCGCCAAGGCACTGAATGCGCTGCTGCTCGGTGAATCCGAAGCCGGGCATCTGGGTATCGATGTCGAGCGACTCAAGCGCGAATTGGTGTTCTGCACGGCGTTGGGTGTTGGCGCTGCGGTGGCGGCAGCCGGGATGATCGGTTTCGTCGGGCTGGTGGTGCCGCATCTGGTACGTTTATTGGCTGGGCCCGATCACCGGGTGTTGCTGCCAGCGTCGGTACTGGCGGGTGCCAGTCTGTTATTGCTGGCGGATCTGGTGGCGCGGCTGGCGCTGGCGCCGGCAGAGTTGCCGATTGGCATTGTCACTGCATTTATCGGCGCGCCGTTCTTCCTTTATCTGCTGCTGCGAGGACGTGCCTGATGTTGCGTGCGCACAATCTGCACATCCGTCGCGGGCGCAAGACCGTCCTCAGCGACGTCACGTTGCAACTTGAACCCGGCGAGGTGCTGGGCGTACTCGGGCCGAACGGTGCCGGTAAAAGTACCTTGCTCGGTGCCTTGTGCGGTGAACTGGCGACCAGCGAAGGCGAGGTGTTGCTCGATGACAAGGCCTTGAATCACTGGACAGGTACGCAGCGCGCTCAGCGTCTGGCGGTATTGCCGCAGGTTTCGACGCTGGATTTTGCCTTTCGTGTCGAAGAAGTGGTCGGCATGGGCCGGTTGCCGTATCAGAGCGGCAGCGTGCGCGATGACGAGATCGTCGCTGCGGCGCTGGACGCGGCGGATGCCGGGCACCTGGGCGGGCGCAGTTATCTGGCGCTGTCGGGTGGCGAGCGTCAGCGCGTGCATCTGGCGCGGGTGCTGGCGCAGTTGTGGCCGGGGCAGGCCGGGCAAACCCTGTTGCTGGACGAGCCGACCTCGATGCTCGATCCCTTGCATCAACACACCACGCTGCAGGCGGTGCGCGAATTTGCTGACCGTGGCGCGGCAGTGCTGGTCATCCTGCATGATCTGAATCTGGCGGCGCGCTATTGTGATCGGGTGTTGCTGCTCGAGGGCGGGCGCCCGGTGGCGCTGGATACCCCGCAGCAAGTATTGCAACCGGATACGCTCAAAGCCGTTTTCGGTCTCGAAGTACTGGTGCAGCCGCACCCGGAGCGTGGGCATCCGCTGATCATCGCCCGCTGATTTCGTCATCGAGGTGAAAGCATGCGTGGGATTTTGCTGTTTGCGGTGTTGTTGCTTGGCGGTTGCCAACATGTCGCTCCGCCACCGGTCACTGGCGAGATTCGCGACTTGCGCAGCGGAACACTGATTACCCCGCACGAATTGCTGACGCGTCTGGGCAAGCCGGCACGGGTGATCGTCGGTGAGCAACATGACAACGCCGATCATCATGCCGTGCAATTGTGGCTGTTGCAGACGCTGGGCGAAGCGCGTCCCCAAGGCAGTCTCCTGCTTGAAATGCTGACACCCGATCAACAATCGCGGGTTGATGACGTACACCACTCCCCAAAGCCTCCTGTTGATCTTCCGGTCGAGCTGGCGTGGCAGGACGGTTGGGACTGGAAACTCTACGGGCCGATTGTGCGGTTTGCTTTCACGCAACCGTATCCACTGTTGGCGGCCAATCTCGATAACATTGAAATTCGTGCGTTCTATCGCGACCCTCCGGTATTGAAGGGGGATCGCAGCAACGCCGAGTTGGTGAAAAACGAGCTGGCCGGGCAGATCAACGATTCTCACTGCGGCTTGCTGCCCCAATCGCAAATGCCGGCGATGCTGGCGGTGCAGCAGCAACGGGATCGGCGGATGGCTTCACGATTGATGGCGGCGCCTGCGCCGGCGTTGTTGTTCGCTGGTGCGTTCCATGCGCGCAAGGATGTTGGTGTGCCGCTGCATGTGCTGGATCTGGGCGCGCGCGAAGCGCCGACGGTGCTGATGCTGGCGGAGCAGGGCAGCGAGGTCACGGCGGCCATGGCCGATTATGTCTGGTTCACGCCGGCCACACCGAAACCGGATTACTGCGCCGAGATGCGCAAACAGTTCGGCCAATGACTTTTCCACAGGCAAAAAAAGACCCGGTAAAAACCGGGTCAAATAACCGTGATTAGCCTGATGAGGAGATAATCTGAGAGTCCGAACCAAGGGCTTTTCAGAATATCGACTGATCTCGCGACCAGTTGTGATAATCATAGCGATTCTCATTAGCGAGTCAACCACTGTTTTTCCGTTTGCTTGATTTAGTCGGGCAAATGGCCGGAATGCCGCGGAAAAAGGGGGCTTAACGCGCAGCTTTCACAGCGCTGAGTTGCGTGATCTGTTGATTGAGCTGGCCGATGCGCCGGGCCATGCTCTCAATCAGGCTGTGGGCAATCTTTGGATTGTTGCGGGTCATGTTCAGAAACTGCTCGCCGGGAATCAGCATCACCGTGCTCGGCTCGCGCGCGATGACCGTAGCGTTACGCGGCTCACCGGTGAATACGGCCATGGCGCCGAAAATCTCGTCCTTGGGCACTTCGCCAACCTTGTGTCCATCAACAAAGGCTTCGGCATGTCCATCGATGATCACGAAGACGTGATCGGCGGCATCGCCCTGCTGGATCAACACCTCACCGCTCTCGACGCGTTTAAAGCCATTGGTGCTGCGAAATTCCCGTGGTTTCAGTTCGGCCAGCGCGTGAGCCAGTAGCGCCATCTGTCCCAGCAGATACTCAAGCCATTGCTCGGCGCGGTCAGGCTCGGCATACAAATGCTGGAACAGCTCGGTTCGCCGATAGGGCAGCAAGCGCACTGGCCCGTCGCTGCGCAGGTGGCAGTAGGCCCGGGCGTCACCTTGCTGCAGACCGATCAGATCGCCCTCCTGCCAGTAAAACAGAGCACGACCGCCGATATGGCCGTGGATCACGCCTTCTGTCAGCAGAAACAGCTGATCGTGTGGGAGCTGCACCATCAGGTCGTCAGAGATTTCTGGCTCAAAGGCTGGTCCGCACGGCGCAAGGCCTTCCAGCCAGCGCTCAGGCAAACTCTGCAAGCGATTGATCAGTGCATCGACCTGTGCCGATTGTTCCCCGAGCAAATACATGGCAGTCAGCGCCCGTTCAGTTCTTGTGACGCGAGGAGATGGCTTCGAGCTGCTTGTTCAAGGCGTCTTTGCGTTCGGCCGGGATGTCGTTCCAGTGCACATCCATCAGCGCCCCTTCGATCGCATACAACAACACCTTCGATGCGCGAAACCCGCGGGTACGCACCGCCCGATAGGCGTCCACCGCCCCCAGGCGACGCAAGTCCGAGGCGCTGTGGATACCCACGGCATGCAGCCATTGCGCCGACGTCTTGCCAAGATTCTTCAGGTGTTGCAGTTCATCATTCATCAAGCCTCCTTGCGACGGCCGAATGGTGCGTGGGCGATCTTCTCAGGAGTGTAGCCATCAGTAGGAAAAGCGTGGTTGTTTGGTCGGATTAGACGCAAACGCTTCTAAGAAAGGGACTGCGAGTGCAGAAAGGAAGAAAGAAACGCTGAAACAATGTGGGAGCGAGCTTGCTCGCGAAGGCGTCCTGTCAGCCACCAGATGTATCGACTGACACTACGTCTTCGCGAGCAAGCCCGCTCCCACAGGGGAAAGGCGTCGGGTCAGAGAAAGATAAAAAGTATCAGCGAGTGCGATAGCGCAGGCGGGTGCCGAAATTCATCGACATCAGGATCTCGTCGGCACTTAGTTCCGGCGGGAAGTACGCTCCGGAAATCTGTGCATGCGCCAGGCTTGCGCCTTCGAGCGATGAATTACGGAAATCGATGCCACGCAAATCGGCAGAGCGGAAGTAGGCGTCCCGGAAATCCACGCCATCAGCGTTCAGTTCGCGCAGATCGAGGCCACGGAAGTCGCCACCGACCATGTCGATCGGGCCGTCGTTCGGGCGTTCTTTGTTGAAGCCTGTGATGTCGTCTTTGTGCAGCAAGGCATAAAGCGGAGTATCGAGAAGTTTCGGCTGGCTCATGTCATTTCACCTGTTGGTTTTATGACGCCAGTATAGTGCCACTATTTGACGACCGTGAAGCCAGCGAGGGCTTCACGGCCGAAATAGTTTCTTACAGGCCTGGCAGGCGCTGGCGGATCTGTGCGACTACGGTGTCGAGGGTCCCGCTTTCATTGGTCTGCACGCGTTTGCTGCGCAGAATTTCTTCTGGCGTCAGCGCCTCGCGACTGGCCTGCTGGGCCTCGATCACGGCCAGCGTGGCGTCGGAAGGATCCTTCTTGTCAGCCTGACGAATCGCCAGCCAGCTTTCGATCACCGCCTGAGGCGCGTTGCAGTCGAGGATCAGGAACGGCGTGCCGGTGGCCTCGGCCACTTGAGCGGCGTTGTCGCGCTGCTCACGCTTGAGGTAGGTCGCATCAATCACCACCGGAAACCCGGCGTGCAGAATCACGCCGGCAATCTCATGCAGGCGGGCATAAGTGGCGGCGCTGGCGTCGGCGCTGTAAATCCCGGCCTGCACGTCGTTGGCTACGGTCTGCTCGCCGAACAGACGTTTGCGCTCGACGTCGGAACGCAGGCGAATCGCGCCCAGCGCTTCGACCAGACGCATCGCCACGTGGCTCTTGCCGACAGCCGATACGCCGTGGGTGATGGCCATGAAGCGCGAAGGAATGGTGCTGTAGCTTTCCGCCAGGTTGGCGTAATTGCGGTACTGGCGCAGGGTGGTGGCGCGCTGCACCGGGGTGGCGTCCGCCGGCATGCTGAACAGTGCAACTTTGGCGCGAACCAGCGCGCGGTAGGCTTTGTAGAAATTCAGCACTTCCAGGCCTTGATAGTCGCCGGTCAGTTCCAGGTATTGACTGATGAAACGACGGGCCAGGGATTTCAGGCCGCGGTCTTCCAGGTCCATCGCCAGGAAACCGGTGTCGGCCCAGACGTCAGTGAAGCGGAATGGTTCGTTGAACTCGATGCAGTCGAAGATCACCACCTTGCCGTCGATGACTGTGGCGTTGCCCAGGTGGATGTCGCCGTGGCATTCGCGAGTGAATCCCTCGGCCTTGCGCTGGGCGAACAGTGGCTTGAGACGATCGAAGCTGCTCTCGGCCCAGGCTTTCAGTGCCTCGAGTTGCAGCAGATCGTTTTTGTCGCTAAGGAACGGCAGAATCTGTTCGAAGTTCTGGCGCACCGGGGCCATCACGCTGTCTGGCGTGCCGGCGTCGTGCTCGGCCGGGACTTTTGGCGCGCTGAGGTGGAATCTGGCGATCTGTTCGGCCATTTCGTCGATGTGCTGGGTGGTCAGCTCACCGTTGGCTTGCAGGGTGCTGAGCAGGCCGGTCTGCGGGAATTGACGCATCTTCAGCACATAGTCGATCACCGGGCCGTCGCCGCCCAGTTGTGGCGCCTCGACACTGCCGGTCACTGGCAACACGTCCAGATACAAATCATCGGTCAGACGCTGGTTCAGACGCAGCTCTTCAGCACAGAAATGTGCGCGGGATTCGAGGCCCGTGAAGTCGAGAAAGCCGAAATTCACCGGCTTCTTCACTTTATAGGCAAACGGGCCGGTGAGGATCACCCACGAGATATGGGTTTCGATGACCTGGAACCCTTCGATGGGGTGCGGGTAGAGGGCCGGGTTTTGCAGGGCAGCGATCAGGGACTGGCTCACGGGCGATCCTTCAGAGACTGGGAAATTCGAGGTCGTCATTATGGCCGCTCGCCAGCCTGACGCAAACCTCGGAGCGCTCCTGTTGAGTATGAATAAAGTGCGTATAATCCGCCGCCATGACTCGAACTCGATCCCCCCGTACCAAGAAAAAACCAGTCTCCAAGGGCCTCAGCCCATGGTTGAGCTGGGCCATTAAACTCAGCCTGGTCGGCCTTGTGGTGTTGGCCGGCTTCGCTGTTTACCTCGATGCCGTGGTGCAGGAGAAGTTCTCCGGCAAGCGCTGGACCATCCCGGCCAAGGTATACGCGCGCCCGCTGGAGCTGTTCGTCGGACAAAAGCTGAGCAAGGACGATTTCCTCACCGAACTCGACGCCTTGGGCTATCGCCGCGAAGCCGTGAGCAATGGCCCCGGTGCCGCCGCCGTCAGTGGCAATACCGTCGATCTGAATACTCGCGGCTTCCAGTTCTATGAAGGCCTGGAGAAACCGCAGCCGGTGCGCGTGCGTTTTTCTGGCGACTATGTGGCCGAACTCTCCGGGCTCAACGGCGGGAAGTTGTCCGTGGTGCGACTCGAGCCGCTGATGATCGGCGGCATTTACCCAAAAAATCTTGAAGACCGCATCCTGATCAAGCTCGATCAGGTGCCACCGTATCTGCTCGACACCCTGGTCGCGGTGGAAGACCGTGATTACTACAGTCACTGGGGCGTTTCGCCGAAATCGATTGCCCGGGCGATCTGGGTCAACACCTCTGGCGGCAAGATGACCCAGGGCGGCAGTACGCTGACCCAGCAGTTGGTCAAAAACTTCTACCTCACCAATGAACGCAGCCTGAGCCGCAAACTCACCGAAGCGATGATGGCGATGTTGCTGGAGCTGCATTACGACAAGAAGGAAATCCTTGAGGCCTACCTCAACGAAGTCTTCGTCGGGCAGGACGGCCAGCGTGCGGTGCACGGTTTCGGTCTGGCCAGCCAGTTCTTCTTCGGCCAGCCATTGTCCGAGCTGAAGCTGCATCAGGTTGCGTTGCTGGTCGGCATGGTCAAGGGGCCGTCCTATTACAACCCGCGCCGCAATCCCGAGCGTGCGCTGGAGCGGCGTAACCTGGTGCTCGACGTGCTTGAACAGCAAGGCGTGGCAACTGCCGAACAGGTCGAAGCGGCGAAGAAAATGCCCTTGGGTGTAACCACGCGCGGCAAGCTCGCCGACAGCTCGTTCCCGGGCTTCATCGATCTGGTCAAACGCCAGTTGCGTGAAGACTATCGCGACGAAGACTTGACCGAAGAAGGCCTGCGCATCTTCACCAGTTTCGACCCGATTCTGCAGATGAAAGCCGAGGCGTCGGTCAACGACACCTTTAAACGCCTGGCTGGACGCAAGGGCTCCGATGATGTGGAAGCGGCGATGGTCGTGACCAATCCGGAAACCGGCGAAGTGCAGGCGATGATCGGTAGCCGTCAGGCCAGTTACGCCGGTTTCAACCGGGCGCTGGACGCCGTGCGGCCAATCGGCTCCTTGGTCAAGCCAGCGGTGTATCTGACCGCACTGGAAAAACCGAGCCACTACACGCTGACCAGTTGGCTGTCGGATGATCCGCTGTCGATTAAAGGCGCGGACGGCCAGGTGTGGAAACCACAGAACTATGACCGTCGCTCTCACGGTACCGTGTTCCTTTACCAAGGGCTGGCGCACTCCTACAACCTGTCGACCTCGCGTCTGGGCCTGGAAGTCGGTGTGCCGAATGTGCTCAAGACCCTTGCGCGTCTGGGCGTGACCCGAGAATTCCCGGCGTTCCCGTCGATGTTGCTGGGTGCTGGCGGCATGACCCCGATCGAAGTGGCGACCATGTATCAGACCCTCGCCAACGGTGGTTTCAATACGCCGATGCGCGGGATTCGCAGCGTACTGACCGCTGAGGGCGAGCCGCTCAAGCGTTATCCGTTCCAGATCGAGCAGCGATTTGATCCGGCGTCCATCTACCTGATCCAGAACGCCATGCAGCGTGTAATGCGTGAGGGTACCGGCAGCTCGGTTTACAACGTGCTGCCCAAGACCCTGACGCTGGCCGGCAAGACCGGTACCAGTAACGATTCGCGTGATAGCTGGTTCGCCGGTTTCAGTCAGGATCTGCTGGCGGTGGTCTGGCTGGGTCGTGACGACAATGGCAAGACCCCGTTCACCGGGGCGACCGGTGCGTTGCAGGTGTGGACCAGTTTCATGCGCAAGGCTGACCCGCTGCCGCTGGACATGCCGCAGCCGGACAACATCGTGCAGGCGTGGGTCGATTCGCGTACCGGGCAAGGCTCCGATGCCAACTGTCCGGGGGCGGTGCAGATGCCGTATATTCGCGGCAGCGAACCGCCACCCGGCGCCGCGTGTGCAAGCGAAACGCCTGCCTCGCCGGAGTCGGTGATGGATTGGGTCAAGGGCTGGATGAATTAAGCAAAGAGGGTTTCAAGTGAACAAGTGGTTGATTCCAGCGGTGACTGCCGTGGCTTTGCTCAGCGGCTGCTCTACCGTACAGCGTGGTTCGATCCCGGTGGTGGACTCCGGCACAGCCGTGTCCAACAGCGAACGCCTTTCGGCCAATGGAGGCTTCCGCAAGACGACGGTTAAGCGTCCGGTTCAGGGTCAGGCGCAATCCCATGCCATCCCGCAAGGCGATACCGGCGTGGTGGTGATGGTGCCGGGTGGCGGTGCTGCGACATCGGCGCCGATCAGCTCCTCGCCGATCGTTCCGGGCCCGGCTTCCGGCGGTATCACCGCGGGGCCGTACAATCCTTCGCCGGCCGAGTCGGCACCGGTCAACACCGGCAGCTACAGCATGCCTTCGACGCCGAGCGGGATTCCTTCGGCCAGCAATGGCGGTGGTCTGTCGGCGGATGAGCAACTGGATGGCCCGGTGCTCGCCTTGCTGACCACCGCGCAACAGCAACAGGCCGGTGGCGACCTCAATGGCGCGTCCTCCAGCCTGGAGCGCGCGCAGCGCGTAGCCCCGCGTGAGCCGCAAGTGCTTTATCGTCTGGCGCAAGTGCGCATGGCGCAAGGTGATGCACCGCAGGCCGAGCAGTTTGCCCGTCGTGCGCTGACCATGGCCAACGGCCGTCCGGACTTGCAGGCCAACCTGTGGGAAATCATCGCGCAGTCCCGTGAGAAGCAGGGCGATTCCGCCGGCGCCGCTCTGGCTCGTCAGAAGGCCAAGGTTTCGCTGTGATGGATTCCCGTTTCCCGAAAATCGCCGATCAGTTGCTGTTGATCGAGCGTGAACTGCGCACGCAGGGCTGGTGGGATGAAGTTCAGCCGTCGGCCGAGGCCTTGAGCAGTGTCGAACCGTTTTCGGTCGACACGCTGGATTTCGAGCAATGGCTGCAATGGATCTTCCTGCCACGGATGAAAATGATCCTTGAGCAGGATCTGCCGTTGCCGAATGCCTCGGGCATTCAGGAAATGGCCGAAATGGTCTTCGCCCAGCGCAATCTACAGGGCAAGGATCGACAGTTGCAGGTACTGCTCAAAGAGTTCGACCTGCTGATCACCGCTTCCTGCTGAACCTCTGTAGGAGCTGCCGCAGGCTGCGATCTTTTGATTCTGTTTTTAAAAGCAGGATCAAAAGATCGCAGCCTGCGGCAGCTCCTACAGGGTTATTGGCAGTTTTCAGTAATCTGTTTCTGCGTCTCGGCGAGACGCTCCTGACGCTGCGCATCATCCAGTCGCCGCAATTGCCCATCCACTTCCTCCCTCAACCGCGGATTGTTCTGCAACTGCGCCAGGTTCGTTCGTGCCTGTTCGCAAAACGCCTTGAGCTGCGCCTGCTGCTCGGTTACCTGTTTCTTGACCTTGTCGTCGATGGCTTTCTGATCGCCCAGCGCGCCGCTGCCAGGCATGGCTGCAGGTTTCGGTGGGGGGGAGGAGGGTGTCTGCACGGTCGTTGCGGGCAAACCTTGCGGTGGCTGCGCATCGAAGTGAGTGACGCCCTGGGCATCGACCCATTTGTAGATCTGACCGGCCGAGCACCAGGGGCTGAGGCCGATCAGCAGAGTTAACAGAAGCGTTCGCATGCTGATTCCTTGGCAAAATTGCGCAATTGACGCTAACAGAGTAGCTGTTTTCAGGTTTTTTCTTGCGTTCTCATGTGCTTACCCACAATTAAGCACATTGACGGCTTGACTTGGAGAGGGCGAAACAGAAGAATCCAAAGTCCGCTGTAGAGGGACTGCCAGAAGCAGACCCACTCGGTAGATCATGAGGCGCATAT
>Ga0153923_100298_pt1 | contig 18743 bp, 16 predicted proteins | sample TSNJ007MetaG_FD_104682 | JGI IMG/M metagenome (GOLD analysis project Ga0153923, IMG submission 104682) | Attine ant fungus gardens microbial communities from New Jersey, USA - TSNJ007 MetaG | ecosystem: Host-associated > Fungi > Mycelium > Unclassified | place: USA: New Jersey, Brendon T. Byrne... | reverse complement strand
CAGTGACATGTCCAAAACGATGTTGAAGGACAAAATTCAACATGTCTCAATACGATCCGTCAAGCGGTTAGACCGTTTATTCCCAGGCCATCGCATCTACGGGTTAGATATCGGATTAGATGACGAAGGTCATGTCTGGATTATCGAAGCCAACCTGTTTCCATCTAGATCCCACTTCCGGAAACTTAAAGACAAGAGCATGTATCGTCGAATCTCTTCATATATCAATGGATACTAGAGGCCATGCACCCCATTTCCATGTATAAAGAAAGCACAATGAAATATGGAAATCACTAGAACAGGGAAGCCTTGAATAAGCTCCCTGTTTTATTAATGTACACATTCTTGATGAATGATTCTAGAATCAAACAATATACATAACATGTACCACTTCGTTGTTGGAATTATTATCCAATATGAATTACAATGAATTGGAAGATTTAACTTTGAAAGGATGATATCTTGTGGTAAATCGAAATACTCGTTCGTACTATCGCATATCTAAAGTAGCGCTTGTAAGCGCAATGACCTGTTCAATGCTCCTGCCTCAGGGCTTGGTGTTTGCAGATTCAGGAGGTTCCAATACATCCGAAACGGTCATATCGGTATCGGATCGAACAAAATTATCCATTGCAGCTGGAGAAATTCCTATGCCTGAATCTGTAACACCAGATCCCACCAAGGCTAAATTCACCAAGGAAGAAGCCGTTGTAAAGGTTAAGTCCTTATTCCCCGTCCTTAAGGATGCCACAACATCAAGTATCAGCTTGGGGAATAATCATTCCTTCCCCGCTCCTGAGAATCAAATGGTCTGGGAGATTCAGTGGAACTATCAGAGCGGAAATACAGGTTACGGATTTAGTTCTTCAGTAGATGCAATGACAGGGGATTTAATTAGTACATACATCTCATTCCCGATCGATGAGAACGTAGCATACTATCCTCCCAAGCTGTCTAAAGAGCAAGCTCTAATACAAGCAAAAGCTTTTATTACAAAAGCTGCTTCATCTATATCTGTAAAGGACCTTCAATTGGAGGATAATATTAATAATATAGAGAATCGAACTCTCTTCGGTCCTGTACAATATTCATTCTCCTTCACAACATTGAAGAATGGAATCCCTTCCCAATCGGATTATATTAATGTAACCCTTGACGCCAATGGAAACGTTGTTCAATTTAGCAAAAATTCAGATATTCTGAAATATCCTTCCTCAACAGCAACGATTTCTCAAGCCGAAGCAGATAAACAATTCACCGCCGACTTAGATGTTGGTCTTTATTACATTCCAATCAATAAGAATGGACGCACAACAGACTGGCTTTTGGGTTACCGCCCCTTAGAATATTCAATGTACTCCATCGATGCGCTCACAGGTAAAAGAATTTCCTATGACGGTACAAATGTCCCTTCCACACCTACCTCTTACTCGGAAGTACCGCTAACAAAGGAGAGTTTTAAACCTCGCACATCAAAGGTTCAGCTGACTGCTGAAGAAGCTGCCAAACTTGTACAGAAAGTAGCTACGATTCCCAAAGGAAGAACACTTAATAATTCATCGTTACACCCCTTTTATATAAATCCTACACAACAATCATGGAATTTGAATTGGGGTGAAAATACTAATAACGCTCCTCAACGTTCCTTCCCTGAACAATCCTCTGCTGAAATTGATGCAGATACCGGTGAGATTTTATCATTCCAAATGGATACATTTGGGGCTGCCACTTCTACAACAGATATATCTAAACCAAGTGGGCTTACTAAACTTTCGAAACAATCAGCCAAACAGAGGGCAATCGACCTGATCAACCGATTATATCCTAATGCAAGCACCGAATTAAAAATAGTCAACCATGAAGATGACTGGAATTTCGTCAAAGAAAGTAACCAATATCGATATGAGTTTCAACGTTTTTACAAAGGAACTCCCGTAAGTGAAAGTTTAACTATTAGCTTCGATATTTACGGTAGACTACAATCCTATTATGCAAATCGTTCAGCAGGATTAGAGAAACTAAAAGATACCCCTGTCCTCAAAGTTACCAAAGGTGAAGCGTTAGAAACTTATCGAAAACAATATAAAACAATGAGGCTGCAGTATTCGCGATTCGGTGGAAACTACATTAACAATACGACTACCAAAGCTGAGATGCGACTTGTTTATACGCCTACCCCTATCGACATTAATAAATCTTATCAAGTCCTTGATGCTGTCACAGGTAACTGGGTATCTCCGTATGACTACTCAGGACAACTTAAATCCATGATCACTCCAACAGATGTTAAAGGTCACTTATCAGAAAAAGCACTTACCACGCTAGTTGAGTATGGTGTTCTGACGCCTGATTCAGCTGGGATATTAAAACCCGATGATGTGATAACAGAGAGCGATTGGCTGTCTATGATGGTTAAGTCAATAACACCTTATTACGAGAATTATAATAGTATGGAACGCAAGCCATTAGCCGGTGTTAATCCAGAAGATCCTATATATAGTATTGTAAACTATGCTGTAGAACGGAAATGGATTAAGAACGACACCACAACATTTCAAGCTCAGAGGGAACTGACCAGAGAGCAGCTAGCAGTTCTTCTGACTTCTATAGTGAAGTATAATAAATGGTCGACTTACCTAAGTAATGACACCACGGTTAACCAATTGACTGATGCCAAAGATATCAACAATAAAGGTGCCGTTGCGACTGTCATCCATCTTGGATTAATGGAAGGTGAGAACGGTAAATTCAATCCACAACAGAAGGTCACGAAAGCACAAGCTGCATCTATCATTATGAAACTTGTTGAGATTCAAGGAAAGACGGATCAAACAATTGGTCAATAAATGCTATCGATAGCAAACCATTGTTAGTAAGTATCAACAACAAAAAGGATAGAGAAAGTAGATGAATGATCTACTTCTCTATCACTTTTATAACTTCCTAATTTCACTAAGGATCAAGTCGTAATATCCTTTCTGATGTGGAACGAAATCGCGTAAGCTCACTACTCTATTCTCTTCGTAACGTTCACCAGTGCTTCCATTGAGCGTAATCCCTTCGGCTTCTACTGATTCGATATCTCCCTGAATTAGTTGCTGGAATTCATCCATATTGATGAAATAGAGCCCCGATACTTCATTTACTTGAAAATCATATTCAGATACATCTTTAGCACATTCATACAAGAACACATGACAGAATTCACGATCTATAAGTGTCTTAGTAATGGTATTGTCATCAACAAATACACCGCAGGAATGTAACGCATTAAATGAGACGTCAAGTCCAAGTTCTTCTTTCAACTCTCGTATTCCATCCTCGACACGCTCTCCTGTTAATAGATGACCCGCACAAGAAATATCAAGCAAACTTGGATATGTATCTTTCTTTGCATCTCGTAATTGAAACAATAAGCTTGGACCCTGCCCATCCGTTTCTCTGTACACCCAACAATGAAATGTTTGATGCCATAATCCTAAAAGATGTGCCTCTGACCTACTTGCCGTTCCGATCTTTTCCATTCTATTATTGAAAATATCAAACATTTCATATAATGACATTTCGTCTTCTCCCACCATTCTGCCTCTCTCACTGGCACTTCATTTACAAATCTAGCTCACTAAAAAGCCCTTTCTTCACCTTTGGTCCAAGGGTTGTTTAGAAAAGGGCTCTTTTACCTGCTGTGATCCAACCTAGTCAATAAAGAAATCTTGCTCAGGCCGGATTTTTGATCTCAATTGCTTCATGCTGTGTTCCAAATTCAATATAATGTCTTCCAATTGTTTAGGATCTATGGTGTGTGTTATCACAGGTTCTGGTTTTATTCCCGCTTTTAGCTCACGCATGACAATTTGTTGTTCCTGCCACTTGTCCATTAAATCAGCTATCGTAGCATAAAAGCGTTCATAATCTTTAATAACCTCGTCCAAAAAAGTGTCGACTTCATCAGGATCATACCCTCTGAGTTTATTACTGAACACTTTTTCATGGATAGAACGAGCATCAAGATGAATTCCCAATTGATTAAATAATTTCTTCTGTTTGTCTAGTCTTCGTTGCATATGCTCATCCAATGAGAATACCTCCTATGATCTACTATCTAAGATGTGTTTAATTATGAAATTATAATCGCACTTTTTTAATTATATATCATTTTCACGCTTAGATAAAAATAGCCACATTTTTTTGTAGGAATGTCCAATCTCTATTGTTCATTCTGGAAAAAAATCAACATAGGTCCATATGCACCTAAATATAAGATTCAACATAGTTCAATGGCTTACATCTGTGTTCCCGTTTGGCATCAATAATTATCGTTAGCCGCTTTATTCAGTATCCCCAGACAACGATCAAGATCCGTCTTGATCTGCTTCTTATATAGTTCTGCCTTCGCTTCACCTTCATCCGTAAAGTGGTACAGAACGATTTCTTGAAAATCCACACGGGGATCATTTCCTTTTAATTGCTTCGTCCGATATAATACCCCTTCTTGCACTAATTCATGAAGAGCTCGGTAAATTTCGCTTTGAGGAGGAGAATAGCCATAGTTACTAAATTGCTTTCTTAGTTCTTCGAGCATCTGATATCCATATCCTCGTTGTTGTTCTACCATCGTAATTAGATATACTTTGATAAATGCCCGCTGGGCAATCATGAATGCCATGGATAATATCCCCTTTCTTTTTTCCTTCATTAGCCAATATAAACTTATTATAAACAACTATTTACCAAATTGCACAGCATGATTGATTCATGGGGATTTCTTTTGTTACATGAGTTGTGATGTAGAGAACACCAACGTCGTGTACGGAGATTGAAAGTATCTAGGCATATTTTTCCGATCATCTATTGTGAATTTTTCATATATTGTATTATTCACTTCATAGGTTTGAAAAAAGAGACCGATCCAATCCCCTCTTATTTCGAAGTTTTGAATCGATCTCTATATTTATCTACGTTGTCGTCACAACTTTCTTTCTCTTCTGTGGAACGCCTCCTACCCATTTGCCAAACGGCATCCTTGAGAGCAACATCATCAAGAAATAGGAGAACAGGACACAAATCACAAAAGATATCAACATTCTAAGAAATACAGGCCAATATACAAAAAATTGAACATCAAATGTATAACTAACTCTTAGCATAAGAGCATGCGCTAAGTAAGCTCCGTATGAATATTTTCCGATGGATACAATGATCTTATTGCATCTTGTGCCACCACGTTCATTCATCCACATCGCCAGTTGGTAAAACACACATATTGAACTTACTAGGAAGAATACCATGAGCGGTCGAAGTAAATTCACTTTATTAAAGTTAATGACCATTCCACTTGGCGTTTGGAAGCTCTCGATAACAATGTATGTATAGTAACCGAATAAGACTATGAAGCAACTCACATAGATCCACTTTCCCTTGCGTATCCATTCTCTCCATAGATCCGGGCGCAGACCGGCGCAAGCTCCTAGTACGAAATAAAAGAAAAAGAACAAGAAATTACGATCCACATATTTCGTGAACATAGGTGTAATCACAGGTAAGTGAATACCGTCTATTACATCCCCTATCGTAAAGATGTTATCTGTTAGCCACACAAATAGTAACCCCGTACAAATAATACACGCAATATACGTTCTAGGTGGGATGGCTTTTCTCACTTTATAGATCACATAACGAAATGCTGGGAACAAGAGGTAGAACTGAAAGATCATCACTACATACCAGAGATGATAGCTCGTCTTACCCGTAAACAACATTAACAGCCATTTCCAACCTTGCTGAATTAGCCCTTCGTTCCAACCGTAGTTTAATGAGAAATAAACCAATGACCATAATACGTAAGGAATGATAATGTCACTTAATCGTTTTCTCAGGAAAGTAAAGTAATTCAATTGACCCTCATAGTTGTAGAATAACACCATACCCGTTATAAAAATAAATACCGGAACCGCGAACTTAGCGGCCATCAACAATAGTGTCATAAGAACGCCATCTTCAAGACGTATACCCGCTACGACCGAATAATGCGCAATGCTATGCTGTAGTGCCACAGCCAGAAAGGCCAACCCACGTAAGTTTTCTATTTCAGTAATTCTTTCTTTATGTACCATTGAATTCTCCCACTCATAGTGATTTGACGCTGCTCATTTCTTTATGCCCTAAATAATTATTCCAATCATCATTAACTCCTATGTTCATTTCACTTATACCCATATCATTACCTCCCTAAGGAATTAACAATCTCTACTATACCTATTGTATCAAATCATAATCAATTGAAAACAGCCCATAGACAGATTCTTGTCGAATGAGAGTTACCCCATTTAACTTCTACGAATCAATCTATGGACTATAATCTTGGAGTAAGTATATGATTTCGAAGTTGCAGACAATTTATTATACAAAAGGTTTGTTAGGCGGAGTATTTAATCCACTGCTCACTTGTCAGTCATAACGATTTGCATTCAGTGATTTATTATCACGGAATACATGATACACTTCTGTTCCAGGTCCATCAGAGTCTACAAGAACTAGAATTTTCCCATTGCTTACATAGGACTCATATTCAGCAGCTTCCTCTTCAGGAAAACCGAGCCCAACTAATCCACCAACCAATCCACCTGTGCCCAGACCTACTGCTAATCCTGCTAATGTAGCTGCGATTGGACCAGCGGCTAGAATAGGTCCGATACCCGGAATGGCTAAAGCTCCTATCCCTGCTAGAAGTCCAACAACTCCTCCAAGCACGCCACCCGTTGCCATTCCAGCAGCTACACCTTCCGTAGCTCTCGAACCTGTATCTTCCGTTATATGTTTCAAATCATCTCTATCTTTTGTTATCACTGAGATATGTTCAATCCCAATTCCTTGATTCTTCAAATTTTCAATGGCTCTAGAGGCTTCTTGCTCTGTATCAAACACTCCAACAATTTTCTTATCCATAATTGAATCCTCCTTCAAGATAATGGGTAATTGTGATACTTTCTTTCATTACCCTCATCTCTACATAAATAAACGCTATTCAGAGCATTCATATAAACAAGATAAATTTCGAAGTGGTCACCGTCTCTATTGCTGTGGTCTCGTTCGACGTGTAGGTATCGCTTCTAATGGCTTATCCGGCCAATAATGTTTGGGATAACGGCCTTTCAGATCTTTTTTCACTTCAAAATATGCGCCTCCCCAGAAACTAGCCAGATCGGATGTCACCTGAACTGGCCGTTGCGCCGGTGACAATAAATGAAGTGTTAACGGTACGCGACCTCCGCCAATACGCGGCGTTTCTTGTAAGCCGAACATTTCCTGCAACTTCACAGCTACCTTGGGTTGGTCAGGATCACTATAATCAATCGCAATCCGTGATCCACTAGGAACCGTCATATGTGTCGGCGCTTTGGTATCTAACTCTCGTCGTTGATCCCACGTTAGTAGATTCTGCTCGATAATACCATTCAATGGCAACCTCTGAAGATCATTTCGATTCTTCATCCCATAAATCGAGGGCAGTAACCACGCTTCCATTGTCGCTAGTAAAGCTTCATCTGTCACTTCGGGCCAATCAGATGGCGTTACTGAGTGCATAAACAACAATCGCTGCCTTAATTGGGTGGATACTTTACTCCATGGCAATAGTTGCAAACCTTCTTCTTTAATACCTTCGAGTAAAGCATGAGCAACTTCTTCTTCCGGCGGCTTCGAGTAGGCTTTCTCTTGGAGCAACAATACTCCGAATAACGACTTGCGACGAGCTTTAACTCCTTGCAAATCTCGGTCCCATAGAATCATGTCCGTCTCTTGAATTAGTTCCTGGTGATAACGATACAAAGATGCTTCTGTGAGTGAAGCTGCCAATAACAATCTACCCTCTGACCCACGATCATCGACAGCCGCAGCTACAATATATGGTGAACGGCTCAGAGGCTGAATCATGGACATCTCCACACCACGTCCGCTTGCTAATAGGAATCTTCCGTCACCTCTACCTTGTCCGATCCGATCTGGATATGCAAATGACAAAAGGATCCCACACCAATCCGAATGTTTAGTAGAAGTTTCGCTTATATTTAGATTTCTCTGCATTTGGCGTATCTCCTGAATAATACGATGCATAGCTGCCACATCTAGCGAAGAATCATCCACGTTTGGCATTCCTTGATTCTCCCACCGAACCAATTGATCTATTCTAGTAGAGATATCACTATCATCGAATGCTCTCTTCCCTTTGAAAATATCCCGCTCCTGTAGTAACGCAGCTAATCGACATGCTAATTCGCCACATTGTAGTGGAATAGCTTCTAATATCATATGAGCCATACGGGGATGCATCCCAACATTGGCCATTTGTCGGCCATGTGAAGTAATACGCCCCTTTTGATCCACAGCACCAAGCCCCTTCAGAAGATCAACCGCTTGACCAAAAGCCATATCCGATGGGCTATCGATCCATCGTAACTCCTTCGGATCTTGAATTCCCCATACTGCAATTTCGAGTGCAAGTGAAGAAAGATCAGTACTCATAATCTCAGGTGTATTAGCACTCTGGAGCGAATCTTGTTCTTCTTGGCTCCACAGTCGGTAACATGTCCCCGATTCCGTACGTCCCGCTCGCCCTCTTCGTTGATCAGCAGATGCCTTCGATACCCTCACTGTCGTTAAATGAGACATCCCACTTCGAGAAGATACAACTTGTGTTCTCATAAGACCACAATCAACAACAATACGTACACCTTCTATGGTCAAGCTAGTCTCCGCTATCGACGTGGCCAGAACGATTTTTCGCCGTCCATCCGCTTCTATTCGAATAGCCTCACTCTGCTCAGACAACGGCAACTGTCCATACAATGTCCTGATCACCAGATCATCTGGTAATGACATCATCTCTAATTCACGCTTAACTTTTCGAATTTCCCTTACACCCGGAAGGAACGCCAATAGATTCCCTTCGTGACTAGTCAATGCCTGCCGAATAACAGAAGACATAGCTTTCTCCACGGGAACATGAGCTGGGTTAGGTACATGTAGAGTATCGACAGAGAACTGGCGCCCAACACAATGAATGATAGGGGCATCATGTAATAGCGAAGCAACCACGCTTGCGTCCATCGTGGCTGACATCACTAGAATTCTCAAGTCCTCCCTTAACATCGCTTGTGATTCCAATGCGAGTGCCAATCCAAGATCTCCATGTATATTCCGTTCGTGGAACTCGTCAAATATAAGAATACCAACATCTGTTAGTTCTTGGTCATGTTGCAACATCCGAGTTAGAATGCCTTCTGTTACGACCTCTATCCGTGTCGACTTCCCAACCTTACTATCCATTCGTACGCGATAACCTACCGTTTCACCTACTCGTTCGCCCAATTGAGTAGCCATAAAGTGAGCAGCAGAACGTGCAGCCAATCTTCGAGGTTCAAGCATCATAATCTTCTTACCTTCAAGCCAAGGCTCATCAAGTAATGCCAATGGCACACGAGTTGTTTTCCCGGCACCCGGTTCTGCTATAAGAACAGCTGAAGTATGATGACTCAATTGGTCTTTCAACTGCGGTAATACATCATTTATTGGTAATTCATGCATGATATCTTCTCCAAGTGAATCCCTTGATGGGTTCCTTAATTCGTTTCTTGCCTATTATATAGCCAAGCCACATACAATATCTATAGGTCCAATCTAGTAAGAGGGGACTGAAGTTCCTTCCTTCTCGATTAATGAAACATGATCTGGTGGAAAACTCATATTGTAAATTGTTGTAGATGTGAATCGAATGTGTAGTCTAACAAAGTATCGACTGGATATTATTCCCATATTCAAATGCTTCTTCACCCTATTGGATCGGTGTGGAATCATAGAAACCATTGAAATAGGTTCCGTTCAACGAATAGCTCTCTGGCCCACTATATCCTTCTTCAAAGTTACCTCGCATTCCACCTACCTTTGCTTGTATTGAAGAAAAAGAGCCTATAATAGGAATAGGCTCTAAAGTGTAATATATTAACCTAACGTTTGCAGGAAAGTCCATGACAATGTTCCCGTAGAAGAAAGTACAATATTCGCACCAGAAGGCTTCAGAATGTCTTCCTCGCCAATACCGACAGCGAACATATTCGCTGCTTTGATGGCTTCAATACCTGCTTGGGCATCTTCAATTCCAACGCAATATTCCGGTGCTACCCCCACGACTTCCGCACCGCGTAAGAAAATATCTGGGGCTGGCTTGCCGTAGTCAACTTCATCCGGATTTACAACGTAATCGAAAAATTCCGTTAATTTTAATGATTTTAGAATTTGAGGAGCATTTTTACTTGCCGATGCAACAACCGCGCGTACATCTGCTGCTCTTAACTCCAATAGAAGCTCGCGAATGCCTGGGTATACATCCTTCGGTGTCACGTTATCGAGTAATTTAACGTACTGCTCATTCTTTTGTGTTGCGAGAACTACCTTCTCTTCTGTCGTTAGATCATTCTGGCGATTTCCATGACGCAATATACGTTCCAGAGACTCCATTCGACTAACACCTTTTAACTGTTCATTAAATTCTTTATCTATTTCGATATCTAACTGCTCTGCGAGTTGCTTCCAAGCCACATAGTGATATTCAGCTGTATCCGTAATCACTCCATCCATATCGAACAAAACAGCCTTGATGATCATCGCATTCTCTCCCTTTACTTACCCTTTCATCGCTGATGAAATGGAAATTCCCTCAATGAAGTGTTTCTGCGCAACGAAGAATACAATTAATACGGGAAGCATAATCAGAATGGTTGCTGCCATGAGCATGTTCCATTCGATATTGTACATTCCTTTAAACATCGATAAGCCTAAAGCGAGCGTATAATTTTCAGTTGTATTCAGATAAATTAACGGCCCTTGAAAATCGTTCCATACGCCCATAAATGTGAAAATGGCAACCGCAACCATGGGTGGTTTACTTAATGGAAGTATGACTTTCAAAAATATCTGCCATCTGTTCGCGCCATCCATAAATGCTGCTTCGTCCAAATCTCTAGGAATACCGCGCATGAACTGACGTATCAGGAAAATATTAAATGCCCCACCACCAAATAGTGATGGAATAATCAAAGGTAGAAATGTATCGACCCAACCCGCTTCTTTGAACATAATAAACATCGGAATCATCGTTACTTGACCGGGAAGCATCATGGTTGCAAGCAAGACTAAGAACAACCACTTTTTCCCTCTAAATTTAAATCGAGCAAATCCATATGCACACAGTGCCGAGGAAAATACGGTACCGATGAGCACAGGAACGAGAATAATTAATGTGTTCTTCAGGAAAGTAAAGAATGGAATCGCATTGATCGCATCGCTGTAGTTACGCCATTTCCATACTTGTGGAAAAAAATTATCAGCGAACACTTCACCGGGCGTCTTCAAGGATGTTGAAACCGTCCATAATAGCGGAACTAATACAATAAGCGATCCGGCAATTAGGATGAGGAGAGCGATTATCTTCCCCATGTTCTTTTTTAAAGACATCTGTAAATTCATCATCTATTCCTCCTCAATCCCTTTCATCATCGCCATTGTAATAAACCCAGGCCGAAGAACTTCTAATTACGATAAGCGTAAATACCATAATTATTCCGAATAGGATCCATGACAACGCTGAAGCATAACCCATCTCGTAGTCCACGAACGCCTTGTTATACAAGAAGAGATTATAAAATAACGTTGAATTTAAAGGGCCACCCTTTGTCATAACAAATGCTTGCGTGAAATATTGAAAACCACCAATAATCCCCATTATCAGATTAAAGAAGATGGTGGGAGATATCATGGGAACAGTTATATTAAGAAAACTCTTTACAATGCCTGCTCCATCCAACTCAGCAGCCTCATATAAATCTTCCGGAACCCCTTGCAAACCTGACAAATAGATAATAATCGTATTCCCAATACCCCAAATTCCCATGACCATCAATGCGCTAAGCGCGTACTTGGGATCTTGTAGCCATGCAGGCCCTATAATACCGAACAGATTTAAAGCACGATTCAATATACCGTATTCTGGATTCAGAATCATGAGCCACATCATCGATACCGCAACAGCCGGAATGACCGATGGCATAAAAAATATGAGCCTAAAAAACTTCATACCACGTGTACGCATATTCAACAACATCGCAACAAGTATAGCAATGATCTGGTACAAAGGTACCGACACGAGAGCAAATATGAATGTTACTTTTAGTGATTGATAAAATAGTTCATCGTGAAATATGTTCACGAAATTCTCCAGACCGACATATTGAATGGAACCAACGCCTGTAATAATATCCCATTTACTAAATGACAATATAAACGAGAAAATCATTGGCCCGATCGTAAATATTAATAGCCCTATAAACCACGGAAGGATAAATAAATACCCTGTTTTCTCGGAACGGAATTTGCGTTTCATAGAGACCTCCTTGAAAATAGAGATGTGAAGCTAGACCATTCTAGCTTCACACTCTTATATGACTTACTTGGTGATTTTGCTATCCACTATTTTTGCCGCTTCGTTCAATGCATCACGCACGGAAGTTTTATTAAGCAAGATTTTCTCCATTGCCTTGTTGAACTCATCTATGAAAATAGGACCATTGGATGAGATCATGTTTACCGGTTTTTTCGAATAATCCATCATTCTAATGATCGGCTGATCAGCCACTTCCGTTTTCTTCACTTCTTCAAGTTCTTCGATCGTAGCTGGAAGTACTAAGCCTTTCTCAGAACGCAATATTTGTGCTTCCTTTCCAGACAACCATTTCACAAGCTCATATGCTTCTGCCTTATGCTTACCATTCGCATTAATTGCCCAGCCTGCGGCTGCAGTAATTCCTGCACGCTCACCATCCTCGCCTGTTGGAATCATGCTCGTTCCATAGTTGATATTCGAACGATCCAGATCGTACTTCGTCCAACGGCCGGTAATCATCATGGCAAGCTTATCTGTCATAAACATCGAACCATCACCACCCAATGTTTCTGCATCTTGAGGTGTTGGTGATACTTTATCCGGACCCATGGACATTGCTACGTATTTCTCCATGGCAGTAATAGTCTTATCACTATTCATAAAGCCATCCGCCTTGGTTCCATCTTCATTGGCAATATCCGTACCATTCGACCATAGGTATGTGAATACTGGATATGCCCATTTCGTCGCGTTAAATCCAAATTTAGTGTATTTTCCATTTTTATCTTTTTCAGTCAACTTCTTGGCTGCTTCATTTAGATCGTTCCAAGTCCAGTCATCCTTGGGGTATTCCATTCCCGCATCATCAAACATTTTCTTGTTGTACCAGAGAGACAATGGATTAAAGTCCTTTGGTAAATAGTACAATTTATCATGAATACGTCCCATATTTAATAATTCCTGTTGGAATATTGCCGTGTCAAAGGAGCTATCTCCTTCAAGGTAAGAATCTATCGGCTCAACAACACCTTTATCTACATATGTGAAGAAGTCACCTTCACCAATTAAGAAAACATCGGGTGCTTGCCCAGCAGCAAGGGATGTCGTTAGCTTCGTACCATAACCATCTCCTGGGATCGGCTCAAATTTAACTTGAATGTTCTTATGGGCTTTATTGAACTCATCTGCCAGTGTCTGTTCTGGGCTACCTGTCGCTAAATCACCCCATACGGTAAATTTCAGCTCTACTACCTCTTCTTTTTCACTTGGAGTTACTTGGACCTCTTCCTTTTTCTCATTACCCTTACCATTATTACTACTACTGCCTGAACAAGCCGATAATACCATTGTTGACATCATTATCATTACTAATAAAAGTGTCCATTTCTTCATCTTGAAAGACCTCCCCAATTCGTTTAAAATTGCATACTCATTTCTTTATGGAAAATAACTTTACGACCTTGAATAATAAGTTCCAATTGTTGCTCACTTGAAGATACAATATCCAAGGAATCATGCGCTAAGCTTACCTCCATACGAACTCCCTGCAAATATAGAGGGAATTTCAATTTCTTCCACGACTTCGGTAACTTCGGATTCAGATGCAGTTGACCACCCAGCATTCTCAGACCAGCGAATCCCATCACGACACATTCCCATATTCCACCGATCGATGCTGTATGGATTCCTGCGTTGGACGAATGCATATTCGGTCCAAGATCAATTTCAGTAGCTTTTCTGAATAGCTCATATGCCAAATCGTTCTCCCCGAAGTCCCCAGCTAGAATGCTGTGCGTAGATAAGGATAAAGAAGAATCATGTAAAGTCTTTGGTTCATAATAATCATAGTTCGCTTTCTTAACTTCTGGTGAGAATCTATCCTCTAGCAGGAAGAATAACATCATGATATCTGCTTGCTTGGAAACTTGCAGTTTGTTGACTTGATCTAAGCTGTATTCTAAGAAAAGACTACCAATCTTCTTCTGTTGCTTATACCTCGTTAAATCAATGGTTTCTAATCCAAGATACGTATCATCTTGTGGCACAATTTGATCTTCATTCGGTTGTGGCAAATAGAGTCTATCCGACTTATCCGTCCATCGTTGGTAGGCTGTTGGAAGATTCAACTTCTCGGACATCCGTTCCAACAGTTCCGGCTTAGAATCCTTCAACTCATCAAAGTATTGAATCGCTAGAGTCATATTGAAATGTGCCATATAATTCGTAAATGCATTGTTATCCACATGCTCTTTGTACTCATCAGGTCCAATAACTTCATTAATATGGTACTGTCCCAATGCATCGTCCCACTCTAAACGACTCGCCCAGAACGTTGCGGTATCAAATACCATCTCATATCCGTAACGGTCCATGAAGTCTTGATCCCCTGTTGCTTTGTAGTAATGCCATACCGCATAAATAATATCCGAAGTAATATGCTGCTCGATAAATCCGGACCAGATCTTCGTCTGTAAGCCCGTTACGACATCGACTTCCCCCCATACTGGGGTCACTTCACCATCTGTCGGCCAAGCAACTTCCCATGGATACATGGCACCTTCGAAATGATTCTCCTTCGCTTTTTGTCTCGCACCTTGTAATCCAAGATAGCGGAACTCAAGCAATGACCGTGCAACCTCTGGATTCGTGTAAATGTAGAATGGAAGAATGAATATTTCCGTGTCCCAGAAGGAGTGACCTTTATACCCTTCACCACTCAACCCTTTCGCCCCAATGCCCATACGATGGTCATGAGCGGGAGTCATGACAACAAGATGGTAGATGGCAAATCGTATAGCGAGAATATCGAATCCATGTTCAGAGTCAACCTCAATCTCATACTGTTTCCATTTCTTAGCCCATTCTTGCTTATGAAGTTCGAACAAAGCGTCATATCCTAGCTCATTAGCTTCCTTCAACTGCTTCAATGCCTCTTCCTTCATAGTAGAAAGCGCATACACTCCATCGAACTCTTTGTCGCGGCTCGTATGGATGTTGCTTACTTTCTCCAAAGTGAAGGTCTCACCATTACGAATGGTATGTGTGTAGCTCATCGCGACTTTCCGACGATCAATTCCCATCACTGGAGCCAATTCGATGCTTTTCCCATCGCTCAAAAAACGGTGACTTGCATGAACTACGAAGTCTACCTTCGATTCAGTCGTAGTCTGGTTAAGTTGCAAATACCTCTTATCAAAGATTCGCTTCTCACCCTCATGAAAATGTTGGCTTCCTGAGTTAGATAGTTGTGCGTTAATCCCAGAGCTTACAGTAAAGTCAATATCCCCGTTCAACGGCGTCACTTCTAGCTTCATGCCAATCAAATGAACTTGATGTAGTGATATGAAACGACGGAATGTGAAGCGCATTCTTTTACCATCTTCATTTTCCCAAATGAATGTTCTTACAAGCTCTGCATGACGCAGATCAAGTGATCGTGAGTATTCCTCAATGCTACCTCTTTCCATTGAAAATCGCTGACCGTCAACGAATAAATCCAATCTAGTCACATCGGCTACATTCGGAAGTTCTGTTACCTCAGTGTCATCGAATTTATTAAAAGTACCACTTACGAACAAATTGCGAACCTCTCCGATGTATGGTTCTTCTGTTGAAGAGCGAAGCCCCATATATCCATTCCCTAGTGACATGATGGATTCGCATTTCCCTAAGAGCAGGGGTTCGAATCTATCCTCACTAAATGCCCAGTTCTCCAATGATTCTGATAAACTCTTGTTGTAATTAAGCATATAGGTCTCCTTTTTCCGAAAACGTTTTCGAAATAACTCCTGAAAAACGAAAACGTTTTCGATTTCATTAACTGTTTTTTACGAAAGCGTTTTCACGAGGATTATATCACTCTACAGAATCGGCTGTCAATAATTTAATTACAATGAATTTTGGGTTAAATATTATAAAAAAGGTACTCTAACTACACCTTATTGTAGTAACGAAGCAAGTAGTACAGGACTATGAATCTTGGAAGAAGTGCTTGTCGCTATTAAAGCTGCCATCGTATAAAGATTGTCATTCCCAGATGTGGATGAATCTCGATCTTCACGGATCGCCGCCGCAAAATCAGCTAATACGGCATCTACTGACTCTTGTTCAGGCTGCAATAAAGCTAGCTTACTTGAAGCTCCATGATCATTTACCACATATACACCATGACCTTGCCCCATATCATCGATATGAATTGAACCATTCTCACATTGAATACGCCATGATCCTTCCCAAGGAGTTACATGACCTTTACTAAGTAAGCTACCGATATAAAAAGTTGAGATTCCATTCTCTAACTCATAACTCGCCTGAACATTCGGATCTCCGACATAGCCGCTCTCTGGTACATTCCAAGTTTTACCTGACACACTTATCACATTACTGCTGAACAGATAACGAATCATATCGATATGATGCACAGCCATTTCCATTAGCATATAATTTTCCATCTTACGTTGATAAGTCTTTCCATCATGGCAAAAAAAGAACTGCGTATTTGCGAATAGCGGTTTTCCTAATAAATTACAATCAAGTGCATTTTTTGCCGTTAACACGGTTGGGAAAAATCTATAGTTCTGGTTGACTGTAATTTTTAGATTTTTCATCTTAGCAAGCGCCGTAAGTTCCTTTGCTTGTTCCATTGTAACTGTAAACGGCTTTTCAATCATGACATGAAGACCATAGTTCAGAGCACTTTTACAAATCGCATAATGGAGCGGAGAGATAACCGCAATGAAAACCGCATCCACATCTAGATTTTTAAAAGCCTCTTCATAATCCGTAAAACATCCTTCTGGTGGAACCCGAAGCGCCTCGGCACATTGTTTGACTCGCCCAGAATCAATATCTACGAGACCAACCAATGAGAAATCTGTCGATGAAATGATCACATTCTCAGCAATTCCCATGCCATGAGCTCCTAATCCGACTTGAACTAGCTTGTATACCATAAGATGTCCCTCCAATACAAAAGATTAATTCCGATGCAAATGGCCAATTCTTGCATTTCCATCCATGATCCCGTAGGCATAAACAGCAACCATCTCTTCTGTTACAATGAGCGAGTGCTCATCCCCTTGTTTGGTTAAAACCATGTCCCCTGGACCAATTTCATACGTATCGCCTTCGGTCGTGCATGTTCCTCTGCCACTAATAATGATCCAATATTCATTACAATCATGGTGGTGAAGTTCAACCTCATGCCCAACGATGAGGTGATTAATGCCATATTGATGGATTTCACTCCAAGCTGGATATACTTCTTTGGGTTGATGATGTGATTGAATAACCGGCATAAAGAATGCCTCCTTTATCGTAGTAAATTTAAACAACGGCATAAAGCCAGTCAATCTCCATCATCGTAAACCCCGCTTCACTTAAATACATCATAATAAATACACCGTAGACACACAGGGCGAAGTTTAACGATGAATAGTAAAATGAATAATTTGTTGTTTTCATCATTTGCAATTCAATTACTTCATCATCAATTCAATATCCGAATCGGTAGATTGATACGTATTTCCATTCCACACCAAGTGAATAGCCAGTTCCGATTCATTCTTCACCTTCACACACAATTGCCCCTTCTCCACCTGGAGATGGATATCCAACCACGCACCGCCCACACGAACACGATTCAACTGAATAGACTTGCCATGCCAAGCTGTCGGAATGTTCGGAGCGATCGTCACTTTACGTTGATGCGCTTCGGGTTGTACACCGATAAAATGTACAATGGTTGGAACCATTAATGCATAAACCGTCCAAGCCTGAACAGCACATCCATAATCTGGAGACATTTCACTAATGGAACCCGGAAGTACTTTGGAGAAAGATCCATTCATCCGCTCTAACAAGTCGAGAGCCGCATCGACATCCCCATACTTCGCTTCCGCTATCGCATGGACACCTGTACTAATGGTCATAGTTCCTTGTTGAAATGTCCCGGACAAATAAGATCCGTACTCCCCTATGAAGTCCGCATTCCGCATATGACGAATGGCACGTTCACCTTTATCGCGATCCGCAATACCGGCTTCCATAGGCGTTGATATCACCCAGTTCTTATTAATTAACCAGCCTTGATCTATGTTCTCATCCTGAACGCGAGCAAGTTGCTGTTCTAGGTATTCACGATAACCAATAATCCCATTCTGTTCTGCCAGCGATACGAGAAATTCGACCTTCGAGAGAATATCCTTCTTCGGTGCAACCGCATCGGCATAAAGCTGTTGTTCTTCGTTCCAAAAGGTGGTGTTAATCGCACGAATTGTTCGATCTGCTAGCTGTTCATAGTGAGCTGCTT
>Ga0153923_100297_pt1 | contig 18820 bp, 13 predicted proteins | sample TSNJ007MetaG_FD_104682 | JGI IMG/M metagenome (GOLD analysis project Ga0153923, IMG submission 104682) | Attine ant fungus gardens microbial communities from New Jersey, USA - TSNJ007 MetaG | ecosystem: Host-associated > Fungi > Mycelium > Unclassified | place: USA: New Jersey, Brendon T. Byrne... | reverse complement strand
GACTATTAAGGTAGTAACGATATTGGAACGAGAGGTTTGTCTTACTGTCCGTCCGTCCGGGAGCACAAAAGTATACTGAACACTGCCATGATTTTGGACAGCTGCGTGGGCATGAATGTTTATGGCTGCAGGAATGCTCACTTGAAAGACCACGACCGCTGAAGTTCCGCCTCTTAATGTGCCTAGCTGAATGCCATCAGCAGGACGGGCGCCTTTTTGCATCACTCCGTTTAAGAGAACACTATCCCATACGAAAAGAGTGCCCGAAGGGATAGCATCGGTCAGAACCGCATTTACGGCCAAGTTCCCGCTGTTGGTTACCGTTAGTTCATATCTTAGGTTGTCACCCGGAGCTGCTGTAACATGATCTACTCTCTTGCTGATGGTGACGCCTGCCAAAACAAGTGAGATAACGACGGTGTTACTCTCGGTTGTATTGGGATCGTCGTCGACGGTATAAGTGACAGCAGCACGGTTAGTCAGGTCCAAGGATGAGGGGATCTCTGTAACTCGAACGCGAAAGGTAATATCAATGCTTAGGTCTTTATCAAGTTGACCAATTAATATTCCTTGCGTAGGCTCTGATTCTGGATAATAGACGCCACCTGCAATGACACTCCCTGGAATGAACACAGATCCGTTAGGAATAGAAATCGTTGCGATGATTTGGTTTAATAGGCTGTTACCTTCGTTCGTAAGCCGTAATGTATAGGTAATTACATCACCTATAAAAGAGGTCGGAGTGCTTGCAGACAACAAGGTAGAGAGCTGGTAGGAGCGTAAAGAAACTAGTACGGAATTAGAATATAAATCTCCGTTAACGATTCTTCCCTCGGGTGTGGCAAAAGAAAAACGGCCCAGTGCTTTATTTTGCAGCACTAGTGAAGAGGGAAGTGAAATGATAACCACTTGAAAGGCGATGCTCACTTGACTCTGCGGAGCAATAGAACCTAGCGGTATGCCCGAAGACGGTGTAGCCCCTGGGAGAGGCACACCGTCTCTAAGCACGCTGTTGGAAATAAAGGATACACCCTCTGGAAGAATGTCATACACCGTTAGCAAAGCATCTGTGTTTCCATTATTAGAAGCTTTAATGGTATACACCAGAGTGTCACCTAAAGAGGCATGGAGTTTGTCTGTACTCTTCAGCAATGAAAGCACGGGGCCCACGACCGGGGTGTTAACGGTATTGGAATAGACAATGCCGTCAACACCCGCTGCCGAGTTGAAGAGTACCATAGATTGATTGGTTACGACAGGTTGGGTACGTGAGCCGGGAATCATAACGCTACTACCTGAACCTGGAAGGTGATGGTTGAGGAAGCGCCAGCAGCAATCGTTCCGATGGCAATGCCGGAAGCCGGGCTGCCATTAGGTCGTGGGGTTCCGTCTACAGTGATGCTGCCTGTTACAAACTGACTGCCTGCTGGGATAGGGTCAACCATGATAACGTTATTGACTGCTGAAATCCCCAAGTTGGTAACAACAATGGTATAGGTGATGATATCGCCGACAACTGCATCTATAGAGGTAGTGCTCTTAACGACACTCACATCCGGAGAAGAGACAGGGATGATTAGGACGTTTGAAAGTGAAGTTCCGGTGAGCAGACGACCATCTGGTGGTGTGAATGAGAAAGTTGCCGAAGCTTGATTGACTAACTGCTGCGGTGAAGGGAGGGAGGCTACAGTAACTTGCAGGGTTATGGTCACTGTTATCGTGCTTCCCGGAGCAACTGCTCCAATATTTAATCCAGCGGACGGATCAGAGCCCGGTTGTGGCACTCCATTTACGAGCACGCTGTTTGGAACAAAGATGGCTCCGCTAGGAATTGTGTCGGTTACGACTACATTTGCTATGAGATTACCGGTATTCGTAACATTCAGGAAGTAAGTAATCGTATCTCCGACAGTTGCGGCGGTTCTGTCTGCGCTTTTGACTACAACGATGATAGGCTGATACACCGGAATAACAAGTGTATTAGAGAATGAGGATCCCGAGAATGCTCCAGATGTGAAGCTGACGGAAGCTTGATCGGTGAGCGTGGCAGGATTAGGAAGTACATTGACGATAGTGTTGAATGAAATATTGACCGAAACGCCCGGTGCAATTGTGCCGAGCGAGATGCCATTCGCTGGATTGGCATTAGGACGTGGAGTGCCATCAACGATCACACTGCCAGCAACAAACGAAGAACCTACTGGTATTGGATCACTGATGTTTACGTTGCTGATATTGGCGATTCCGCTATTGGTAACTGTAAGGTTGTAGGTAATTGTATCGCCAACAACGGCATCTGTTGCTGGTGATGACTTAGTTACGATCACATTCGGTGAGGATACCGAAATCGTTGTCGAATTGGAATTGATCGAACTGTTAAACGTCCGCCCATCAGGCAAGGTGTAAGCAAATGCTACCGATGCTTGGTTAATTAGTTGCTGGCTTGCTGGCAGTGTTGAAATGAGTACTGAGAACATAACAGATAGTGTTGCACCTGCGGATATAACACCGAGTGGAATGCCAGCCGCTGGATCTGCTCCCGGAGCTGGGGCACCTTGAATGAGCACACTGTTTGGCACAAATGTTGTTCCAGATGGGATAGTATCACTCAGAGTAGCTAAAGCCCCGTAATTCCCTGAATTGGTTACATTAATCGTGTAGGTAATCGTATCTCCGACGGTCGCTTGAATTGAATTCGAGCTTTTTGCTGCGGCTAGAATCGGTAAGTAAATAGGCGTTGATACAATATTAGAGAAGGCAACATTCGAGAGAACTCCAGAGGTGAAGCTCACCGTTGACTGGTTATTTAGGAGGCCTGAAGGTGGCAATGAGACTGTATTCACTGTGAATGCCACAGTTACAGTTACACCTGGTGCAATACTGCCCAAGGTTACCCCGGTGGAAGGGCTACCCCCTGGACGAGGCACACCATCTACTAATACACTGCCAGATACAAATGTGGTACCCGCAGGAAGTGCGTCTGTGAAGACTGCGTTATTTACCGTTTCGATTCCGTTATTGGTAATTGTAACTGAATAGGTGATCGTGTCTCCAACTGTAGTTGATGTGGTAGGCGTAGATTTTACTACAGCCAGATTTGGTGAAGAGACAGGGATAGTAATTGTATTGGATAGGACGGAACCGCCAAGTGTGCGGCCGTCAGGCAAAGTGAAGCTATACGCTACGGTACCCTGATTGACCAACTGCTGAGGATTGGGCAGTGAGGTGATATCAACAGTGAATATTACTGCAGTAGTAGCACCGGGTGCAATAACTCCAGCTGGAATCCCCGTAGATGGATCTGCTTGCGCTAAGGGCAGTCCATTAATGAGCACACTATTCGGAACGAAGGTGGTACCCGCAGGAATATTGTCCGTAATGATTAAGCTTGCCGGATAGTTTCCTGTGTTACTCACGGTCAGGGTATAGCTGACAGCGTCACCTGTTGTAGCGTTATTCGTACTTGCTGTTTTGACGACCGAGATGTTCGGCTGGTAAACAGGGATGGTAACGGTATTGGAGAAAGTTGAACCGGAAAAAACACCTGATGTAAAGGTTACGGATGCCTTATTGATAAGTGTAGCAGTAGGAGGAACAGAGGTCACGGTAACACTGTAAGCAACCAGAGCTGAAGCTCCAGGCGCTAAGGTACCAATTGATATCCCCGAAGAAGGATTCAGGTTTGGGAAAGGTACTCCGTTCACGGATACGCTACCCGTTACAAAAGCAGCACCTGCTGGTGTTGGATCATTAAGGATTATGCTATTGACAGCTTCTATACCGTTATTTGAAATATTTACGTTATAAGTGACCGTATCTCCGATCGCTACGGAAGTTGAGGTGGAGCTTTTGACTACCACGATATTAGGAGCTGAGACCTGTAGTGTGACGGTATTAGATACAGCAGTTCCGCTTAAGGGTCTACCGTCAGGCGGAGTAAAGGTGAAGCTTGCAGAAGCCTGATTGCTGATTTGTTGTGGTGATGGCAAGGAAACGATATTAACAGAGAAGCTAACAGGGACACTGGTTCCCGGCGCGACATTTCCTACAGCTATGCCGGTATTGGGTGCTGCACCTGGTTGCGGCATGCCTCCTACAATAACACTGTTAGGATTGAAGACAGTTCCAGTAGGAATGTTGTCGGTTAAGGTTACATTTGCAGCAAGATTACCTGCATTACTTACAACCACTGTGTAGATGACGGTATCACCTACAACAAGAGCATCGGCGTCACCATCTCCATCGACAGCACTTTTTAATAAGGAGATCTGTGGCTGAATGACTGGTGTGCTAGTAATGTTGGATGAAGAAGAACCGGAGAATACACCGGATGTAAAACTGACGGATGACTGATTATTAATTTGTGATGGTATCGGCATCGTTATCCTCACCTCGAATGTTACGGTAGCTGTGGCGCCTGGACCCAGACTACCGATTGGAATGCCGGCGGACGGAACTGCTAGCGGCTGAGTAATGCCGCCTACAATTACGGTTCCGGGAATAAAAGCTACATTCTCAGGCAGAGGATCGCTGAGAATGATGTTGCTTACAGTAGCTATGCTGTTGTTCGTCAATACTGAGGTGAATGTAAGGATATCGCCCGTAACGGCAGTAGCTGCATTCACACTTTTTACGACACTGACATTAGGTGCGGATACAGGGACAGAGAGCGTATTTGATACTACATTTCCTCCGAGTTGACGCCCGTCCGGGAGGGTGAAGCTATATGTTGCCGAAGCGGAGTTCAGTAACATCTGTGAAGGAGGTAACGCTGTTATCGTGACCAGAAAGCTCACAGATACGCTGTCACCTGGTGCCAATGGGCCTACAGGGATTCCGGTTACTGGATTATATCCGGGTAAAGGTGTTCCCCCGATGATTACGCTGTTCGCGTTAAATAAAGCTTGGGGTGGAAGATTATCAGTTAATAGTAGAGTGGTTGCAATATTCCCGGTATTGCTGATGAGAATCGAGAAAGACAAAGATCCTCCTACGGATGCCTGAGCGGTATTCGCGCTTTTGACCATACTAATAATAGGTTGATACACAGGGGTTACTACCGTGTTCGAAAGTGAAGAACCAGTGAAGGCACCGGATGAGAAAGACGCACTAGCTCTGTTTGTAAATTGTGATGGATTTGGTAAAGAAGAAACATTCACTCTAAAAGAGACTGTAATAGAGCTGCCAGCCGCAATACTACCGATAGATATTCCTGTACCTGGATTTGCGGCTGGTACCGATGAACCGCCAACAATAACGCTGCCTGCTACAAAAGTGCCTCCCGTAGGAATAGGGTCAGAGACGACAACGTTATTCACAGCTACGCTGCTTGTGTTGGACACTTGGACTGTGTAAGTCAGATTCTCGCCGACTGTGACATCAGCAAGGCTTGCGGATTTGGTTAGCGTAATATTTGGAGCGGAGACTGGGATGCTAACGGTGTTTGATTGGCTAGTTCCGGATAAGGATCTACCGCTTGGTAGTTGGTAGGTGTAGCTGCTGCTGCCTTGATTGTTCAGAACAGGTGGTGAAGGCAAAGATTGCACAGAGACAAGAAATGTTACGGGCACAACCGTTCCTATGGCTACTGTACCTAGATTAATACCCGTAAGTGGAGAGTCTGTGGGTCGTGTGACTCCATTGACGGTTACGCTACCCGATACAAAGGATGCGCCTGAGGGAATATTGTCGGTTAAGGTTACGCTTGCCCCAATGTTTCCAGAGTTCTGAACATTTAATGTATAAAGAATATTACCGCCTACGGTTGCACTAGCGGTGTTCGAGCTTTTGACAATTTGAATGATGGGTTGGTATACCGGGGTCGTAGTCGTGTTGGAAAGCGAAATGCCAGTAAAGACCCCTGAACTGTAGGATGCCGTAGACTTGTTTAATAGCTGTGCTGGACTAGGTAAAGAGGTAACACTGACTTGAAAGGTGACGGCAACTGAACTTCCCGCAGCGATTGCACCCACAGTAATCCCTGTTCCTGGATTTGCAGAGGGTTGTGACGTCCCCGCAACGGTAACACTTCCCGTAACCAGCGAAGTCCCTGCGGGAATGGTGTCTGTAAGGGTGACGTTAGTAACTGCTTCGATTCCGTTGTTGGTGATTACAGAAGTATATAGGAGTGTATCGCCGACGGCGACATCGGCAAAACCTGCACTTTTAACCACGGCAACATTTGGGAGTCTAACGGGAATAGACAATGTATTGGACGAGGCTGATCCAGCAATAATTCGTCCATCTGGAACCTGAAAGGTATAAGCGGCGCTTGCTTGATCGACCAGTTGTGGAGGGGACGGAAGACTGTTCACTAATACACGGAATTGAACGGTAGAACTACCTCCAGCAGCTATCGTTCCAATAGCAATACCTGTAGCAGGATTTCCAGCGACTGGTGTTCCATTGACGGTGAAACTTCCTGCAACATAAGAGCTTCCTGTAGGAATGTTATCCGTAAGTGTCGTTAGCGCACCGATGTTTCCGGTGTTGGTGATTTGAAGCGTATATGTGATTTGATTTCCGACGGTCGCATTTGCAGTGTTGGCTGATTTTACAATGTTAAGAACGGGTGAGTATACGGGTAAAGTTACAGTATTGGATGGAATGACCCCGGTCATGATAGGGCCTCCTGCTACACTTTGAAACGTAAAGGCAGCATTTGCGGTATTCGCGATATTTTGCGGACTTGGTGGTAATGAAGTAACTTTGGCTTGATATGTAACCGTTATTGAAGTACCCAAAGCTAATGAACCTAGAGAGATTCCTGCTGTAATATCAAAGGTTGGTCTTGCGACGCCGGCCACTACAACGCTTCCGGTAACAAAGGTTGATCCTGCTGGCAGCGCATCTGATAAAACGACGCTAGCTGCACTCGCTGTACCAGTATTATTGATAATTACAGTGTAAGTTACCGTATCCCCGACTATTGGCCCGGACACATTGGCACTTTTAGTAAGGTTTATTTTGGGTGCATTTATATCTACTTGTATGGCATTTCCATTAAGCACATAAGCGTCACCAGAGGTAGTTAATTGTAAAATCGCTGAAGACTGATTATTTACAAGTCTGGCTGACACGTCAACATTAGTAATGTCCCAGCCTTGTCGGCCACCGATAATGTTGGTGCCTGGATTTCCGTTTGTTTGATTGCGATTTCCGAATGTTCCAGTGGTATCCAGTACACCTAGATCGTTGTTAATCTGTGAAGCGAAGAAGTTGTTGGCAAAGTTATTGGGTCCTGATAAAGCTACAAGCGTAGCTGATGTAGGCCCGAACAATGCCTGGTCTCCCGAACGATTCGCATCACCCTCCTGTGCGCTAAATAGTGCCCTGCCTCCAAGTGCACCTGTAATTGGAGTTGCAAAGCCTGTTATTGTAGTAGAGACTGGTGCAGAAGTTGCCTGTACAAGTATTGCGCCTGCCCGTAAGGACATATTACGGAAGGGCAAGGATGTATTTTGATAGATTACACCAAGTGTCCAGCCCGCATGATTAGCTGTGGAATCACTAGGAATAACGATCGTACCAACTACACCGCCAGTGGTGTAGGTCCCAGCGCCGCCTTGTGAAATAATGCTGGTGACATTGGCAGAACGGACATATGCGGAAGCACCACCTCCCAAATCAACAGTATTACTAGTAGCTGCATCGGGAGTTATGCTGAACGTACTTCCGGTAGGCGTAATTAAAGAGACTGGGTTGTTTATGGCCGCACTGAGATTCACAGTTCCGTTAATATAAGTACCGCCCCATATCAGCTCTGCATATAGCACAGTGCTGCCTGATGGCAAGACCAGTATAGCGGATGAACTGTTGCTCGTATAAAGACTTGTTGTTCCATTAGGATAGGTGCCAAAAATAGATGTAGTGTTAACAGTGGTGAAACCGCCGATGCTGTCTAGTGTCCCTGGCACTCCGACCGTATCGGAGCGACTAAGTCCAAGTGTGTTGCCTGTAAATGTGATAGCACCGGTCGCATTGATCGTTGCCCGTACGACTAGTGGAATGATTCTCACCTCCTTCGAGGTCAATTTGCTTTTAAAAAAGTGAACCGTCCCATAATCAGGACGGCACAGTTAATACCTGTATGTTAGCCTATGATGTAATTCGGGTATTATTGTATGTCCCATCAATAAATTATAGGAAATTTTGTCTATCGTGTGATTTTAGCCTGCGTTTCATAAGAACACGCGGTTCAGCGTAATGCCCTCTACTCATCAATTCCAGCTCATGAATAGAAATATCTTCTTTGATTACGGTGAAGTGGTACATGATTTCATGCACAACATTGGCTTGAAGCGTCTTTAGTATTTCTAATTCTTCTGTTTCATAAAGAGGATCTTCATAAGGGTATTGATAGAAAAGCTCCATCCGCAGCAATCGATAATCGAACGGCGGCACCGGGATGGGATAGTCAGGAATCGATGGGCATACTGGACCGGACGGGGGCTGGAAAAAGGATCCTGTGAAATACCTCGGAGTATATTCATCAAACTTCTGCTTAAAGGAAGGATTGGACATATGAACAAAACTGTGGGCATACGGGGCCAGTATACAAACAATGGCTTTGTGGGTGCTAATTCTGTGAATTTCCGACATGACCGCGGATAAATCGTCGATATAAGGTAATACACGACTAGCCATTACAAACTCGGCGGTATTGTCCGGCAAAGGGATGCCTTGGCTAATGTCACAGACAATATCTACGTTGGGACCCGCGATACGATCGATCCCGAGATAACCTGCTTCTTTACTGGATCCGCAGCCGATATCGATTCTCAAGGGGACCACTCCTTAGGGATAAATCAGGCTCAACACTATTGTATTAATCTCGCTTAAGCCTGCATCCGGCGGATGCCTATTAAAGATTGGAAGTTACTAAAAATAACGTATTATGAAACCTTAGCAGAGTTGATACGTTTATAGGAGTAGGCTTATAGAACATGACTTTGCAAACAACCGCTAAACATAGAGGAGGCAGTCAACATGAAAAAACAACGTTCCTTACCCGCTATAGCTGCAATCGCAGCATTAACGCTAGCCCTAACCGCTTGCGGTGCTACTAATAATTCAGCACAGCCATCTGCAGAACCAAGTGCAACAGCTTCTCCAGTGCCAACAGAGGAGACCACAAGCACACCCGTACCTACAGAAGGTACAAGTACCACTGCACCAACAGAGAATCCAAGTACTCCCGCACCCAAACCTACTGCAAATCCAGAAGCTAAAATTCTTAAAGGAACAGGCGTTTACGTCGGCCAAATAGATAGTCATTCTGTTGAGATTGAGACCAAAGAAGGTCCTACGGCTTTTGAGATCACAGCTGGTATGGAGAGCGTTATTGAGAAGTTAAATACGGATGATCCTGTAGCTTTTGAATATGTTGAAAAAGCAGTGGAAGGCGATGCTACAGTTAAACAGCGTGTACTTTCGAAGCTGTCACTTGCAAAATAAAGAAACGCTATCATTTATGAATAACAAAAGGGCTGCTCCTGATTGATTTCAGGAACAGCCCTTTTGTCTTGGAATTAGAAATGAACGTTATAGTGTCCCGGCATTGACTAAGAAAATAGTAATAAGCAGCATAAAGAGTAGGATAATCACACCGTTGATGATAGTGCCTATAACGCCGAAAACCTTACGTCTCTTCCGGATGGAAAGCCCAATAATGCCGATAACAACACCAATTACATTAAGAGCTGAAAGAATAATAACAGTCATTCCAAGAAGCATGATGGACTGCGATGATTCGGCTAATAGATTCGAGTTCTCGTTAACCATGGAAGAAGCCTTCATAATAATGAAGACGAAGAGAGCTGCATAACCCATTATGGTCACGAGGCTGATGATGAAAGAAGCAATACCAGGTCCAGAGTGTTGCAGGTCATGATCTACTTTCTGGTACGAATACGACGAACCAGCACTTGGCTGACTCAGATCAGGTTGGGTATTTCCTACCTCTGCTGTAGGCGCGTCAGATTTTGAGAGAGAATTAAGGTCCATAGGTTGCACTCCTTGAGAGATAAGAATGAAATGTTGTTAATATCCACTTTTTCATATTGATGCTAAAAAAGCAACCCCTGATTGTGGCTAATTCGTAAATGGCTGCTGGAAAAAGCAATCGGTAATCGTTTATGATAGAAGAAGTCTAATATTAAGGAGTTGTAATCGCATGCAACGGAAACTTATGGCCTGGGGGGCTGTGCTAGCAATGCTGGCAGTAGGAGTAGGCGCTTTTGGCGCTCATTTATTAAAACCTGTTATTAGCGAAGAATATATGAAGGTATATGAGACGGGTGTACAGTATCATTTGGTACATGCGCTGGGTGTAATTCTGATAGCACTGGCTGTAGGTCAGTGGGGAGAAAGTACCCGGTTACGCTGGGCAGGAAGGCTATTAATAGCAGGGACGATTTTGTTCTCTGGTAGCTTATATGTACTGAGCATTTCCGGGATTAAGGTGCTTGGAGCGATAACACCTATTGGTGGTGTATGCTTCATAGCAGGCTGGTTATGTCTGGCTGTGGAAGCATTCTCACGCAGCAAAGTGACATCCTAAGCAATCAAGTTACAGAAGTTGATAAATAAGCATCCGTTCCATAAAGGGGCGGATGCTTATTTATCTGTAACGTATACGTTTACAGAAATTCGTCGATCTCATTTAAATTAAAGCTGTATACCTGTTTCTCATCCACGTGATAGACACTAATAGAGTTGGCTGCTTCATCAAAATTTAAAATACGACAGGGCATGGACACTTGTTTTCCGTACCGATTCGCTCGTAAACGTACTAATTGGTTGTTCTGAATATACTGTCGAATTTTCCCGTATGCATCAGCTGGCGTCTCAATAGCTGACTGCTGTGCAGGCAATATTGCCTGTTTATCAATCGGTTTATCGAGCTGCTTTTTAGTGGTCTTTGGTGGCAGCTTAAATGAAGTTGGAGGAGCAGAGCTTTGATTCAAGGCTAGTTTGGCAGAACGAAGCAAGCTGTCAATGGTTCTCCCCAATTCAAGACCGGAGTTAATGTTGAAATCTGTGATTTTGTCATTATTGTTCAACATTTCAAGCAGATATTGCAATGCAAGCGGGTTGGTACGGGCATTAATCAGGATGTCGACATTAAATAAATAGTTGCCGTCTGTGTGTTGTAGTTTCTCGTCCATAGATCCCCCAGCTTTTCGTTTGAACATTTCTTTTCAATTATAAGAATGTAAATAAACTATAACATTAAACAAGTAATAATCATATACCTGACACTAGAGAAAATGGGACCAAGGTACTGTGTTTTTTACGAAAAGCCTAGGACTACCAACTGCACATCAGCAGGGGGTGAAGCATACATATACATCGTGGTTGGTGAATAAAGGAGGTGCTGCTATTGGTTACTATGGAGCCCATTACCGTAGGTGAACATACGCTGATCGGGGTAGAAGTTAAGCTTCCGAAAACAACACTGCTCTCAATCAGCACAAGCCGAGGGTATATTATGTGTGGTGCGCTGGATGTTGGTTTGCTCAATGAGAAGCTCAGTGATCGGCATATTATCGCAGCCCGGGCGGTTGGTGTACGTACGCTGTCACAGCTGTTAGCTGCCCCATTGGAGTCTGTAACCATAGAAGCGGAGCGTCTAGGTATCGTACCCGGCATGACGGGTGCGGATGCATTACTTCTCATGGTCTGACTGAACAATCTTACAAAATCCAAAACACAAGAGGCCATTGGCCTCTTGTGTTTTTTTGCAAGAATCAGAATTTGAACATTATAGAGAGCGTCTTTAGTGTAAATAATTTAAACAGAGATTTTATGGAAGGGTTCTCCTTGTTTCGTCTTACATGCTAAGGGGTAAATTAAGAATAGACAAGTTGCTGCCGGATGAAGGATTAAGTAGCCCGGTAAATATAAAGGATAAGGATGGGATCATCTCATGGCTAAAGCATCTAATAAAGTAAATACAACTTCACTGGAACAAATTTTGAATCGTCAGGTTGCTAACTTGAATGTATTGTACGTTAAAATCCATAATTTTCATTGGTACGTAAAAGGAGAACAATTCTTCTCTCTTCACGTGAAATTTGAGGATCTATATAATGAAGTGACGCTGCAAATGGATGAAGTTGCAGAGCGTCTGCTAAGCATCAAAGGAAGTCCCGCTGCAACGATGAAAGAATATCTGGAATTGGCAACGATTCAAGAAGCTACTGGTAAAGAGGATACTCGTGGTATGGTCCAGTCTCTGATTGAAGACTTTGCTACTATTTCTGAAGAGTTGACAGAAGGCATTGAGCTTGCTGAGGAAATTAAGGACCAGCCTACCTCTGACATGTTTATTAAAATTCGTGGTGATCTTGAGAAACATCAATGGATGCTGCGTTCCTACCTTAGCTAAACGATAAAGTATATGAAATAAGGCTTCCTGCGGGAGGTCTTATTTTTTGCGTTAGGTGGTTACGGAAAATAGCGAAACATGCGGTGCATTAAAGGATAAATAAAAAGAGATATTTGTAAAAAGACAGGGTTTGTTATAAAATTGTTGAGAATCATTGATAATCATTGTGATTCAATTTATAATAATTATAATGTGATATAGAATCTAATTGTGCTGGGAATCAGGATCATCCTGTTTCAATACAACTTTTGATTTCGCAAATCGATCAATGGAGGGAATAATATTATGGCAGCAGATTTTGTCATTGAGGGACTTAAAGCGACGATTGAGGGAAAAGAGATTTTGAAGGGGATTAACCTTCAAATGAAAGGTGGCGAAATTCACGCCATCATGGGACCAAACGGTACAGGTAAAAGTACCTTGGCGTCAGCTCTTATGGGTCACCCTAAATATGAAGTAACTGAAGGAACAGCAACACTTGAAGGTGAAGATCTTCTGGAGATGGCGGTTGATGAACGCGCACGTGCAGGTCTTTTCCTTGCTATGCAGTACCCAAGTGAAATTTCCGGAGTAACAAACTCCGATTTCTTGCGCTCAGCCATTAATGCCCGTCGTGAAGAGGGAAGCGAAATTTCTTTGATTCGTTTTATCCGTCTTATGGAAGCGAAGATGAAAGAACTGGACATGAATCCTGAGTTCCTACACCGTTACCTGAACGAAGGCTTCTCCGGTGGTGAGAAGAAACGTAACGAAATTCTACAAATGATGATGCTAGATCCAAAAATCGTGATTCTTGACGAAATTGACTCTGGTCTTGATATTGATGCTTTGAAAATTGTTGCCGAAGGCGTAAACTCCATGCGGAGTGAAGATCGCGGTTTCCTGGTTATTACCCACTATCAACGTCTCTTGAACTACATCAAGCCTGATTTTGTACATGTTATGATGCAAGGCAGAATTGTAAAATCCGGTGGTCCTGAGCTTGCACAACGTCTGGAAGCAGAAGGCTACGAATGGATTAAAGAAGAACTTGGAATTGAAGACGAAACAGTAGGGCAAGACGCGTAAGAAACGCCAGGAAGGAGGAGAACACTTATGACGACACAGACCATTCTTCCGGTGGATGCCGAGCGCTTGAGCGAATTATCGCATAGTAGCGGCGAACCGGGTTGGCTGAAAGAAAGCCGCTTGAAAGCACTTGAACTGGCAGCTACTCTGACACTGCCTAAATTAGAGAAGACACGGATTGATCGTTGGAATGTGAATAATTATGGTAGCTACAAAGCAAGCGAAACCATTGCTTCACTGAAGGATGCACCTGCTTCCATTTCCTCCTTGATCAAGGATCAGGAAGAAGGCAGTCTGATTATTCAACGTAACTCTGGTGCAGTATATACACGACTAGCTCCTGAACTTGCAGCACAAGGTGTTATTTTTACCGATCTGCAAACGGCTGTTAAAGAGCACGGAGATTTGGTACAACGTTACCTTCATAAGGCGATTCAGCCTGACGAGCATTCTATCGCTGCGCTTCATGCAGCACTATGGAACGGGGGAGTATTCCTCTATGTTCCTAAGAATGTAGTGGTTGAAACTCCACTTCAGGCGGTGCTGTTAACAGATGATGCGGAAGCTTCATTTGTTCCTCACATTCTGATTGTAGCGGATACTAACAGCTCCCTGACATACGTAGACAACTACGTGTCGGATAAAGAGGAAGCTGGCTTGCACAATGGTGCTGTAGAAGTATTCGTGGGTGCAGGTGCTAAAGTACGTTATGCTACAGTGCATCAGCTGGGCGTGGATACAACAGATGTGACTTACCGCCGCGCTGTTGTTGAGAATGACGGAACGATCGAATGGATTGTTGGAGAGATGAACTATGGTGATACAGCAAGTGATACCAAATCTGTACTCAAAGGTAATGGCTCTAGCTCGGATGCTAAAGTAATTGCTGTAGGTACGGGATCACAGAAACTGAATTACACAACTCAAGCTCAGCATTTCGGCAAAAATACCCCAAGTGACATGATCACTCGTGCGGTTATGCGTGATAATGCTACTTCTATCATCAACGGAATTACCAAGATCGAGAAAGGTGCTACAAGAGCCGACGGTCAGCAAACGGAGAAAGTATTGATGCTGAGTCCAAAAGCCCGTGGTGACGCCAATCCGATCCTGCTGATTGATGAAGATGATGTTACAGCAGGCCATGCCGCTTCCGTAGGACAGGTCAATCACGAGCAAGTCTTTTACCTGATGTCCCGCGGAATTACACGGCATGATGCAGAAACTCTGATCATCTATGGCTTCTTGGCTCCTGTTGTGTCGCAAATTCCACTAGAGGGACTGCGCAATCAGCTCCAATCTCTTGTGGAAAGGAAGTTAGGTCAATGATTAGCAACGCCATCCGGGAGCAATTTCCCATACTGAACCAGAATGTGAACGGCCATCCACTGGTCTATCTTGACAGTGCTGCTACTTCACAGAAGCCTCGTCAAGTGATTGAGGCGGTCAAGTCGTATTATGAGTGGGATAACGCCAACGTACACCGTGGCGTCCATACTCTAGGCAGCCGTGCAACAGATGCCTACGAGGGAGCCCGGGAGAAGCTAGCTAAGTTTATTAACGCCCGCAGCACTAAAGAAATCATCTTTACGCGCGGCACAACCACTGCCCTAAATCTTGTTGCCTCTTCTTACGGGCCATCTGCAGTGGGTGAAGGCGATGAAATTGTCATCACCCTGATGGAGCATCATAGTAATTTGATCCCCTGGCAGCAGCTAGCTAAGAAGACAGGTGCTACTTTAAAATATATACCGTTGCAACCTGACGGAACGATTACGCTTGAAGATGCTGAGAAGACGATTACGGATAAAACCAAGATCGTTGCTATCGCTTATGTGTCTAATGTTATGGGAGTAACTCATCCGATTAAAGAGCTTGCGGCGATTGCTCATCGAAACGGTGCGGTAATTGTCGTAGACGGCGCACAGAGCACACCTCATGTGAAGGTCGATATGCAGGATCTGGATTGTGATTTCTATGCACTTTCCGGACATAAAATGCTAGCACCTACTGGAATTGGGGCTTTGTACGGCAAAAGAGCACTCCTTGAAGCCATGGAACCTATTGAGTTCGGTGGCGAAATGATTGATGATGTGGGTCTCTATGAATCGACATGGAAAGAACTTCCTTGGAAGTTTGAGGGCGGTACGCCGATCATTGCAGGAGCTGTTGGATTAGGTGCAGCCGTAGATTTCTTACAAGAAATCGGCATGGATGAGATTCACAGCCATGAGAAGCAGCTTGCCGCATACGCAGAACAGCGTTTATCTGAAATTGATGGCTTGACCATTTATGGTCCGCGCAATCGTGAAGTTGGCGTTGTGACTTTTAATCTGGGTGACGTTCACCCGCATGATGTCGCTACAGTACTAGATGCGGAGGGAATTGCTATCCGTGCTGGTCATCACTGCTGTCAGCCGCTGATGCGCTGGCTGGAAGCCAGCTCAACAGCACGTGCGAGCTTTTACCTGTATAACACCGAGCAGGATGTAGATCGACTGGTGGACGCTTTAATCAAGACAAAGGAGTACTTCGGCTATGAACTTGGATGACTTGTACAGACGCGTTATTATGGATCATTATAAAAGTCCTAGGAATCGTGGTTCATTTGAAGATGATGCTCTGAAAATTGAACTGAATAACCCAACTTGTGGTGACCGTATTACACTTCAGCTTAAGGTAGAGGATGGAATCGTCAAGGATGCCCGTTATAACGGTGAAGGTTGCTCGATCAGTATGTCATCGGCTTCGATGATGACTGAGGCGATCAAAGGACAAACGGTTGAACGAGCACTCGAACTAGCCGATAACTTCTCCTTACTGATGAAGGGTGAAGATGTGGATTTTGGAGATTATGAAGACATTGAAGCCCTATCGGGTGTGAATAAATTCCCTGCGCGGATCAAATGTGCAACACTGGCTTGGAACGCGCTTCGTAAAGGAATTGACGAAGAAGAGCAACATAAATAACAGTAGAACAAGGAGGCTGACACCATGGCTAAGAAAGCGCCTGATATGGAAGAGTACCAATACGGGTTCCGTGATGAGCATAAGTCGATATTCCAGTCTGGTAAAGGTTTGACGGCCGAAATTGTTAAAGAAATTTCAGCAATCAAAAATGAACCACAGTGGATGCTTGATTTCCGCTTAAAATCCCTTGAACAGTTCCGTAAAATGCCGATGCCTACATGGGGCGGCAATATGGATGATTTAGATTTTGAGGATATTCAATATTATGTAAGACCTTCCGAGAAACAAGGGAAGACTTGGGAAGAAGTTCCTTCCGAAATCAAGGAAACCTTTGATAAGCTGGGTATTCCTGAAGCGGAACAGAAGTTCCTCGCCGGCGTATCGGCACAATATGAATCTGAGGTTGTATACCACAGCATGCAGAAGAGCCTTGAAGATCAAGGGGTTATTTTTACAGATACCGATACTGCACTGCGTGAACATCCAGAACTTCTTAAGAAGTTCTTCGGGACGATCATCCCTCCAACCGATAATAAATTTGCAGCACTTAACAGTGCAGTTTGGTCAGGCGGAAGCTTCATCTACGTTCCTAAAGGTGTGAAATGTGAAGTTCCTTTGCAGGCTTACTTCCGTATTAACTCCGAGAACATGGGACAATTTGAGCGTACCTTGATCCTCGCTGACGAAGATAGCTTCGTGCATTATGTAGAAGGCTGTACAGCGCCAATCTACAGCACGAATTCTCTGCACAGTGCGGTTGTTGAAATCTTGTGTATGAAGAACTCACGCGTTCGTTATACTACGATTCAGAACTGGGCTCCAAACATCTACAACCTCGTTACTAAACGTGCGGTTGCAGAAGAGAATGCTACGATGGAATGGGTCGATGGCAACATCGGTTCCAAGCTGACTATGAAATACCCTGCGGTTGTTCTTAAAGGCCGTGGAGCTAAAGGTTCAGTACTGTCCATTGCGGTAGCGGGTAAAGGCCAGCATCAGGATGCGGGTGCCAAGATGATCCATTTGGCTCCAGACACAACATCCACTATTGTATCGAAATCGATCAGTAAGCACGGCGGTAAAGTAACTTATCGTGGTCTTGCTTCCTTTGGCCGTCAAGCAGAAGGTGCGAAATCGAACATCAAATGTGATACACTCATTTTGGATAACGAATCCACTTCGGATACGATTCCTTACAATGAAATCATGAACGATAACATCGTGCTTGAGCACGAAGCAACGGTATCCAAAGTTTCTGAGGAGCAGCTGTTCTATCTAATGAGCCGCGGCCTAACAGAAGCTGAGGCAACTCAAATGATCGTTATGGGCTTCATCGAGCCGTTCACCAAAGAACTGCCGATGGAATATGCGGTCGAAATGAACCGTTTGATAAAATTCGAAATGGAAGGAAGTATCGGTTAACCTTGATCTTCAAGGTTCCGGCTTCATTCTAATAAGTAATACAAAATACGTATTCGCAGTGATCTTGATGCTTTTATGCTCAAGTCACTCGAATACGTATTTTTTATTGGAAATTGAGATGGGGTTTTCATTCTAGAGGGTTAAATCCAAATTTTATGCAAAAAAGCTTGATAAAAGTTTATTTTGGAGGGGGTGATCACATCAAGGATCATGATGTTTCTTAATTCAACAGCATTAAGGAGGAAACTCGAGTATTTTAAGACAATGATGGTCGTTTATCACCTATATATGGGTCTTTTTTCCGAAATAACAGGATAAACGCTCAATTCTACCCTTTGCCGCTTTAAATTAGGGATGATACACTGCTTAAAGTCACTAAAATTGAAAGCGCTAAAAAATAGCTTTATTTTGTAAAGCTAAGTCTATGCTTACGAAGCAGCTTTACTTCGTAAAGCTTTAAGGAGGAGAGATATGGATGTTCTCAGGCAACTGCGAGGCTATTACCGAGAGAAGCTACATTATTTGATTCTTTCGATTGTATGCTTGGCCGCTGCAACTGCAGTGGGGCTAATTACCCCCAATTTGTTAAGGAAGCTGATCGATGAAGTAATTGTTCCACTCAAGTTTAAAGAGGTGCCCGTGTTGGCTCTCAGTGTGTTAGCTGTAGTTATCGTAAAAGCATGCCTGCAATTTGCACATGGTTTTTTTGGAGGGCGGTTAGGTAATTTTCTAGCATATCGGCTACGTAACGCTTGTTATGAGAAATTACAATTTCTATCTTTCCGTTATTATGATACCGCGAAAACAGGAGATCTGATGTCCCGGCTGACCGGGGATTTAGAAGCGATCCGGAACTTTATCGGTTTTGGTTTTGCTCAGTTGCTAAATGTGTTTTTTATGGTGCTCTTTGGTTCTATCATGATGTTCACCATTAATTGGCAGCTTACATTGGTTACTTTGATTACTATG
>Ga0153923_100296_pt1 | contig 18883 bp, 15 predicted proteins | sample TSNJ007MetaG_FD_104682 | JGI IMG/M metagenome (GOLD analysis project Ga0153923, IMG submission 104682) | Attine ant fungus gardens microbial communities from New Jersey, USA - TSNJ007 MetaG | ecosystem: Host-associated > Fungi > Mycelium > Unclassified | place: USA: New Jersey, Brendon T. Byrne... | reverse complement strand
TGATCATCTATAATTCTGGTCGTTATCGTATGGCTGGAAGAGGATCATTAGCAGGGCTTCTTTCTTATGGTGATGCGAATCAAATCGTTGTGGAAATGGGACAAGAAGTTTTGCCGGTAGTTAAAGAAACGCCTGTTTTGGCTGGTGTTTGTGGAACCGACCCTTTCCGTGTAATGGAAATATATTTAAAACAATTAAAAGAACAAGGATTCAATGGTGTGCAGAACTTTCCAACTGTTGGGTTAATCGATGGTGTATTCAGACAAAATCTTGAAGAAACAGGAATGGGCTATGATCTAGAAGTTGAGATGATTAAAAAAGCTCATGAACTGGATATGTTAACGACTCCTTATGTATTTGATCCAGAGCAAGCTAGAAAGATGGCGGAAGCAGGAGCGGATATCTTAGTTGCCCATATGGGATTAACAACGAAAGGAACAATTGGCGCAAAAACAGCTTTGACGTTAGATGATTGTGTAGAAAAAATTGAAGCCATTATCGAAGCTGGAAGAGAAGTAAATCCTGATATCATGGTAATTTGTCATGGCGGACCGATCGCTGAACCAGAAGATGCCAAATATGTAATTGAAAAAACAAAAGGAATCGATGGCTTCTTTGGCGCTTCAAGTATTGAACGTTTTGCGGCAGAAAAAGGTATTCGGGAACAAACTGCTGCATTTAAGGATATTAAAAATAAATAATTAGTTATCAGACTAGATTGATTATGATGATCAATCTAGTTTTTTTTTGAAGGTCATATAAACGTAGTAAAACAAACTTTTTTCAGTATATTTTTGTGAGTAATTATCTCCAGTGTAAGAGCTAGCTTTCTGATAATTGCTGATCTAGGACTAAATGCATACGATGGACGATGATTACGTCATAAATAATATCTCTGCCTACTTACATTTGAAAATCTACATAATAATTAAATTGAATATTGTTGATGATGTTCATAACAAATTCAAAAGGGTTTGTCAACTAAACTGTGGAAGTTAATTAATTTAAGTTTTCTAGGAAATAGCCTCTCACAGTATTTTTGAGCAACTAGTAGAAAACTGTTTGAACATATAGTTAAATAAACCTGCCCTTACGGAAGGTAAATGGCATACTTTTCAATTTAATAAAGAAAATTTAGCAACAAAGAGTCAATATCAAGAACTAGCTTATTTCTTTAAAAAGGATTCACTATATGATGCGGTGGTTGAGTTACAAGATGAGTTGAATATTCCAAAAAATATTCAAATGATATTCCCTGATGAAGAAAAATTTCTATCAGATCTGGATACTCTTTGTGAAAAAGCTTTGGCGGACGTATGTACCCTATATACTCCGCGAAAGCCTGAGATGTATGAAATAAGAGCGCTGATATAGAAGGTTTACTATGGTTAAGGATCTCTTGATAGTTTAAAGCTTCGAATGAATTGTTTTCAATATTTATAATGTTCTGTTCTAATCATTGACTGCTGAAATTTAGCAGCCTCTTTAAGTAGTTGATAGATATTAAATAGGTGCTTTCTATTGGATAACTTGAAAACTACGGACAATGAATGAACCTAGTTATGTATCAAAATAGCTTTTTATAAACGTCAGTGACTGTTTGAATTAGAAATTCATAACTACCTTTTTTTCTAATCATTTCTAAGATTTTCTGATCACTAATCAAATAGGAAAGATAGTACCAAAGTTGTAGAGCAGCAGGATTATTTTTTTCAATAGAAACTAACATCACTATGTTGGCTCTGTTGTGAGAAATCCAAGAAATATCTTGATCTAAAAGACCGACAGTGATAAATGTTTCATCAGTGATCGGTGTTTGAGGATGAATAATTGCTAACTTATTACCAAAGTAAGTAGAAGTTTCTTTTTCGTGTGATAGAATTGACTCTTGGAAATTGGTGGGTAATTGAAACTTCTCATCGCTCTTTTGAACTAAGATATCAATAATTTCATACTTATCCTCTACATTTCCAGTCCAAAAAAGATCTTCTGAAAATTTATCAACGATGTCTTTTAAACCACTTAATCCATTCAACGCAGATTCTATTTTTTTGTAGTCCTCGTCTGTCAAAAAATAATTAATTTTTCTAACTGAAGGATGTTGCTCTGCTAATGACGATTCAGTTGTTAATACCACGTTATACTCGATTAAATCCTGCTCAGAAAAGGTGAAAGTTGGCTTTATAGCTATTTCATTGATATCGCTAAACCATTTCTTTATACGTTGCTGTAAAAGGACAGTCTCACCTTTTTTTCTAGAAGAAACAATTAATATATTTTTGGTGTCGCCGTTTGCAATATAATTTTCTAAACTAGTTATGAAATGTACTGCAATATAAAAGAGTTCATCTTCTGATATTTTCGAATATTCTTTATTGAAGACATGTTGAACAAAAGCGGAAGCCACATCAAATGCAAATGGAAAAGTTTGTTTCACATCATACATGGTGACGTTTTTAAATTGCATATTCGTTGCAATTCTTGATTTTAAAGGAATCAGGTGGAGACCAAGCGCAATTCTAAGATCTAAGTCATTAGTCAAATCAACATGAAATATTTTTTTAATTTCCTCTAGCGCTAGATAAATTGTGAGACTTATTTCTTGAGAAATATATGTTTCATTATCATATTCTCTTTTTCCAGCTAAATTCATCGTTAGATAATCAACTTCACTTGTTTTAAAGGGTAGATCAAAATTTTTACAACAAGTTTCAATAATTTTTTTCGCTAGAACTCTTTCGTGAACATAATTAGAATCTATTATTTCATCCATTTCTTCCACGAAATTATTTTCTTTCATTCGTAAAATAGATGTATATACATGGATGATTAAATTCTGTAAAGCTATATCAGAAATCTGGTATTGTTCTTCTATCAAAATTTGGGTAGTAATATCTTTTACCTCATTGATAGTTTCTAAATAGATCTCATTGAAGAGTCCATATTCATGGTTAAACGTCACACTTTCTTTTATTAAACAGTACCTTTTTTCCTTTTCTGTACCAACAATTTTAAGTCCATAACTGGGTTTAGAAATAAGCTGAAGATCATAAGCTGTTAATCGCTCCCTAACAATTTTCATGTCATCGGAAAGTCGTGATTTGCTTAAAAACATCTGATCCGCCAGATTTTGACTTTTTATGTATTCTCTATTTTCTAGAAGAACTTTTAATAAGTACGTGACTCGAAATTGTTGATCGTCGAAATAAGGATGGACCGCGGTCTCATCTTGAAGCTGTTTTAAATATAGAGCAGCTTTTTTTTTATTGTCAATTTTTATTCCGCAACCTTTTGATGGAACGGAGTAAAAAAGAATTCCATTTGCTTTCCACTCTTCTTTTATGCTATTTAGATCGTTTTGAACAGTACGAACACTGACATCAAGTTTTTTTGCTAAATCCTTTAGCTTCATAAGCTGATTTTTTGAAGAATACAAGCTTAAAAAAAGCTCTGTTTGTCTCTTTGTATTCATAAGCCTCCCCCTTTATTAACGATAATATCCATCAGTTTAATATATTTTATCATGAAAACGATTGTAACTTGTTTTGATGTTTTGCGTGAATGTTCACGCAATCTAAGGTATTCAAGTTTTCTGAGAATAACATAAACTGGTATTGAGATCAGCTTCCAACAAAAACAGTAAAAATTAATTTGAATAGAGAGAAGGAGATTACCTCATGACTTGTCGAATCCTATTATTGACCCATGGTGGTTGGGGGGAAATGTTAATTAGCAGTGCTCAAATGATTATAGGCACAATAGATTTTATTGATGAGATTGCTCTACAGCCAATAGATACTTTGAGGGAATACACATTAAGAGTAGAGCAATATTATCAGAATTTAGTTAAACAATTAGATATCAGTCAACTACTTATTATTACCGATATCTTTGGTGGAACGCCGAACAATGTTGCTGCTGTTTTAGCAAAACAATATCCAGACATGATCACGGTTTTTACAGGTTTAAATTTACCACTACTCATAGAGAGCTGTTCTCAAGTTATTGCAAGTAATCAAATTGATTATGCTACTCTTCAACAGAATTGTGAGCATTCCGTGTTCAATATTAGTCAAAGAATTCGAATGGGAGGTGAGTAAAATGGCGGAAATAGTTTTATGTAGAGTCGATAGTCGTTTAATACATGGACAAGTCATGACAAAGTGGGTACAGCAATCTAAAGCTAGCAAAATTATTATTGTTAGCAATTCGGTTTCAAAAGATGCTTTTTTGTTGGACATTTATAAAATGTCTGCACCACCAGGAATAGATATTTTATGCTATTCCAACAAAGAAGCTGTGGGAAAATGGCAGAATAACGAATTTCCTGAAGCTAAGATTTTGTTGTTGTTTGCTGATATTCAAAGCTTAGCAGAAGTATTTAGAGCCGGTTTAAAAGTTAATGAAGCTCAAATTGGTGGATTAGGCGGCGGTCCAAATCGTAGGGCGGTCTATCATAATATTACTTTAGATGATCACGATACTAAAGTTCTACTGGATTTAAGCGCTGCTGGATTAACTGTTTTTTTCCAAACTATTCCAGAAGATACACCACTTAGTTTAGAAAAGGCTGTGAAGAAGATGTAGCTACAGAAAGGAAGATGCTTCATGATTAGTTCGTTGTTTTTAGCAATTTTTATGGGAATTTATTATTGGTTTTGCCGGTTAAGATTTGGCTACACATTTTCTAGTATGCTTCTGCAGCCAGTAGTAGTAGGAATTTTTGTAGGTCTTCTGACTGGTAAAATGGCGGACGCAATGAAGATTGGCGCAGCATTACAGTTGGTTTATTTAGGTGTGACTTCCACACCAGGAGGAAATGTTCCTAATGATCCCGCCTTGGCAGCATGTATTTCTATTCCAATTGGTGTGGTTTCAGGAATGAGTCCAGAGATTGCAATTTCTTTGGCAGTCCCATTTGGTGTAATTGGTGCTTTTGTGGACCAACTCCGCAGAACAACAAACACTTTTTGGGTACATAGGGCAGATAAGTATGCAGAGGAAGCAAATGAAAAAGGAATTTTTACATGTGCTTATATTCTACCGGCAGTTACAGGTTTCGTTATTCGTTTTCCGATTGTATTCATTATTGTTTTCTTTGGGGTTGATTTTGCGAATTCTTTGTTAGATGTCATCCCTGATTGGCTGATGCATTCTTTTGAAGTTATGGGCGGTATGTTACCGGCTTTAGGGTTTGCTATTACATTAACCGTTATCGGGAAAAGACAGTTAGTACCATTTTTTATTATCGGTTTCTTTATGATGAAATATTCTGATATGGATATGATGGGAATTGCAGTTTTTGCAATAGCTATCGCTTCATTACTGAATCTGTTTCTTTATAGAAAGGAGGAGTTGGCATAATGGAAGAACAAATGACAGAAAAACAAAGTGTGTTAACAGACAGAGATATACGCAAGTCACTCAACCGGCTATATATCGGGGCTGAAATGTCAAATTCGTATGAACGTCTACAAGCTTTGGTCTTTTGTGTGTCAATGATTCCTGTATTGAAAAAGCTTTATCCTGAAAAAGAGGAATTCATAGAAGCTTTGAAACGCCATTTGGTTTTCTACAATACAGACACGATTCCTGGTGGGTTGATCTTAGGAATTACCATAGGGATGGAAGAGGAAAAATCGAAAGGAAAGGAAGTTGCACCTGAAGCGATTACAGGATTGAAAACGGGTTTAATGGGTCCTATAGCCGCAATTGGGGATACGATCATTTGGGCAGCCTATATGCCGATTTTAATTGCTCTATTTTTACCCTTCGCCAAAGAAGGAAATCCCATCGGTGGTTTGCTACCTCTGATTATCTATCCTGTAACAACATACATTCTTATGCGTTATCTGACTCTTACTGGTTATCGATTAGGAAGAGAATCCATCGTACGGATTTTAAAAGACGGTGCAATGCAATCAGTAATCTTTTTTGCCAATGTGGTTGGTTTGATGATGATGGGAGCGTTGACTGCTAGTTATGTCGATATTTCAACGCCTCTTAAAATTACAGCTAGTGGTTCAAAATTTGTTTTTCAGGAGTTTTTGGATAGTATTTTGCCAGGTTTAATTCCTTTATCCGTAGTTTTTGCGATTTATTTTTACATGAGCAAAAAAGGTCCTAATTTTAATCGAATTATGGGAGTAATCGTAATTGTTTCTGTTCTCGGAGCAATTTTAGGCATTCTATAATTTTTTAAGGAGGAAGAATATGAAGTACTTGTGGAAAGGAAAACTAGTCGATAAATCCGACATGACAGTTGATTACAATGATCGAGGTTACAATTTTGGTGATGGAATCTATGAATTTGTTCGTGTTTATAATGGTAAATTGTTTGCTTTAGATGAGCATTTGGATCGTTTGGAATTTTCAGCAAAACTATTAGATATGAATCTAGGCTATTCAAGAAACGAGATTCGACAATTTTTCTGGGATCTGGTAGAGGAAAATCAAGTTAAAGGAGGACATGTTTATATTCAACTCACACGAGGAGACGGATTTCCTCGTAATCACAACTATCCTTCTTTTGAAAAACAAAAGCCGGTTATTTCGGGAAATATTTCGAAGTATGCAAGAAATACTGAGAAAATTGAAAATGGAGTAAAAGCTATCCTCTATCCAGATATACGTTGGAACATGTGTAATGCCAAATCACTTAACTTATTACCTAATTGTCTAGCCAGCCATGCAGCCAGAAAAATTGGTGCAGATAAAGCGATACTGTACAGAAATGGATTCATTACTGAAGAACGAGCAGGAAATGTCCTAATTGTAAAAAATGGTGAAGTTTTCACAACACCAGACGGACCAGAAATTTTACAAGGTATAACCAAATTAATCGTTTTAAGACTGTGTAAAAAATTAGGTATTCCTTATGAAGAAAGAAGTTTTACTATCAATGAACTCTTGGAAGCGGATGAAGTCGTTGTAATGGATTCTAAGACAGAATGTGCACCAGTTATTCAAGTCGAAGATAGGGTCATTGGTAGTGGTAAAAGAGGTACAATAACTGCACGGATAGACCAAGCATACAAAGAATTGATTTGCGAACAATGCGGTAAGGTGATGTGAGATGAAAAACAATGGAACGATTGATGAACTATTAAAACAAAAAAGGTTGCTACCATTAGTAAGTGTTTCAGACCTAAACGATATTCAACCACTTGAAGATATTTTAGTCGAGGCGGGATTGCCTATCGTAGAAATTGCTTTTCGTTCAGATCTCGCCGCTCAAGCAATTGAAAGGCTTCGCAAAAGCGATGAACTAATTGTTGGGGCAGGCACGGTAAAAAACCTTGAACAGGCTAAGGCCGCTGATGATGCTGGCGCTCAATTTGTTGTAACACCAGGACTATCAGAACCAGTTGTTAACTACTTTTTAGAAAGAAAAATTTCAATTTATCCAGGAATAGTGACACCTAGTGAGGTTATCCGAGCCAATGATCTGGGAATTTATACTCTAAAGGCTTTTCCAATAAGTAGTTATGGTGGAATCGAAACATTGAAAGCACTTCATGGTCCCTTCTTTGAAACAGATTTTGTTCCTACGGGTGGTGTAAATGAAAACAATTATCTTGATTATCTTAAATTGGATTATGTACGTGCTGTAGGCGGAACCTTTATATTACCTCCGTCATTGATTAGGAAAAAGGACTGGCCTGCTTTGAAGCGTCTTGTGAAATCGTTGATGAAAGCAATCTGAAAAATGAATAAATGAGCAACAGTAAAAAGATGAGGAATTGAATTTCTATTCTCCTCATCTTTTTTACATAGAGAATTAACTTGTAAAGAATAATAGAAGAAGCTATTTGACGTCTATATAGACTAATTTGCATTTTTACAACTACTTTGACAGAGACGAAAGGTCCTTCATTGATTATTGTAAATAGAGCTGTTAAAAAAGTTCTTTAATGAATTATTCCTTGTTTGAAAGACTTTGATAACTTGTAATGCAAGTAGTTTTAGAATTAGAAAGGAGAAGATCTTTTGTAGTAGCCGAATAAATTTCTAAAGTAAGATAATATGAATTTCTTAAATTTTTAGCAGAACAAAAAAAGTATCGTGCTGTTCATAGAAATCTCTAGTAACAATAATTTTTTGAATTACTAAAAAACTGAAATTCATATAATGATAAAATTAATTATTACAATGGAATAAGTTCTAAGAGAAATCATAAAACATTCACACAAGAAAACAGCTATAAAAGAGAATGGATATTTTTATTCATCTTAATAATATAGGTTGAATTATAATGAGTATTATATATTATTTATTATTATTTTAGGACCATTAGACAATTATATAGGTGTAGTAATCTTCATTTGTTAGTTCGCTGTTTTCTTTTAACAAACTTATAGTAGTTTCTATTTTATCATTCATAAGACCTTTATTAATTATCACTGGGATGCATTAGGCTTTTACCTCAGTGATCTTCTAGAATCTATCTGATCGAAAAAGCGACTTTTTACTGCCAACAATGGAACAAATGTTGAAATTAATCAATGTATGTTTGAAATGTAGCATGGAAAAAATGAATTTTGAATAATCTATATAAAAGTTAGTTCGTCTAGTGTTACTGTGATAGTGAAATGTGTATTCTACTTGAAAAAAGCCCTAACTATATCCATGAAGATCAATCACCTTAATCGGTGATTGATCTATTTTTTATCTATTATTTTCTTGAAAAAAGATGTTTTCTTTCTCAGTATTCTTTGTGTTCAATCTGCAGTAAAAAAATCACGATAATGAGCTGAAAAGAGGCTGATCTTGAAAATATTGCTACTAAAACTCCGTCGTATAAGTGACTTTTACTATTTCTAATGAAATTTGAGTTGCTATTTCGACTGATTTTACTCATCTGAAGAGTTTTCAAAAAAACTGAGGTAATCCCAAAAAAACTATTGTAATATAGCATGAATCAGTATACAGATTACTGTCCGCTGGTTCTTTTTTTTGACCTATTGCTAAAATCGGAAATAAACTAAATTTTTTACGAACTGTTTAAATTTTGTCTGCCGTTAAAACAAAAGATGAATTGAATAGAGATTGAAGGATGTAAACGCAACCATTATATTTTAGGTAGGAGCTGAGGAAAATGATTGATAGTCAAGATTTATCTATTCTTCATGAGATTGCTTTTAGAAATCAAAGAAACACAGCAGAACTGGAAAGTAAATTTTTACTAACGAGGAGACAAATTACCTATTCCATAAAAAAAATAAATGAGTTGCTTTCTGAAGGTAATCAGGATTTGGTCAAAGTAGCTAGCAGTGAGCTGATTTTGGATAGTCAGATCGAAAAATTTTTACAAAATTATTTACTGAAAATGGAATTTTTTTCGGATGTTTATCATTCTAAAGAGAATCGACAATTAATGATCTTGCTAACTCTTTCCTGTTCATTAGAGTATTTGTCTTTAGACCACTTAATTTTAATGTTGGATAGTAGTCGCTCAACCGTAGTAAATGATTTGAAGAAGGTGAAAAGAAAGCTCCGAAAAAATGATATCAAAGTTGGATACACTCGAATAAAAGGATATTTTTTAAATGGTGATGAAGCAGACATACGATATTTGGTGATGAAAACAGTGATTACCTTTTTACATCAGGATAATGGAGATCTTTTTCTAGAAAGTTTTTTGAAAAAACAATTAAACATAGATTACTCAGAAGTCGAAGAGAAAATTTTAGAAGCAAGTGCACAATATAATATTTCCTTTTTTGAGAATAAACTCAAAGAATTCACTTATTGTTTTATTCTATTGAGCCAGCGCTTTAAATATGAACGGCCTCAGAAAATGATCAGTGATTTTATCGACCATCAGTCCAACGAATATCAATTCAGCCTTCATATATGTAATTTTTTCCAAATAGAATTACCAGAGAATATTTTCTATATCGCTGCTTGGATTTTAGGATTATCTGCTGGGAACATAGATCTGAGAACTTCGGATCAACCAATGATCGTAAAAATTATTCAACGATTAATTGCACGATTTGAAAGTTTGTCAGGTATTCGTTTCTTAGATAAAGATGCTGTTACTCGAAGGCTATATGAACATTTTAGGCCTAGCTATTATCGTTTATTTTATCACTTACCTATCATTAATCCTTTAGCACTCAAAATACAAAAAGAGTATCCAGAAATGTATTCCCTAGTTAATGAAGCAATCAGACCTTTACAACCTTTGTTTGACAGAGAACTTCCAACAGATGAAATTGCCTTTTTAACAGTTCATTTTGCAGCATCGGCTTTTGAAGAACAGGAAGAGCAAGTGAAAAGAAATAGGGGATTGATTTTATGTCCAAATGGTATTGGCACATCAATAATTTTACAAAAGGAATTGGAGTCTTTATTTCCTAGTATTGAATTTATAGTACAAGATTTCCGTAAAACAATATCGTCAGAAAGTTTTGATATTGTTTTTACTACTACTATCACAACTGACATGTTGAGTATGAAAATTCCATTTATTGTAGTTAATCCGATTATGACATCAAAAGAAAAATTTGAGTTGATTGGACGTGTCTACGAAATTTTAAGCGACGAATCGCTACTGGACTCAAAACTAGCGGATGCACTTAAGGTGGTGAAAAAGTATGTAACGAGAGAACAATATGAAAAAATTGAAAATGAGCTGCTTATCCAAGCAGATGTCAATCATTCTAGAATTATTATCGAAGAAGGAGGTGAGTATCCGTTGTTAAGTGAAATTACCAACAAGGATCTTGTGAAACTACAGGTAGAGGCCACCAACTGGGAAGAAGCAATTCGTAATTCTACAGATGTCTTAGTCAGTACAGGGATTGCAACACCTAGTTATATTGATGGAATGGTTCAGACAACGAAAGAAACCGGGCCTTATATCGTCATTACAAAACACGTGGCGTTACCGCATGCTCGGCCTGAGGAAGGTGCCAAAAAAATTGGGATCAGTATTGCTACTCTGAAAACGCCTGTAGTTTTTGGTAATAAGGAAAATGATCCAGTGAAATACATTTTTGGTTTGAGTGCTCTGGATAATCAGACTCATTTAACCGCTATGTCTGAGCTAGCAGAATTGTTGGATCAGGAACGTTTCTATCAGGTATTGGATAATGCTACGGAACCGGAAGAGATTATCGAGTTTATTAAAAGTTTTGAGAAAGAGAGGATGTAGAAATGATTAAAAAAGCATTGATTGCCTGTAGAACAGGGATGGGATCAAGTATGATGTTGAAAATCAAAGTGGATCAAGTTGTAAGAGCCAAGGGGTTTCCGTTAGAGGTACAGCACAGCACCTTAGATGATGTGAAAAGTTTTAAAGGGGATTTATTAATCACAATGGCTGATGTTGCTGATGAATTGAAAGGTCAGGTTCCATACATTATTGGAATTAATAATTTGATGGACAAAAAAGAAATCGAAACGAAGTTGCAAGCATTTTTTGATAGTCAAGACTAATAAAAGGAGGAAAAACGATGGAAATATTAAAGGTCGTGGTGTTCGATTTACTGTCTTCGGCACCTATTTTAGTTGGTATTATTGCGTTAACAGGGCTGCTGTTGCAGAAACAACCTGCGGATAAAGTGATTTCAGGTACATTAAAAACAATTGTTGGATTTTTAGTTTTTGGAGTTGGATCGGCAGCAGCGGTAACTTCCTTAGATAGTTTTCAAGCTCTATTTGCAGAAGGCTTCGGATTGAAAGGTGTCCTACCGCTGGCTGAGGCTGTAACAGCTTTAGCTCAAGACAAGTTCGGTACTACGGTTTCGTTAGTCATGTTGATCGGATTCTTATGTAATTTATTGGTAGCGAAATTTACGCCATTAAAATATATCTTTTTAACAGGACAGCACAATCTCTATTTAGCAGCTTTACTGACAATTATGTTTAAAGCCTTAGGAATGAGTAATTCGTTGACTATTGGATTTGGCGGAATCATTTTAGGTATTTGTGCAGGTTTATTCCCAGCTATTGCGCAGCCATACATGCGGAAAGTTACTGGTGATGATGAACTTGCAATGGGACATTACGTGACAGTCGGTTATGCGCTTTCCGGATGGATCGGTTCAAAGGTCGGAAATCCTGAAGACAGTACAGAAAATTTGAACTTACCTCGTTGGTTAACGATGTTTAAAGATTATGTAGTAGGTGTTTCAATTACGATGGTTATCTTCTTCTATATAGCAGCAATTGCTGCTGGGAAAGGCGCAGTAGAGGAATTATCTGGAGGGGTGAATTGGCTAGTCTATCCACTATTTCAAGGATTAGGATTCTCAGCGGCACTTTATGTAATCATTACAGGAGTACGACTGTTTCTGGGAGAGATCGTCAGCGCGTTTGTAGGGATTTCTGAAAAGTTGATCCCTAACGCACGCCCAGCTTTAGATTGTCCAGTGGTCTTTCCATTTGCTCCGACAGCGACTGTAATTGGTTTCTTAGCAGCCTATGCTGGCGGATTAGTTACCATGGTTATTATGGGACTGATAGGTACAATCGTGATCATTCCAGTCGCAGTTCCATACTTCTTCATTGGTGCAACCGCAGGTGTATTTGGTAATGCTACCGGTGGTTGGAAAGGATGCGTGGTAGGCTCCTTTGTCGTAGGGATCTTAATTGCTGTTGGTCCAGCATTAATTTATCCAATTATGGAAAATATCGGCTTGACTGGTACGTCATTCCCAGAAACAGACTTTAATATTGTAGGGCTACTCGTCTATTATATCGGACAATTCTTACAAAGTATATTTTAAATAGTGAATAAATCATTGGAGGAAGTATAAATGAATTATATCGACGAAAAATCAATTGCGACAATACGAAATTTGGTAGTAGATAGTGTTGAAAATGCGAAACATGGACATATGGGAGCTCCATTGGGCGCGGCTCCTATGGGTTATGAATTATTTAGATATCATCTAAAGCATAATCCTAAAAATCCAAACTGGTTTAATAGGGATCGTTTTGTCTTAACTTCAGGTCACGGATCTATGTTGCTGTATTCTTTACTTCATTTATCTGGATACGACTTATCTATGGAAGATATTAAACAATTTCGTAAACTAAATAGTAAAACTCCAGGCCATCCAGAAGTATTCCATACCCCAGGAGTTGAAGCTACTACAGGACCACTTGGTCAAGGATTTTCTATGACAGTTGGCTTAGCAATTGCTGAAGCTCATTTATCCGAACGGTTCAATCGAGAGGAATATAGGATTATCGATCATTTCACTTACACGATTTGTGGAGATGGTGACTTAGAGGAAGGAGTGGCTTTGGAATCAGCAGCTATAGCTGGAAAATTAGGCCTAGGTAAATTGATTGTTCTATATGATTCAAATGACATTACCTCTGACGGGCCTTTGAGTTGTTCGTCTCATGAGGACATTCATCAGAAGTTTGAGGCAATGAACTGGCAAACGCTATTGGTCAAAGATGGCAATAATACTATTGAAATTGCTGAAGCTATCAAACAAGCTCAAGCAGAAATCAGTAAACCGACCTTGATTGAAGTTAAAAATATTATCGGGTTTGGTTCTAGTTTACAAGGGACGGAGAAAATTCACAGTAATCCTGTTGGAGAGGAAGAAGCTAAAAAAATAAAATCGGCTATTGGATGGGAATACGATGAATTCTTCATCCCAGAAGATGTGAATGAGAATTTTGAGCATATCCTGTCAGAAGGAGAAAAGAATGAGAGTATTTGGAATCAGCTATTCTCAGATTATAAAAAGAATTATCCATCTGAAGCAGCTGAACTGGTAAATTCTATTGAAGGGAAAAATGAACTTAGTGATGCAACATTAAAGCATTTTAGTGAAGAAAAAATGGCCACTCGGACGGCTAGCGGTAAGATGTTAAATCGTGTATATAAAGATTTACCTTTCTTTGTAGGTGGATCAGCGGACTTGGCTTCTTCAAATAAAACCACAATTGAGGGATATTCCTTCATGGATGAAGACCATCATGAAGGTCCCAATATTCATTTCGGTGTTCGAGAATTCGCGATGGCTTCAATCTGTAATGGTATTACATTGTATGGAGGTTTGAGAGGATATTGCGGAACGTTCCTTGTCTTTTCCGATTACATGCGTTCAGCTATTCGTCATTCTGCATTAATGAGTGTACCAGTAACTTATATTATGACTCATGACAGCTTACAAGTCGGTCAAGATGGACCTACTCATCAGCCAGTTGAACATTTAGTTTCGCTAAGAGCGATGCCTAACTTAGTGGTTTATCGACCAGCAGAAGCAAATGAGACAATTGCTGCATGGAAGTTAGCGGTCGAATCAAGAGATAGACCATTTGTTATCGCTTTAGGACGGCATGATGTCCCTGTCCTAGACGAAGTAGAAATTGATAAAGCTGAAAAGGGAGGGTACACTCTTTCAAACGACTCAGATCAACCAGATCTTATCTTGATCGCAACGGGATCTGAGGTAGAAATGGCTTTGAAAGCAAAGGAAAAATTGTCTCAATATAAGGTAAATGTTGTGTCACTTCCTAGCTGGGAACTTTTTGATGCTCAAAGCGAAGACTATAAAAATTCTGTATTGCCGCCATCTGTTGATAGTAAATTATCAATAGAACTCGGTTCCACACTAGGCTGGTCTAAATACGTTGGTGAAAAAGGAATGTCGATTGGTGTAGAACAATTTGGTAAATCAGGTCCGGCAAATGAACTTTTGGAAGAATATGATTTCACGGTTGAACGCATTGTAAGAGAAGCATTGAAGTTAATGGAACAAAATAAGTCACTCCTTTTTTGCAAATGAGAATTTTTCAATTATATAGTGAAAACAAATAGTAAAGGACCGCACTCAACGAAATCTGTCGAGTGTGGTCCTTTACCATTTGTTATATATGAACAGACAATCTTATACAATCATACAAAGATTTTTTGTATCTATCTTTTTTTAGTATGCTTGCTGCTCACGGAAGATAATTCTTCAAATGGTTTTACTTCAAGAAAGAGTAAGTTTTGCGAGTCTAATCTTTTAATAGCAAATTAGAATCATTTTTTGCAATATAACTTTCTAATGTTGTACGATCAACCAACGCGTTAGTTATTCCATCACGCGATACCAAAAAACCAGCAGCATAAATTGCAATTTGAATTGCTTTTTCTAAACAATAATCTCTTAATAAGTATGCTGATAAGGCACTAATAAAGGCATCGCTGGCACCAGTACTATCAACGGTTGAAAAATCAGCCGCTGGGAAATATTTTTCTTGATCGACATTCTTTAAAAAAATGCCCTGTTTTCCTAAAGTAACAATCACATTCTCTACTCCTTTAGAAATCAGGTGCTCAGCTTTTTCTTTAATCGTTTTAAAATTTGGACACACCGCAGATAACTCATCTTCATTTGGAACGAAATAATCTATTTTAGTCAGAAGTGAATCCGGTATTTTTTTTGAAGCAGACGGCTTTAGAATTGTTTTTATACCATTCTCTTTTGCGAATAAACAAGCTTCCTCGACTGTTTCAATTGGAATCTCTGTTTGAATAAGGCAGAAACCCACATTAGAAAATAAATTATGATTTTCCTTGATTACAATAGGTGATAACTCAGTGTTAGCGCCTGGTAAAATTGAAATCATGGAATCACCACTCGATTCTACAAAAATATAAGCTTGTCCGGTTTCTATATCATCCGAGCGTGAAATACCTTCAGTGTTAATCCCATTTTTCCTAAGTTCTTGAAACATTGTGTTAGAGTCACTATCCGCACCGACAGAACCAATTAAGCGAACTTGATGTCCGAGTTTTGCTGTTCCGATAGCTTGATTAAGCCCTTTACCTCCGGGACGTTTACTCAAATTAGTTAAAAAATTCGTCGATCCGTTATGAGGAAGATTTGATGAATAAAGATAAGTATCCATATTCATACTTCCCACCACGAGAATTGTAGGACGCTCATTTTCAGCAGGTGAACCTATTGATTTTAAATTATGCAATACCATTTCTTGATGAAACGGCTTTGGCTCTTGACCTCTCGTAATAATATCAATTAGTGATCGACAAACATATTCACCAAAATTTTTATTATTAATAGAGACAGTGGAAATATTATCTAGATAACTTTGAAACATTATATCCGTATCATCATGAATAGAAAGTAATGAATAATCTTTCGGGCATTTTAAACCGCTTTGCATAGTTAAATTATATAGTTCAATCGACTTATAAAAATCACCAGAAACAAATCCTGATATTTGCTTTTCAATTATGGAGTCATTAATTGAATAATCCAAATGATGAATGATCATTGATTCATGAAATTTTAGATTGTGATCAAAAAGAGCTTGTTTATAACCAGCGATAAAGGCGTCTTTTGTTTTATCCTCTCTTATGATACAAGCAATTTTTTTGTGCTTCTTTTCGATTAGTTGTTTTGTTAAATAATAAGATAGTTCTTCATAAGGTAATGAAAGGGATAAACTTTGTTCCCATTGTCCAATCAAAACCAGTGGAGTACTCAGAGTTTCAATATGTTTTAGATTAATTAAACTGCTTTCACTTATTGGAGCCCAAATAATTCCATCCACTTGTTTTGTACCTAAAGCGGTAATGTTTTTAAGTTCTTGTTTCTGATCATCAAGGCTATTAAAAACTATAGGACTATAACCATTTTGTTGGGCATAATCAATCACTCCATTCAATGCTTGATCAACGGAATTAGAAGAGTCAATTAATATTCCGATTGAACCAGTGGTTGTTGCGGTATTGATCGTTGCTGAATAGGGGGTGTAATTATATTCATGAACAATTTTTAAAACTCTTTCACGAGTTTCATTACTTATGCTAGCATCTTTTTTATTTACGATTTTTGAAACCGTTGAAACAGAAACACCAGCTAACTTTGCGATATCTCTTATATTCATAAACTTCTCCTTTTCCCTCGTTTTCTTTCTCATCATACTCAACTCAATCAAAAGGGGTCAAGCATGTTTTGTCAAAAAAGAAAAATATTTTTTTGAAACAGCAAAAAATATGTTGACAAATTCTGTAAGCGATGATAAATTTCTAATCAAGGAAAACGTTTTCCGAAAATGTTTTCTTAAATTGATTTTATCACATATTTAAAGGGGGGACTAGAATGAAAAAACATTTTCAAGCATTTCTCCATAAAAACTTTTCAACGAAAGCACTTGTTCTAATTCCTATTGCTGTTGGAATCAATTTGATAGGCGGTACAATATGTTCTGCGTTAAAACTACCACTATTTCTAGACATGATTGGAACAGTGTTGGTTGCGTGTTTAGCAGGGCCGTGGGTGGCAGCACTTTGTGGATTGATAACCAATTTGTTTTTAGCAATTGTCACAAACCCAGTTTTTTTTCCTTATGCGATCGTAAGTATTTTATGTGGATTGGTTACAGGGTATTTAGTAATGGCGGGATTCTTTAAAAATACTGCAGGAGCAATATTTACTTGGTTAGCCTGCACGCTAACTAACTCCTTTGCCTCGTCAGCTATTACAATTTTTATTTACGGTGGTGCAACTGGTATCAATACTAGTTCTCTTGCGACAGCGGCTTTGATTGCAGCAACTAAAGAGATTGTTCTTTCTGTTTTTTCTACCTCGCTAATAGAGAATTTAGTTGATAAAGGCTTAGTATTTTTGATTGTTTATTGGTTAGTAAAAAAGATACCGAAAAGATTTTCTAGTCAGTACGCTCCATTAGATAACGCTTCGTTGATAAATGAAAGGGCGAAGAATCGAGGATGATAGTCTGTGAAGACAAATAATAAAATCAAATGCGTAGTAAAAGAATTGAATCCATTAACAAAATTAGTTCTTGTGTTAAGCCTTGGAATAGGTTGCATGATTTATCCTAGTCCTTTTCTTGGATATGCATTTTTAATAGTGACATTAATAGTTAGTTGGTTTATGGGCTTTGGGAAAAAAATTAGTTTATTGATCCTTGGTTTCGGGGGGCCTGTCACAGGCATGTTGCTTTTCATCCAAGGATTGTATAGTCCAAAGAATTCTATAGTGATTGCTGATTTGGGATTTGCTCAAGTTGGTCTAGAAGGAACAATATATGCATTAAAAATTTCCTCCACTTTGTTAGTTTTTCTATGTACTTTATATATATTTATGCAGACAACAAAAAATTCAGAAACTGTGGCAGCCCTTACACACTCGGGACTCAACATGAAAATTGGTTATTTGATTTTAGCAAGCTTGAATGTCGTTCCTCAAATGCAAAGAAAAGTAAAAACGATTCAGGAGGCTCAAGAATCTCGAGGTGTTGAGGTAACAGGAAAATTCTATCAACGTATAAAAGCCTTCTTACCACTAATTGGACCTGTCGTTCTGTCTTCATTAACCGATGCTCAAGAAAGAGGAATGACTTTGGAAACAAGAGGATTCAGTATTAAGGGAGTAAAACCCACCAGTTTTATTGAGGTTAAGAATAGTATGAGCGATCAAATTTTAAAGATCATCTCAGGATTATTTATTGTCTTTTGCATCTTAGAGCGATTTTGGAAATAGGGGATGAGCATATGTTTATTGATACTTTAATAGAATCCATTGACTTTTCTTATCGATATAATGAAGCACCAGAGGCTGCTCTTAAGGGAATAACATTAGAGGTTAAAAAAGGTGATTTTGTTGCTGTAGTAGGAGCTAACGGGGCCGGAAAATCAACTTTATGTAATGCATTAGCAGGGTTAATTCCGAACTATTTCGTTGGATATACCGAAGGAGTCATCAAAGTTGATGGAAAAAAAACAACAGAATGCGGAGTCGGGGAGTTATCACAAACAGTAGGATTAGTTTTTCAAAATCCATTTAATCAGTTGTCTTACACTGCTGATACTGTCAGTGAAGAGTTAGCTTTTGGGTTAGGAAATAGAGGATTGCCAAAAGAAATAATGCTC
>Ga0153923_100295_pt1 | contig 18920 bp, 22 predicted proteins | sample TSNJ007MetaG_FD_104682 | JGI IMG/M metagenome (GOLD analysis project Ga0153923, IMG submission 104682) | Attine ant fungus gardens microbial communities from New Jersey, USA - TSNJ007 MetaG | ecosystem: Host-associated > Fungi > Mycelium > Unclassified | place: USA: New Jersey, Brendon T. Byrne... | reverse complement strand
CGGATGATATTAATGAGATGATTTGCCGGATGTCATTGCAGGCGCTCAAATAAGATTTTGTGAAGCAGCTAAAACCATCCCCGGCTTTGTGACGGATGCGGAATGTATATGGAGCATTGTCCGCCCGGCGTATGAGGGAACTGGGGATGATTCCGATCCGGATGGTTTCCTTTGGCCGTACATTCCGTTTTCCTCGCCGGAGCTAAAGGTAGAAAAACAGGCTGAAAAAGAAGATATTTCCACGCTCTTGGAATTGTGGTAAAATAAAAAATAGTTTGACACCTTTGGTGAATTTTGTGAACAAGCCATGAAAGGAGAAGGCATGGATAGCTTTGAAACGGCATGTGAGTATTGTGGTGCAAATTTGAAAGAATTTGTCGAGCAGATTTCAGCCGGGACGATACCGTCTCTGGCGAATGGTCAATGGACATATAGAAAAAAGAAAACAAGAGTATGTGAGTCCGATGATAGCGGTAAGAAAAAACGCTGCGCAATTGGGGAGCGTTATTATTCTCATGTTCCCTTAAATGGCAAAGAAGCAAATGTTATATGGAAGATATTTAAGCAGTTTTCAGAAGTGCATGGTTTGCATAAAATAGAAAGGTTACGAAACAATGAAAAAGAGCTTGGAAGGTATGATTTCAGGGCGGAGAATACAAGTACAAATGATATCTTTTCTTGTTCGATATATTTGCCGGGAGAATGGAATAGCCCTAAAATATCGCTATCTCTATTTATTGGCCCCCGTTATCGAAATGTGGATCTGTTAGATTGAAATCTCTGTACCTAATAAATATAAGGTAACGAGTTTTTAAGAGGAGGAAAAGTTTTGTGAATGGTAAATTTACATTAACCAACGAACAAAGAAAGTATTTAGGATTAAATCCCATTGAAGAGCATTGGGAAGTAATAGATATAAAAGGAACGTTATATTATTTTGCTGGTAATGTTATCAAAAAACAAATTTCAACATCAGGTTACAAGGAGGAAACCTTTAGATATGAAGAATGTGAACTTGATATTGAGACTACTGAGAACAGAACCATTGTTTTGCCCAAAACAGCGAAAGGAAAACCTAAAAAATTAAATTTTACAGCAACGCAGTCTTTTAAGCCTATTAATGTATATTTTGCATATGCCGGAGAGCGGATAACGATTGCCAGTCATACGACACAAAAGACTTATTACACAGAAGTACTAAAAAATGGTGATGCTACTGCAGCACTGGATATTTGGCTCAAAAATTGGATAAATGGAACTACAAAAGATGATTTAGAAGAATTGGAAACCTTCAAAAACGAAAAAAGATTACATCAAAAATACGAAGAAGGAGATATTTTTGCTTTTAAAATTGGCAGAAGGCAGTATGGTTTCGGAAAAATTTTAATTGATATTGTGAAACGCAGAAAAACAGAAGAATTCAAACAAAATAAAAACTATGGTCTTGCCAACTTAATGGGGACGGCACTTATTGTAAAAGTTTATCACAAAATCAGCGATAGTATTGATGTGAATATTGATGAATTAGAAAAGGGGTTATCTCTACCGGCACAAGCTATAATGGACAACCGTATTTATTATGATGAGTATAAAATAATCGGAAATAGAGAGGTTACGAATCGGGATTTAGATGATGCTCCAATATCAACGAGTAAAAGCATAAATCATCAGGATAGAGATATTGCATACCTTCAATACGGCTTAATATATAAGGAAATGTCCCTTTATGAATATAAAATGTATGAGGATGAAAGGTGGTATCATAAGAATTATAGAGAGGAAGGGATTGGTTTTTCTTTAGACTTAGATGCGTTAGAAGGGTGTATCGAAGCGCATTCCAATGAACCTTTTTACTGTAATGAAGTTAGGAGTGGACTCAATAATCCATTTAATAAAATAGATAAAAATGCGATTTTCGAAGCTTTTGGATTAGATGGGAATTTGGATTATGAGGGTAATTTGAAATTGCACAGAAGTTATTTTCATTAAGCGGGATCCGGCAGGAAATCCCTGTCTCAAAGAAAAAATGCAACCGCATAGAAGCAAATATCCACCGCTTACCTTTACTTTTCAACCACTCATCCGTCAGCGGTTTCCTTATCAGTCAAGAACTGCTATAATAACGTCAGAGGTGGACGAAATGAATATACGTATAGAAATATCACCGGACGCAGCTGAGGATGAGGTAATCATCCGGTGCCGTCAGATTACGGGACAAATTCAAAAAATTCAGAAGTTGATTGCCGACGAATCAGCAGCAATTCCGCAGTTGACATTTCTGAAAGAGAACAAAGAATATTATTTTCCTTTGAAGAATATCACCTTTTTTGAAACGAATGAAAATAATGTTTATGCCCATACCAGGAATGATGTCTACCGGATCCGGCTTAGGCTGTATGAACTGGAAGAACTGCTTCCCCGTACGTTTGTCCGTATATCCAAATCAACCATCGTAAATGTTGAACAGATTTTGACGATCAATCGGAATCTGGCTTCAGCAAGCCTGATTCAATTTTATAAAAGCCACAAACAGGTATATGTATCACGCCGATATTACAAAAACCTGAGTGAACGCCTGACTGAAAGGAGTTATTATGAAAACTAAAAAATTAATGTGGGGAGTATTTTTTATTGCGGCAGCAATTCTGATCGTCGTCAATCAACTGGGTTATTTTACCGGTATTACTCTGTGGAGCATGCTGCTGACCGTTATGCTGTTACCGGTTGTCGGTTCGGGGCTGCATCAGCGTAATTTCTTTAATTTCTTTTTTGGAATTGCATTTTTGCTGATTATTTATGCCCGTCCCCTTGGCATTACTGCCCTGGTGCCGTGGACAGTGCTGGCGGCAGCGTTATTTCTGGCAATTGGCTTTTCAATCCTGATTCCGAATAAACATAGGCTGTATCATCATATCGGGCACCATAACCGAATGTGGCGGGAACACGATCATGATTATCAGCAATATGAGACTGTGGATCACGTAGACGGCAACGAAGTGAATTGTACCGTATCCATGAGTGGAAGCTGTAAGTATCTGCATTCCGATTCGCTGGAAAGAGGTTATTTCAAGTGTTCTTTGGGTTACCTGAAAGTCTATTTTGATAATGTCCGGCTGCATCCTGCCGGAGCAGTGGTCAATGTGGACTGTTCTCTGGGAAGTATGGAATTGTTTATACCGAGAGACTGGAATGTGGTTCTGAATGTGGAGACTGCTCTTGGCAATGTTGATGCGGAGCAGCGGATGCATAATCCGGATGGTCCGACCCTGACCGTTACCGGAAGTGTTGAGTTAGGGAATATAACAATCAGATATATATAACATTTTAGTATACTCAAGTTCACGGAGCCGCTTCTGCTGCTCCGTAATCTTTGCTTATACGACAGATTCCGTCGGGAACGGATGAAGCTGCAAGCTGTGCAGTAAAATCATATAGACATTTAATTCGCTAAATGTTAGTATAAATTTGAGTAATGTATGTTTACAGAAAAAAGAGGAGCCCACATGCAGGAAACGAATAAACAGATTATTGTAATATATAAAGAAAAGTTCTTCACTCTGGACACTGAAATGACCAGTTCAAAATCATATTTTTATGATGAACGTTTGATGAATGATTTTAAAGAAAATCATGCCATGGCGCTTTATCGCTTTGGTTTCAGGAATTCATTAAAGGAGATGACGCCGTCATTGGCGTTCCTTCATAAGGTGGCAGCTGCGTTTGTAAAAAGCCTGGCTTCTGATCCGGACATTGAGGTCACTCGGATCCCACAGCCGGTCAGTTCAGAGACTTCCGGGATGCTTCTTGACTGTGTTCCTTATGCCATTGGCAGCGAGTATATAACGTATGGTTGGATTCGTGAGATATGGAATATGCTGTCAGGTGTATTTGAAGAAGAAATCGGGAAATGGGGAGAAAGCGTTTCGGACTATTTAAGAGCTCAGGACCCTGATTTAAATGTGGCGGGTAAAAAGAGGGGGCAAATTAAGCAGTCAGATACACTTTATTTACATGTGTACCAAAAGATCCTGGATGGGATCCGGTCTTTTGAGTACGATGAAAATTCACCATTGCCTGCCGAGCGGGTGATATGTAAAAAATATCATGTCAGCCGGGCGACAGTCCGTCGGGCCCTGGACAAATTAAAGGCAGATGGATATATCTACACGCTTCCCAATAATGGTTCATTTATCAGGCCACAAGTGTTTGAGCAGCCGTTGACAAAATTTTACTCTTTTACAGATGAACTTAAAAATTCCAACATTATTATCAACAACCACATTGTCGCGTATGAATTGATCCAGATTGACCATACCCTGGCAAAAAAAATAGCATATCCCCAGGGGACGGTGTTTCACAAGCTTGTGCGCCTGCGTTCCGCTAAAGAATATCCGCTGATGTTGGAGACAACATATTTGCCTCAGGAAAGGTTTCATACCATCGATATCTCGTTTTTGGAGAACCGGGGTTCTCTCTATGAGTATTTAAGAAATACCTATGGATTCCACATAGATAGAGCCGTTGAATCTTTCCACCCGGTTAATCCCAATGCCAGGGAACGGGATTTGCTTAAAATTCCCACGGCAACACCCTGTATGTTCCTTGAGCGTTTCAGCTATGAAAATAATTCCATTATTGAATACACTCTTTCCCTTGTACGGGGAGATAAATATTCATTTACGGTAAATTTAACGGTGTAAGAAATATATGCGCTTCAGCAGGCGGCTTGCATAACCCAATATTGGTTGTGCAAGTTGCCTGTTTTTGATTAGTACCAATTGATATATTGGGCTTTATTCTGTTATTTTGTTGAAAAATAAATTTAAATGGGATAATATGTAGGTATAAATAAATTATTCAAGTCGGCATTTGTTTAAAATGCCAGATGGGAAGGAGGGGGATATTTATTGATTGGGTTCATTTTAACAGGACACGGGAGCTTTGCTCCAGGGCTGATGGGAGCACTGGAAATGGTTGCCGCAGATCAGAAATGGTTTGAAGTGGTTCCTTTTTTAGAGAAAGATCCACTGGAATCTTTTGAGAGAAAAATAACGGAATGTGTACAACGTATGGAACGTGAGTGTCAGGGCGTCATAATCTTCACGGATCTGATGGGCGGGACGCCGTTTAACACAGCAATGGTAGCGGCAGGGATGAAAAAAAAGATAGAAGTCATTGCAGGCACGAATCTGCCGATGCTGATTGAAGGCTGTATGGTGAGAGAGCAATTCTCTGAAGCAGGAGAACTGGCTGATTTGCTGATAGAAACTGGTCGAAATGCAGTTCTGTGTGTGCATCTGGAACTTGAAGGTGAAGATGTTGCGGAAACCACCGAGAAAGAAGGGATATAGGCATGTGGCAGAATATTTTAGCATCTACGATCGTGATGATTGGGTTTGTATTTTTAATGGTTGCGCTGTATGGATTATTGAATATGAAAAAGATCAAAGCACAAAAACAGTATTTGAAACAGATGCATCAGGAACTGAAGGTAGGCAAGAGCGTTGTCATTTCAAACAGCCTGTATGGAACGCTCACTCGTGTGGGAGACGAGACGGTGGATATCAAGACAAAATCAGGTGCCGTCATTGAAGTTTCCAGATATGCTATTACGGCAATCATATAATTTTCATAATAGGAATCTTAAGTTAAAAAGGAGGATAAATAAGCATGCCAAACATTTTATTGACACGCATTGATAACCGTTTGGTTCACGGACAGGTTGCGACACAATGGAACAGTTACATTGGTGCAAATTTGATACTGGTCGCAAATGACAAAGTGGCAGGTGACAAAGTACGGCAGGGACTGATGGATATGGCGGCACCGAATGGGGTCGGAACACGTTATTTCACGATCCAGAAGACAATCGATATTATCCACAAGGCTTCGGCCAGCCAGAAAATTTTTATAATTGCAGAGAATCCGCAGGATGTACTAAAACTGGTGGAGGGAGGAGTGCCGATTAAAAAAGTAAACATTGGAAATATGCATATTGCCGAAGGAAAAAGGCAGGTAGCGACTACTGTAGCCGTAGATGATAACGATGTAGCGTCTTGTAAGAAATTGCAGGAGCTAGGTGTGGAGCTTGAAATAAGGCGTGTGCCAACGACTGCAGCAGAAGATATTTCAAAGTTATTCAAATAAGATTAGGGGGAGCTTAAATGGATTATTCAGTTATTCAAATTTTAGCAGTATTCATCGTAACATTCATTGTAGCAATTGATCAGTTTAGCTTTTTAGAATCATTGTATCAGCCGATCGTGACGGGTATGGTTATTGGTCTGATTTTGGGGGATTTAAAGACGGGCCTGATCGTTGGTGGTACATATCAGTTAATGACCATTGGAAATATGCCGATTGGTGGAGCACAACCTCCGAACGCAGTGATCGGTGGTATCATGGCGACGGTATTAGCGATTTCGGTCGGCCTGGAGCCTACTGTGGCAGTAGCAACCGCAGTTCCGTTTGCATTACTTGGACAGTATGGTGTAACATTGATTTTTACGTTAATGTCACCAGCTATGGCAGTTGCTGACAGCTATGCAGAGAAAGCAGATGATAAAGGGATTGCCCGGATTAATTATCTGGCAATGATGGGGCTCGGACTTATATTTGCGACAATTGTTACCTTGTTCTTTATTGGTGGAGCGACGTTTGGACAGACCGTAGTAGATGCGATTCCAAAGTGGTTGATGAACGGACTTTCAGCAGCAGGCGGCATGATGCGTTATGTCGGATTTGCCATTTTGCTAAAGGTTATGATGTCAAAAGACATGTGGGGCTTCTATTTCTTTGGGTTTGCTTTAGCCGTTATCGTTATGGTTTCTCCATCCTTAAGCGGTTCTGCACTGCTCATATTGGCGTTCATAGGATTTGCTTTGGCTTTCTGGGATTTCCAGATACAGACAAAATTTAAAAATGCAGTGATGTCTAATGGAGGTGACGAAGATGGCATATAATATTCCAAATGAATATCAAAATACTACACCTGCGGAGACACTTGATAATAAGACGTTGAACAAAATGGTTTGGCGGTCATTATTCTTACAGGCATCTTTCAACTATGAGCGTATGCAGGCCGCCGGATGGCTGTATGCCATACTCCCGGGATTAAAGAAGATACATAAGGACAACAAAGAAGATTTAGCAGCTTCCATGAGCCATAACCTGGAATTCTTCAATACACATCCGTTTCTTGTCACATTTGTAATGGGAATTATTTTGTCTCTGGAACAAAACAAAACGGATATTCCGACTATACGTGCCGTACGCGTCTCTGCTATGGGACCGCTAGGCGGAATTGGTGATGCTATTTTCTGGTTTACACTGGTACCTATCACAGCTGGAATCACGGCGAATATGGCCATAGAAGGTAATATTGCTGCGCCGTTTATATTCCTGATCATATTTAATGGGATACAATTTGCGGTCAGGTTCTTCCTGATGCGGTGGTCATACAAGATTGGAACCAATGCAATCAGTATTCTGACAGAGCGGGCGAGAGAATTCACCCGTGCGGCAAGTATTCTTGGTATTTTTATCGTTGGAGCGTTGACCTGTATATATGGCGCGACCTCTCTTGCGATACAGATACCGAATGGCTCGACATATGTAGCACGGCCTGTAACAACCGTTGTATCTGAAGCAGAAATGGGTGATTACGAAGATTATCTTTATGTTGTAGATGAGAATGTACAGATAACAGAAGAGCTAAAGGATGGTGTATCTGTGATTCCACTGGAAAATGATAAATACCAGATCACCTTTAATAGAATGGAAGAACAGGATGTAACGATTAGCATTCAAGAAATTCTGGATGGGGTACTGCCTGGGATTATACCTCTGGCACTTACATTGTTGCTGTATTTCTTGTTGTCCAAAAAGAAATTTTCGCCACTCAAATGCATCGGTCTACTCTTGATTATTGGACTGGTTGGTTCGGGATTTGGACTTTGGCCGTCAATCTGGCCATGAGTTTAAGCGGCAATATTGCAACAACAAATAAGGAAAGGGAAGATGGAATTTAATTCCAATCAAGGTAACTCACATGCTCACTCTGCAGGAAATCAGAGAACAATATACATCCATGGGACAGACAAAAGAGTATCTGTCCGGATACATAGATACAATCAAAAAGATTTTGGACGACAATTCAGAAAGCAATATGATCTTTTTGGGCTGCGGATCCAGCTATTCCATAGCGAAATCCTATGCCCAGAATACTATGACAGGCTTAAAGCGAGTGGGTCTTGCGATGGCCGCCGGTGATGTGCTCATTCATGGTGACCGCTATCAGGCAATCTTTGAGAACGCTATCGTCGTGGCCATATCCCGTTCCGGTGAAACAACGGAAATCATTCAAGCCGTGACCAAAATGCGGGAAATCTGCAAGATCCAGGTGATTTCGATTGTATGCAAAGAAAATTCAATAGCCAGCAAGATCAGTGATCTTACATTGACAATGCCCTGGGCTTTTGATAACAGTGTCTGCCAGACCAGGACGGTCTCCTGTCTGTATTTTGCATGGCTCTATATAGTCGGAATGTTGTCAGAAAATCAGGCCCAGCTGGCAGAACTGCAGCTGGTGGTTAATCATGGCGACGAATATATAAAGCAGTGGGAAGCAGAGCTGGAAAAAATGGCGGCGCTTCCGTGGAACCATGCCGTCGTATTGGGGGATGCCGAACTCAGTGGTGTTTGTGAAGAGGGTTCCTTAACATTTAAAGAAATCTGCCAGTTGCCCAGCAATTATTATCATATGCTGGATTCCCGCCATGGCCCGATGGTGATGATCGGTAAAGAAACATTGGTCATCATGCCTCTATCCGATCATTCTCCCAAGCTGCAGAAAGCATTGCTGGAGGATCTGAAGAAAAAAGGTGCTGCCATTATCGTATATACAAATGAAGCGATGGAGCTGGATGGTATCTGCAATATTTATTTCGGCAAAAACCTGAGCTACCCGGTAATGGGTCTGCCATTTCTCGTAATTAACCAGTTGGTGTCCTACTTCAAATCGGGAGAGACCGGGGCGAATCCGGATCAGCCGGACGGGCTGGCACCATGGATACAGCTTTAACAGGGGTGTGTGAGGGAGCCTATGATAATAACAGTAACATTGAATGCATCCGTTGACAAGGCGTATACCATCAGCGGCAGTGTAGAACCAGGAACCGTCATGAGAGTGCTTGAGTGCCGTAACAGCGCCGGCGGCAAGGGACTGAATGTGGCACGTGTGGCAAATTTGTGCAAGGTTCCGGTTAAGGCGACTGGGATTGTCGGCGGATATAATGGTGATTATCTTCTGGAGCTTTTAGACCAGGATGGCGTTGCCCATGATTTCTTCCATGTCAATGGTGAAACCAGAAGCTGCATCAACATTCTGACGGAAGACAATACTTCCACAGAGTTTTTGGAGCCGGGTTTTACGGTGACAGAAGCAGAACAGAAGGAGTTTCTGAACTTTTTCCGCAATGTTATACAAGAGGGGAGTATCGTTACCATATCCGGCAGTGTACCCGGAGGCTTTGGTAATGGAATATATGCCGATTTGATAAAAATCGCCAAGAAAGCCAATAAGCTGGTTTTACTTGACACCAGTGGAGAATACTTAAAAGCTGCGCTGGCGGCAAAACCCGATCTTGTAAAACCTAACCGCGATGAACTGGAGAATTTGTTTGACTGTAAGATTGATTCCATTGAGGATGTGAAAATCTGGGCACAAAGGCTTCATGATATGGGGTTAAAATATGTACTGATATCTTTGGGTTCTGACGGCGCAGTGTTGGTCTGTGATGAGGGAGTCTATCATGGAAAACCGGGAAAAATGAAAGCTGTCAATACAGTTGGCTGCGGAGATTCCATGGTGGCTTCCTTTGCAGCGGCATTGGAGATGAATAAAGCTTTTGAGGATTGTCTGGCATATGCTGTGGCAGTCTCTGCTGCAAACACATTATCAATGAGAACAGGATATTTTGAACAAGAGAACCTGGAAACAATCCTGGGCGGTGTAACCGTAAGCAGGATATAAGGAAAGAGGGAATATATGCCTTTAGTAACAACTAGTCAAATGTTATCAGATGCCAGGAAAGGTCGTTATGCAGTAGGGGCATTTAATGTTGAAAATATGGAAATGATCATGGCGGTGATTCAGGCTGCCGAGGAGTTGAATGCCCCAACGATTTTACAGACGACACCTTCTACGGTTAAATATGCGGGACTGGATTTGTATCTGGCAAATGTTAAAACCGCGGCGGAGCGGGCAAAGGTTCCGGTGGCCCTCCATCTGGATCATGGAGCTGATTTTGGACTGGCAATGCAGGCACTGCGGACCGGTTATACTTCGATCATGATCGACGGTTCCCATGAAGCTTTTGAAACAAACATTGAATTATCCAGACGCGTTGTTGATGCCTGTGCGCCTTCCCATATACCGGTTGAAGCGGAACTTGGAAAGGTTGGCGGCAAGGAGGATGATTTAGATGGCGGCCAGGGCAGTGCCTACACCGATCCGGAGGAAGCGAAAACGTTTGTTGAGAAGACCGGTGTAAACTCCCTTGCGGTAGCTATCGGCACAGCACACGGTATCTACGAGGGCGAACCAAAACTCGACTTAGAGCGGTTATCCGAAATTGCCAGGGTAGTTGCGATACCGCTGGTGCTCCACGGTGCCTCTGGTGTGCCGGATGAAATCGTGAAGATAGCAATCCAACGCGGCATATGTAAAGTGAATTATGCGACTGAACTGAGAATTGCTTACAGTGAAGGGGTAAAAGAAGTATTGAGGGAGAACCCGGAAACGATTGATCCTAAAAAATACGGTGCGGCCGGTATCAGTAAAGTAAAGGGATTGGTGAAAGAAAAGATGATAACCTGTGGCTGCGCGGGAAAGGGCTGATGATTTAGAGTAGATTCTATGTCAGTGTGTACCATAAAAGGAACAAAGCATTTTAGGATGCCTGTTCCTTTTATTGTGCTGTCTTTAAAGACTTCCTGTAATCCTTGTAAGTCAACCCCTCTTTTTCTATAAACAATAATATCCGTACCGATTGTACTTCGGGCCAGGTTGGCCCTAAACTCTCCATACTACTTAATCCCATATATGCCTACTTGCATGTAACTTAACCAGAATATTTCTATCACTCGAAAACCGCAGTTTTTTAGCATGCTAAAGTGCTCTGCTATTGTAATAGGAAAATAATTCTTCCCATACCTCATAAGATGTGTTTCCACATCACTATCGGATTTTCCATGCTGGCTTTGATAACGCCCCCATCTATCCATAGCAATGCTTTTACTCTGCTCACAATTTGGAGCGAAATTCTCAAAGCAAATAAATATCCCGTTTTCTTTCAATGCCTCATAGCATTTTTTCACAGCTATTACCCTGGTGTCATATTTCATGTAGTGGTGCGACTGGATTGCTGTAATGACGGTAAATTCATCTATATACCCAAGCTGCTGTGAGCCGCAAACGCAGAAATCTACAACCTGTTTATTCCCGGCTAAAGTATTTTTTGCAACGTCCATCATTTCTTCCGATGGATCGCAAAGGACAAACTGAAATCCATCAAAGTCATTAAGTGATATTGCTTTTGAAATCAAAGCGCCTGTTCCGCAACCAGTATCAAGCCATTTTGCATTACTAAATCCAAATGCTTTAATTAGGTCAATGGTCTGTTTGTAAAACTCTGTATAAAAAGGAATTGTTTTTTCGATTTTTGAATCGTATTCCTCAGCGCTCATAGGTGTAGTATTACCCATTTTTCACCCTCCAGTTGAACCCTCGTTGTTGCAGCAAATTTTCAGTCACACCCCAAAGTTGCTTTTGCAACGAAATATCCTCTTCGGGAGGTACTGGCTCAATAGGGGCGCCTGTTCGGGCGGCAAAAAAACCGCCGGTGACGCCTGTATACGCCTCGTCTACAGATAGACGAAATATAATTTCCGCACCTTTTCGTGGATCTCCTATATGTAGCATATTTAGTATTTTTGAAAGGGGTACAGAAAACTTAAGCTCTCGCCCTAAACCCGTGACATTAAATCCGGGACAAACTGCATTGACAATAACTCCGGTTGCATTTAAACGTCGTGCAAGCTCTCCTGTAAACATAATATCAAGCAGCTTAGTTTTACCATAGAGTTCAGAAGACTCCTTTGCAGTAAAATCAGATTTATCCGTCAAATCTTCAGCAACCCTGAACTCTCCATGATTTCGCGCTGCTCTGGAAGCTACGTTTACAATTCTTGCATTGTCAGCGTTTATGAGCGATTGCTGCAATATCTGCGTCAAAAGCCAAGGCGCAAGATAGTTTACAGCTATCATCTCCGCAAATCCTTCTGATGTAATCCGTTGTTTGAAAGCATGTAATCCCACATTATTCACTAACACATCAATTTTGGGGTATTTTTGTCTGATTTCTTCTCCAATACGCACGACATCCTTCATCAAGGATAAATCTCCGAAAAAAAAGTCTATTGTGGCATCCGGCGCGGCAGTTTTTATCAATTCTTCTGCCGATTTTGCCTTGAAGTCACTTCTTGCAGTTAATACAAGATGGAATCCTTGCTTAGCAAATTCAATTGCTGCTAATTGGCCGATTCCACTGGTAGCTCCTGTTATTACAACGACTGATTGTTCCATCATATTGCACCCACTCCTCCCTTGACATCTGTTTCCTCATCAAATATACTTGACATATATCATACATTGATGTTTGATATATGTCAAGTAATTTAATTTGTGATGAAATATGAGGGCAAGTCATGGAGAACTTTACAAATAACGAAAATATCTCAAGGAGACATCTGGAGCTTAAACTCGGGGAACAACTTAATGCGCTTATTAGTGCGTCCCATGCTCTTAATGTTAAGACGGCTGCAATTTTTGATTCAGCGCTGCAGCCGGCCGCTTTTCTTATCGTTAGGTGGTTGCTCTCACACGGTTCAGCGAGCGCAACAGCTATAGCAGAAGCAACGGCTATGGATCGCAGCTCTGTCAGCCGACTTATCAATCAACTTAAAAATTTAGGATATATTGAAAGCAAGACATCCACCGAAGACCGCCGAGGTAAAATATTTTCTTTGACAGATGCCGGATGCAGCAAGGCAAGGAATGCCATAAAAGAAAAAGAATTTGTGTTTTATGAGCGAATCTCAAAATTGAGTAATGCGGATATTGAACTCTATATAAAAATGCTTAGATATATTAACGATAACCACGATGAATGAGGGGAATATTTATCGGCCTCATGCTCTGTTATCAGGAAAAGTAATGCTTTACACCACAATTAATTGTCGGTATAATTATTACGAAACAAACTATCCAACGACCGAAAAAGCAGAACGTTACAGGACGATTCTGCATATTTTTTATCACCAGTATGTAAAATAGTGGAAGAACCTGGAGAATGATGTATAATGAGTATTAAGAAAATAGTTGTCCTATGTTTGATGTTATTTTTCATAACAATCGTTTATCAAATAAGACGGGAGTACAAAAATCTGGCGGGTCAGCATGAAACCGACATTGAAACCGACATTATTTCATGGTTCGAAGCAGATCAGCGGCTGTTTGTGATTACGAAAAGCAACCCAGAAGCCGACATGAGACTAGATACAGGTGAAGAATACGGCAATCACATAAAAATATATTCTGATTATAAAATGTTGAATGGCGAACCTGCTGTTGGCAGCGAACCGGATTTCCAGGCTGATCTGTCAGAAATCAAGCCCTTGAAGATACAAGTGGGGGATATCGACGGTGACGGTGTGAAAGAGATCGCAGTATGCGTCTATAAAACTGCCAAATTTCATCCGGTTCCGGCCAAACGTCCCTTTTTTTACAGATTAAACGAAGGTGAACTGGAAGCGGTATGGTTGGGGTCACGACTGGCCCGCCCCTTTGATGACTATATCCTATTTGATGTGGATCAGGACGCTGTCGACGAGATCATCTCTATTGAAGCTTTAGAAAACGGAAATAAAGTAATTGCCATTTATGATTGGAAAGGTTTTGGTTTTGAAGTCAAGACGGTATCGGATGAATTGGAAGGAACCGTTGTTTTTTTAAATAACGTATCCCATAAAGATGCAAATGTACTTGTAAAAACAGCAGCAGATACATATCAATTATTATTAGAGGAAGACCAGATCAAATTAATTAAATAATGGGAGGAGATTATCAGATGCAAAAAAGAATTTTAATAACACTTATTGTTTCGATGGCAGCCATGTTGTTTACCGGTTGTAAGGGCACAGTGAATGATTCAAAAGTGCCGCAGTCAGAAAGCCAGTCAGAAAGCCGTTCAGCAGATGAACAAAAGGCAGAGACCGATGCGGAACCAACTACCTCCGGCAAGGTTGTGGAGCAAGGGATTATTAACATCAATTTCAAGCCAGGTTTTAATATTAGCGTGGATGAATATAAACCTTTGACCATAACAGCAAATGCACCGGAATATTCGCTTCACAGTGACTTGTCAAATATTGAAAATATAGGCCAGTTTGCGAATTTAACGCAGAATCAAAGGGAGATGATCGCGCAGAATGGCTTTGTGGTAATACCAACGGATTCGGAGCAGCTGTTTTATGTTTATGAGGACAATACCTATAAAAAGGTGCCGGGCTTTGTGACAACAGATTCGGTATTGCAGCTGTATCATATTTTTTATGATTACTCTCTGCGCAACCTGGAGACGGAATTTTTCTATCAGGATTTAATTGCGCTAAACGAAAATATGATGAAGCAGTTGATGATAGAATACAACAATGCTTCTGATACTGAATTAAAAGAAAATATTGCTCAGATGATTGGTTACTTCGGAGTCGCCGGTCTTGCCCTGGAAGTTCCCTTGCCAACGGAGTTTCCGGCGGAGTGGAAAGACCTGGTGAATCAGGAATACAGTTTGATCAAAGCGGCGCAGGGAATAGAGGAATCACCACTATTTGGTTATATAATTGACTATTCGCTTTTTACAATTCGCGGACACTATACAAGAAGTGAAGAATTAGGAAGGTATTTCCGGGCAATGAGCTGGTACGGGATCGTGCCGATGCCGTTTTATGATCAAGAGGAAAACAGGGATGAGCAGTCGGCAATACGGGCGATTGTGACCACCATTGCCCTGTGCCGGTTACCAGAGGAGGAAGGCATAAAACTCTGGGAAAACATATATAGCACAACCAGTTTTTACGTAGGTGAATCAGATGATATAACACCATATGAAGTTGCGGAGATCATCAATAAGGTATATTCGGATACACCGGACATAAATCAAATCCCGAAAAAGCTGGATGAGTTTTATCTTGCGATCGGGCAACTCCGACAGCCGGCGATTGTGTCTGATTCCCCCCTTACAGTATCAGAACTGCAAATGCGGTTTATGGGACAACGGTATATTCCTGACTCGGAGATTTTGCAAACACTTTCCGATTATGATAATCGGCCATTTCCAACAGGAGTCGATGTATTTGCTGTTTTTGGATCAGAGCGCGCGGAGGAACTGCTTGAAGAAATATACCAGCCAAAGTTACAATGGAGTGGATATCAGAGCCGCTTTGATAAGTTGAAACATAAATTCACCAATCAGACAATTCAGGAACAAACAAGTAATCAGTACAATGCCTGGCTGTATTGTCTCAAGAGCTTAACGACGAGAACAGGGGCCGGTTATCCGCTGTTTATGCGAAACACGGCATGGGAGGATAAATCATTGGCTACGGCACTGGGCAGCTGGGCGGAAATCAGGCATGATACGATTTTATACGGAAAGCAGTCAGCCGTAGAATGTGGCGGAGAGGAACCGCCTGAGATAATTGGATATGTTGAACCTAACCCGGAATTTTTCAACAGGCTCCACTGGCTGGTGGTGATGACAAAAGAAAACCTAAGTACAAGAGAAATGCTGGATTCCAATATGCAGTACAAGTTGGAACGCTTTGAAGAGATGCTGCTCTTTTTAAGAACCTGTGCGGAAAAAGAGTTGAAGGGAGAGGACTTATCAATGGAAGAACGATATACCATCCTGACCTATGGCGGTACATTGGAATATATCAGCAGTTCCATTGCCGAAGCCGACAACTGGTATTTGGTTGAATCGGATACGGATCGAAATATGGCGGTTATTGCTGATATTCATCGAAGTGTTGGCAGTTATCTGGAAGTGGGTGTTGGGTCAGCGGCTGAAATTTATGTTGCAATACCACAAAATGGGAAGGTTTATCTGACCAGAGGTGCCGTATTTGACTTCTACGAGTTTGTTTCGGAGGAACGCTTAACGGATGAAAAGTGGCAGGAGCAGATAAAGCAAGCTCCCCCTCAAAGGCCGCCATTCATCAATTCCTTTATGGATGAAGAAGCCGGGGCAGTAGTACCGGTGCCGGATACACCATACTCAACAGGATGTTAAAACGCAAATATTCATATGGGATCGTAGTTATCCTTGCAGGCATCATGATTGCGATCATGCCTGGGATGGTGAGGGATTCCAGGCAGGTCACCATTTCAATCGCAGGAGACATTATGCTGTCCCGGTCTGTTCAGGGTTATCTGGATCAATATGGCTATGATTATCCTTATGAAGAGGTGCGGGAACTATTTCTTAATGATGATTTGACGATTGGCAATCTGGAATGCCCGATTACCGATGATGAAAATGCAGCTGATAAAACAAAGCGATTTATATTCCGCGCCGATGAGGGGAATGCGGCGGCATTAAAGCGGGCGGGATTTGATTGTCTGAATCTGGCCAATAATCACTCTATGGATTATTTAAGCAGTGGACTGCATGACACCATGGTTCATTTGGAACATAATGGTGTGGCATTTGTCGGCGCAGCAGAGAATTCATCGTCAGACAGTTCCTTCCTATTTCAGAAAAACGGTATTAAGATTGGGGTTTTGGCATATAGTATGCTTCCACCGGAGGGATTTTTCTATAATAAAGATAAGCCAACGATCCAATATATCAGCAATACGGACACATCGCGGTTGGAAAACGACCTTGCTGCTTTGGACTGTGATTTTAAAATTGTTTATTTTCATTGGGGGATCGAATATCAGCCTTATAAGAGTGAAAGCCAGGAACTTATGGCAAAAAAAGCAATTGATTTGGGGGCGGATCTGGTCGTGGGGGCACATCCTCATGTCCGACAGGAGATGGAAATCTATAACGGCAAATATATTTATTACAGCTTAGGTAATTTCATTTTTGACCGGCAGATTCCGCCGGGAACGGATGAGGGCGTGATTTTACAGGTGAAAGTGAATAAAAAAGGGATATTGGAGATAGAAGAAATACCAGTGAAGATTGAAAATGCAAAACCGGGTATACCTGCCATATTGACTTTTAATTTGTAGCATGCTATGCTAAACTCGAATTAAAAATGCGGATATCCGCAAAAATATTTCGGAGGGTACAATGATTATTGAAAGAGAACGATATTTAAATAAACTCATTTCGAAGAAAGAAAATGGATTAATAAAGGTTATCACTGGGATAAGAAGATGTGGTAAATCATATCTTCTTTTTGAACTATATCATAAACATTTGAACTCTGCTGGAATATCCGACGAGAATATCATAGAAATTGCACTGGATGAGGCAATCAATGCAAGATACCGCAATCCGCTGGAATTGGATCAGTATGTTCGGGAGCAGATTGTGAATAAAAGGCAAAATTTTTATGTTTTCATTGATGAAATCCAAAAGGTATCTGAAATTCAGAATCCATATGTAGATGATCCGGAGGCAAAGATTGGATTTGTTGATGTTCTTCTTGGACTGATGAAAATAAAAAATGTCGATTTATACGTTACAGGAAGCAACTCCCGTATGCTGTCATCAGATATTCTGACGGAATTTAAAGACCGGGGCGATGAAATTAGAGTAAATCCCTTGACTTACAGTGAATTTTATGCAGCATTCGAAGAAGAAAAAAGACATGCATGGAGAGAGTATTTTACTTATGGCGGTATGCCGCTTGTACTCTCTAAGAAAACCCATGAAGAGAAAAGTAAATATTTAAAAGATTTATTTGCAAAGACTTATATATCAGATGTTCTTGAACATAACAGTATTTCAAATGAACAGGGTGTGCTTGAGGATTTACTGAATATTGTATCATCATCTGTTGGGTCACTTACGAATCCGACAAAGCTGTCAAATACATTCAAAAGCGTAAAGCAAATGTCGGTAAGTTCCTATACGATTGGAAAATATCTTGATTATTTTATTGACGCGTTTATTATGTATAAGGCGTTCAGATACGATATTAAGGGAAAAAAATACATTGAAACACCACTCAAGTATTACTTCACAGATGTGGGACTTAGAAATGCCCGCCTTAACTTCCGTCAGCAGGAAGAAAATCATATTATGGAAAATATTATTTTCAATGAGTTGATGGCAAGAGAATTCGATGTAGATGTTGGCGTTGTAGAGTACAATCGTATAGATGAAAATGGCAAGAAAATCCGCACACAGCTTGAAATTGATTTTGTAGCCAATAAGGGAAGCAAGCGATATTATATTCAGTCTGCACTTTCCATTTCAGACGAAGAAAAAAGAAAGCAGGAGACAAACTCTCTAAATAGAGTTTCTGATTCGTTTAAAAAAATTGTTGTGGTTAAGGACGATATTATTCCCTGGCACGATGAACAAGGGATTTTGTATATTGGAATAGAACAATTTCTACTGGAGGAAAGTGCAGTTGATATTTAAAAAGGAATAAGGACGGAGGTTTTATAATGGAAAAAAATTTTAAAGAACGCTATCTCGCAGGTGAAATCGAATTTGAAGATATTGATGAGTATAGTGAACGTTGGGGAATGAGTGATACGACAGAACGTCTGGGAAGCTATCTGGGCCTGACAACGGAAGAAGAGGATGCCTGGGTAAGTGACGGTGAAGATGCAT
>Ga0153923_100294_pt1 | contig 18923 bp, 19 predicted proteins | sample TSNJ007MetaG_FD_104682 | JGI IMG/M metagenome (GOLD analysis project Ga0153923, IMG submission 104682) | Attine ant fungus gardens microbial communities from New Jersey, USA - TSNJ007 MetaG | ecosystem: Host-associated > Fungi > Mycelium > Unclassified | place: USA: New Jersey, Brendon T. Byrne... | reverse complement strand
TATAATGAGAACAAAAGTTCGCATAATATAAATGAGGTGATTTATAATGGCGACTACGAAATTGAAGACATCCATTGTTGATGAAGATGTTACTAAAGAAGAACTGTCCCTTGTCAGAAGCTATTTGCTGCTAACGTTTATTCATAAAGTTTTCGAGCGTGACTGCCGTGTAATCAGCAAAAGTGGTCTATTTAAGACCCCTCAGCTTTATATGGAGCTCTTGTCTGGTGCCACTAAGAAAACTTCACTAATGCTTCAAGAGGTTACGCGTGAATTGAGCTCACATGATCTGAAGATCACAACCGTTCGCCAAGATCAACGAGGAGTCGAGGCCTTGTACTCCTGTAGAGGATATCAAGGTGAGATGAATATATTATGGCCAGGATTCCGTAGAGAGATGATGCTGCGAATGCGTGCGTATCTCGGACTGTCCACAGAGCTCTCCATACTCTCCAGAGAAGAAAGTGACTCCCAGCTAGCTTTAAGTATTTAATTCGTCAGAGGCTTATATGTAAGCAGAACAGCTCCCCACCCAATTTGGGTAAGGAGCTGTTTTTGCTGCGGAAACTATATATTATCAGGTTCTTTCCTTGGTTCGCTGAAGGGTTGGAATAAATAATTCCGATCCAGCTTTACTACTCGTCTATTCTGACGACGTATCATCACCTGCGAATCATCCCAAGCCAGAACAATCCCTTTTACATCATTACTTTCTATGCCGTCCCGCACCACACGAATTTTCTCGCCGGAAATTCGGTATGCATCCAATTGTTCATCGCTAATCATCATGAATCCCTCCCTCTATATAGCTTATCCTATTTTCATCCAGAAAAAAGACCCAAATGAAAAATCATCTGGGTCTCGTATAAGTAATTGACCAATTGCATGTCTACTAAAGCATTCTTATATCAGCGCTTCATTCTTCTCGAACCAGAAATCAAGAACTTTAGCGGACATCACACGTTGCTCCAGATACTCCACTTGGTTTGTTGTGAATTTCTCCCTCCAAGGGAAGGAAAGTTCCTCACATAAACCTTTGATTGTCAGAAGTTCTGACCAAGCTACATAGCGTTTGTACCAAAAAAACTGAGGATGTTCAATCATATAGGGATACAGATCGTCGAATTCCGTGTGTTTGCAATCCAGCGCACGCTCGAAGTGATCCTTGGCCTCGGTTAATTTATCAATAAAAAATTGCTCAGTCACCGGTTCTTTCCCCATTGTGACGCCTCCTCCCTATGTCTGATTTTATTATAAAGGAAAATCTATAGGGTGAAAAGCAGTTGTTTGAAAAATAGGCCTGTTCTTATCTCAAAAACGGGTTATTCCCCAAATTCAATGGTGCCTCCGCTAAGAGAAGTAATTCTTACGAGTGACTCCAGTCGGATGCCTTGTTCTTTGATCGTCCGGGCTCCAGCCTGAAAGCTTTTTTCCACTACAACGCCAAGACCTACCAGCTCAGCGCCAGAGCGCTCGATGATCTTAATCAATCCACGTGCTGCATCACCATTAGCAATAATATCATCGATAAAGAGGATTTTATCCTCTGGAGAGATGAATTGGCGAGACAACATAATGTCGGTAACAATACCTTTCGTAAAAGAAGGAACTCTTTCACAAAGTGCGTCCGGATCTGCTAACAGTGTTTTTTTGCGACGTGCAAAAACTAACGGCACCTTTAACTCATATGCGGTGGCAAATGCCACGGCAATGCCCGAGGATTCCACGGTCACAATACGTGTAATTCCGCAGTCCGCAAACCTCCCGGCAAACTCCCGTCCCATTTCCATCGTAAGCTGCGGATCTACCTGATGATTCAACAGTGCATCCAGCTTCAGCACTTCATCCGAAACGACGACACCTTCCTCCAAAATCCGCTGTTTCAACACTTCCATGACTTTGAACCTCCAATACCCTTTATAATCGCAGACGTTCCGTACAAATGAATCACGGAAGTCATGTCCTACTGATCCTCATCATAACCTGTACTATACAGAGTGCACAAGGCAATCCTGCATAGCACACATTATGATTTTTCTTTTGTTCTTAAAACTATTAGGAGGGGAGCCATGAAATCACATGTCCGAACATTACAGATCGCATTCACTTACATTGGCACCATTGTAGGAGCCGGATTCGCCACCGGACAAGAAATATTAAAATTCTTCACTCGTTACGGACACTGGGCAGTCCTGACCATCCTGCTCTCTACTATACTGTTTATATGGCTGGGTACGAAAATGATGGTCATCGCTCGGCGCATAGAAGCAGAGTCTTATGAAGACTTTAACCGACACCTCTTCGGCGACCAAGTCGGAAGCACCATCAGTTTGTTCACGATGGTCATCTTAATCGGTGTCAACAGTATTATGCTTGCAGGCGCGGGCGCTATTTTTCAAGAGCATCTTGGATTTCATTATCAAACAGGGCTAATACTCACGCTGGTTGGTTCTTATTTTCTGCTTAAACGGGGAATTTCCGGTATTCTGCAAATGAACAGTCTGATCGTCCCATTAATGCTTACGCTGTCACTCATCATTATTTTTAATACCTTTCAAATTCCAGGAGCTCAGCGGTTCTTATTCCTAGAAACGGATCGGACCATCTTTGGCGCTTGGATGTCGCCGCTGCTCTACACCGCCTTTAATCTAGGTATGGCTCAAGCCGTATTAGTTCCCATGGCTCGACATACGGATGAAGAAAAATCTCTTGTCTGGGGCGGTATTATTGGTGGTGCCGGAATTGGCTTTATGTTGATCGCCGCACATTTCGCGATGAGCTCCCAGATGCCTGATATTCTCCAATTTGAAATCCCTATGGGCAACATCGCCATCCGGTTGGGTACTGTAGTACAAACTATATATTTGTTGCTGATCTTTTTGGAGATCTTTAGCACTTTTGTCGCTGACATTTATGGTGTCACCATGCAGCTTAAACAACGAATTCCAGTTAAACCCGCATTGATTACACCGATTCTGATGTTGGTCTGTTATTTACTGAGCCAATTTGGCTTTAGCTCTCTACTCTCCGTGTTCTACCCGATCTTCGGAGCTTTGTCGATGGTCTGGGCTGTCATGCTACTACGTACGCCATGGTCTACTCCACCACGTAGCGATTCCTCATCGGGTTCGAGTGGAAAAGGGAACAGCCTTGTATCCATAAAACCAGTTACACGGAAATAACTGCTGCTGTTGGAATGATTCGTGCTGCCGCTTCCGCCACATGCTTGTGACAGGTCATCATCACAATCTGGCGGGAGACCGACAGTTCACCAAGCAGTGAAAGCGCAGCATGAAGACGAGCCTCGTCAAAATTGACGAATAGATCATCGAATAGTAGTGGTAACGATACTTGCCGAGACATCGTCTCTGCAAGTGCCAAGCGGATGGAAAGGTACAACTGTTCTGCCGTCCCACGGCTGAGCAGACCGCTGTCCAGCAGTCCAGCATCTTTGTGTTCCGCTTTTAGTTCTTTATGACCTAGAGTCATAACTACTCTTTTGTATTCCCCTTCGGTCAGCTTGGAGAAATAGTCAGATGCAAGCAAAAGTACCTGCGGTTGCTTCTCCTGTTCATAAATACGGCGGGTTCTTCCGATTAATTCAGCAGTTAATGCTGCTACCGCATACTTATCAGCCACGATTCGCAGAGCAGCTCTCTGCTCTTCCAATTGCTGAATAACAGAGTCCTCCATACAACGCTCTTTCAAATACTCCCTTTCCTGAAGAAGCTTTCCTCGTTGCTCCAGCAGGGTGTTCCACAGTTCTTCTTCCCGTTCAGCTAGCTCTTCAGCTGCCGTACGTTCCTTCTGGAGTGCTGAAGCATCATGATGATCTAATAATAACTGCAAGGCGTTAACTCGCTCATCCTCCCAGCCTCCAAACATGGCTAGCTCCCACTGGCGAATGGATTTATTCAGCTCACTACGCCGCTGTACAGCAGCCGATCTCCTTAAGAAATCCTCCCCACCTGTTGCTCCGCCTTCGTCCAACAGATGGTCACGCTGTTCTCTTAACTCACCTAATACCCTATGGCTCTCCTTAAGCTCTTCCAGAAGCTCTTGTAACCGTGACTGAATGCCTTCCCGGCGAACCAGGTCCTTTTTCAGTTCATCCCAAGCTCTTTTTCGAAGTTCCAGCCAGCTTAGTAAAGTTAGTGCAGATCGTCGCTGTCCATCGTGCGGATCCATATCAAAGCTAGTTGCCGCTACACCAGACTCGTCTAAAGGATCAGTACCTGATTCATGAATGAGAGCAAGCAGCTCCTCCTCGAACACGTTACACTCATCTTCCAGCTCTTTCAGACGTAAAGAGAGCTTATTCTCTTGGCGCAGCAGTTCGTTCCCCTGCTCCACCATAGCGAAGATATCCGGCAGCCCTTCCGGAGACAACCCTTCGGGCAATCTGCGCTCACGCAGCCATTCTTCATAGTGCTCAGCAGTTTGCGTAAAAGCCGTCTCTGCCAGGCTCATTTCTTCCGCGAGCAGCTTCTCTTGGCCTGCCAGCGTCTCCAGCTCCGTGCGGCAGGCATCCCGCTCGGCGGCATAGCGTTCAATGCGCTGCCGCCAAGCGGACCAAGCCTCCATGAGCCTGCGAAGCTCCCTCATGGAGGCTTCCAGCCCGCCTGCGTCAGGGCTGGACCCCGGGGCGGCCGATCGCCGCCCCGGCATGGCGCTCTCCGGCTCCGCCCCGGAGAGCAGCTGCCCCCGCAGCCGCAGCATCTCGGCTGCGGCTGTGCCCACGTCCCCGCCATGCCCTGGCGGGGACGCTTCCGGCCGGCGCGCTCCGCTGAGGCCGGCCCAAAGGGCCAGATCGGCCGCACCAAGCAGGCCGATCGCGAGCACTGCGCTGACCGGCGGAGCACCGGTCAGCCACAGCGCTGTGGGCAGCAGCACGGTTAGTGCTGCCCCAGCCCACAGCAGGCGCCGGTAGAGCGCGGCCATGCGCTGCGCGCTAGGGCCGTCACTTCCGGCGCCGGGGCCGCGCTGCGGCCCTTCGCTGAGCTGCGCTTCGCGCCATCGCTCGGCCGCCTGCTGCAGCTCGTCCCACAGCTGCAGCACTTCTCGGGCGCTGCGCGGAGCCAGCTGCGCAAAAGATTCGGCGCCGGTTGCGTGTTCACGCGCCAGCGCCCGTTCTGCTGCCTGCAGCGAAGCTGAGGCAGCGGCCAAGCGGGAACGCAGCGTCTGCCGTGCTGCGCCCTCTGCTTCCATGCGGCGATCATAACTTGCGAACGCCGCCGCAAACCTCCGTGCAGCTTCACGATCCGCCGCTGCACCCGAAAATGCAGTCAGCTCTGCCGCGCTCCAGCTGACATCAATGCCTCGCAGAATTCGCTGCAAATGCTCATTCAGCGCGGTCAATTCACCTTCTAGCCGCTGTCTTTCCGCTCGCAGGTTTTCATAGCTGCTCCGATGGCGATCCAGCCGCTCCAGGGCAGGCCCTTGCGCTGTTAACAACGCATTCGGCGGATTCTGCTCCAGCTCAGCCGTAAGCTCACTTTGCAGACGTTCATAACGAGTTACTGCTCCCTGAGCATTCCGAATTTCACCTTCAAGTGCCTGATAGCGAATCGCTCCATCTTCAGGAAAGGTTGTAATCGCTGGCAGGTCCTGCAGCTCGAGCTGCGCATCGCTCCATTTTAACCACAATTCACGAACATCCTGAGCTTTGCGAAGCATCACGAGCTTGTCTCCAGTAAGCTTACGTTGTTGTTCCAGTTGATCTAGCTCAGATTCCGTAACCTTTAATGCTGCTATATTACCGTTATAACGTGGAAGATAAGAGCGGCTCTCCGCCATCTGACGCTCTAGTTTCTCAATAGCCTGAACGATTTTAGCAGCTTCCTGCAGCTTGCCCCGAGGTTTATACAGCTTCTCAGCTTCCTGTACCAATCGGCGTTCCGCCCGCATGATCGTTCCACCGCCGCCCATACCTGCGTGAAAGAGAAAGCTGCTCATCTCTTCTGATTGAAGCGCAGCAAGCTCCTGCAGTTCATCGAGAGAGACCGCGAACAATTGATGGAACATGCTCCTAGAGATACCACCAAGCAAAAGACGCTCCATTTCAGCTTGCCCTAGCTCTTGCGTTGTTCCATTCGGATGGTTAACCGTGATGTTCAGTTTCTCATTTCTTCCTGAGCCCTCACCACCAGCTGTATGGCGACGAATGGTCCACAGGGCACCATTACTATCACGTGCCTTCAGTATTCCCCCATGTAATCCGCCTTGCATAGGTTCATACCTCTCCGTAGGGTTACCACGACTTGGAATTCCAAACAGCATGGAGCGAATAAACTGTAACGTCGTGCTTTTTCCTGCTTCATTACGTCCATAGAGTATAGTAACTCCTTCCGATAGTTCAATCTCTCGGTTATGCAAACGTCCGAAGCCATGGATCTGCAAATGTTCAATTCTCATCTTCTGGAGCACCCTCCATTCCACCGAGCATGGTGATTCCCTGTTCTGCTGCACTACGAAGCCAACTTAACTTCTCCTCTTGACTTGTCACCGAGAGCAGCTGTCGCAGCTCCTGATTCTCCATGAGCGGCTTAAGCGCACTGTTTATTAATTCTTCAAGCGCTTCTGCTGAATGTTCCGTTCGCTCTGTAATTCGCAGCATTTCTCCAAGAAAGCTATCCTCCTCTAATAACCGTTCACGGTCAATAGCTAACCCGGATTCTACAGCGAATCCTTCCACCCAGACAAGTCCCTTATAATCTTTACGCTCAGCCCGAACCGCCTCACGGCGCTGGAGTTCAGACAGCAGATCCTCTACCGCTCCTTTTTCAGCTAATACTTTATGTACATCCCCGCGTCCGATCAGACGAAATCTGACCACTGACATCAGCTCCGGGAGTTCCTCCCTGATATCATCAATCACCTGCTCCACCCTTTGTATCCATTCTGCTTCATGACTCAATCCCTCAATGGACAGATCCCGTACCTGCCAGCGAACATAATCAAGCTCATGAAACTGGGGCGTGGCACTTCCAGCCTCATCAACATCCACAACATAACAACCTTTTGGTCCGGTTTCCTTAATGCTACGTCCTTGTATATTGCCCGGGTATATAATCGCCGGTTTTTCATGCAATACACTGCGTTTATGAATATGTCCAAGTGCCCAATAATCAAAACCCCGTTCGATTAGGTCCCTGCGACTGCAAGGAGAATACGTCTCGTGCAGCAAATCACCGTCTACATTCCCATGCAGCATAGCAATATGAAACAGACGGCTGCCAGGCTTTCGAGAAAAGGTCACTGCAGTGTTGTCCGTAACTTTCGCAGTCGGATAGGAGATTCCACTAACAATAGCTACTTCTTGACCATCTTTGCGACGGTAAGCCGTGGCGAGATCTGGCTTCTCTCCTCCAAACACGGTAACATGGCTGGGCATTTCTGTAGTCAGACGCAATCCGTCTAGTGGATCATGGTTGCCATGGATCAGAAACACGTGTATTCCTTGCTGACCCAGTTCCTTGAGTGCTTCCTGAAATCGCAGTTGGCCCTGTAAAGAAGCGTCAGAAACATCGTATACATCTCCACTGATGACGATAAAATCAACATTCTCTTGGATGGCAACGCGGACAAGCCGCCCAAGGGCGGCGAAGGTCGACTCACGTAAATAAGAACGAATGGCTGGCGAAATATGCGCCAGCCCAGCAAATCGGCTATCCAGATGTAAGTCAGCAGCATGTAGAAATCGAAATGGAATCATAGCTGCTCACCCCTTTGTTCCTGAGGGATACTGTAAGTATGTCTTTTTAAGTTCATTAGCGACACGAGTCAGCGAATACAAGCTTTTCGCTTTATCCCAAGCCGAACGAGAAAGCTCATAACGATAAGCCGGATCAGATATCACCTTCTCTAAAGCGTCAGCAAGAGCAATCTCATCATCAGGACTGACGAGCAGGCCATTCACACCATCTTCAATCTGCTCCGGTATCCCGCCTACATTCGTCCCAACTAAAGCCAAGCAGCTAAGCGCTGCTTCTGCAAACACCGATCCGAAGGCCTCCGCCCGAGAAGGCAGCACGAAAATATCAAAGAAAGGCATGAATTCTTCCGGATGGAGCGTATATCCATAAAAAATCGTTTCATTATAAATTCCTAATTGTTTAGCCATGTTTTCCAAATCCGCACGGGAAGGTCCATCTCCAATAATATGCAGTACATATTCATGGCCGCGATTTTTAAGCTCAGCACAGGCCTTGAGTAAAGTATCAATTCCTTTGGCTGGAACTAGACGAGTCACAGTCACTAGTTGTGGTACAGCGTTGTCATGCGGGACTGGCTTAAACCTTTTCTCATCAAAACCATTCGGTATTACTCCTATATTAGAAGGATCTAGAATATAAGGCGCCACATACTCTGCAAAAGCTTGCGACACAGTCATTAACCGATCACTAACATGCTCAAGTTCGCGGTATAGCGAAACTAGAAACTGATGTTCCAGCCCACCTTCAGAAATAGCTCCATTCAGAATCAGCTCTCGCTCATAACTGGAATGTAAGGTTTGAATTAACGGAGTATTTGGAAATACTTTTTTCATTGCTAAACCAGCAATTGGATGATGGGAATGGATAAGATCATATGTCTTGCTCATTCGTAGTTTAGTCCACCATAGATAATCACGGTAGGTCTGAATATATTTCTGAACGATCTGACTTTCCCCAAACTGGGTCCAATCAAAGGTCTCGAATATGACTTCTTCATGTCCCTTGTTGCGAATCCGCTTAGGTAACCAAAACAAATCCATCTCCCAGCGGCTTGAACGGAACCTTTCCTGAAGATAAGGGATCATGGATGATACACCACCGGGTTGCTCCGGCGGGAAGAAGAGCGCTTGCAGCAAATTCATATGGTACATCCCCTTTACAATTGCCTTACGTACAGTAAGACTTGGCAATTATGATATAGTTGTGTATATGTAGAATTTCAGGTACGATTACGTTCCCCATACCTTGATTTTATCGGTATAAACATGAAACAGCAACTAAGAAAAAGGAGAATGATCTATGAAGGAAGAACAGCTGCCTGCCTCTTACACCGCATATATACAAGAAATGCTGGGGCAAGAGGCAAATGCTTTTCTAGAAAGTTATTCAGCACCACGAACGCAAGGGCTTCGCTTTAATCCATTGAAAAGTATCTCGGATTCAGGTCAAGTCGCAGTAGAACGCACAGTCTCACAGTTTGATCTGAAACCTATCCCATGGTGCCCTGATGGTTATTATTATGAAGAGCCCGCTCGACCAGGCAGGCACCCTTACCATGCTGCTGGACTATATTATATTCAGGAGCCTTCCGCAATGTCCGCAGCTGAACTGCTGGCACCTAAACCCGGTGAAACCGTTCTCGACCTTGCAGCAGCCCCTGGGGGTAAAACTACGCATATCGCTGGTTTAATGCAAGGACAAGGCCTCTTAATCTCTAATGAAATTCATCCGGAACGCGCAAAAATCCTTGCAGAGAACGTAGAACGTTTAGGCATTAAGAATACCCTCGTAACCTGTGCAACGCCAGAGCAGCTGTCTTCGCGCTTTCCACTTGCCTTTGACCGAATTATGCTAGATGCTCCTTGCTCAGGAGAAGGCATGTTTCGAAAAGATCCAAATGCCGTTCAAGAATGGTCTCCTGACCATGTGGTTATGTGTGCGGCGAGACAATGGGACATCCTGCAGGACGCCTACCTTATGCTTAAGCCTGGGGGTACTCTGGCCTATTCTACTTGCACCTTTAACCGTCAAGAGAATGAGGAGACCATTGCCCGATTGACGGATCGGTACCCCGATATGGAACTACTTACCTGCAAGCGCCTTTGGCCACATTTAGAAAAAGGCGAAGGCCACTTTGTTGCACTCCTACGTAAGCACAGTGTCACCGAAAACGATGTTAATGATGATGCCAAACGCAGCACCAGTAAACGTCGGAATAAAAACAACCCAAAAATTAATTCTTCCGTACGCGATGCGTACCAGTTATTCCAAGACTGGGCTTCGTTAGAGCTTCCTGGTTTCTCATATCAAGGCGTCCCTCTGCTGTTCGGAGAATCCCTATATTTACTGCCTGAATCCTTTAATGGCAACCTCCATACTGGGCTGCTGGATGGTTTGCGTATTCCTCGTGCCGGGCTACATATTGCCCATTTGAAGAAAAATCGGATTGAACCCGCTCACGCCCTAGCGATGGCGATTCAGCACACACAAGTAACACGTAGTTTTGATCTCAGTAGTGGGGGGCTGGAAATACATGCTTGGCTCCGGGGAGAAAGCTTACCAGTGCCGGTTGAATTACATGGATGGACACTTGTAACTTTAGATGGATTGCCGATAAGTTGGGGCAAAGCAAGTGCAGGCCAACTTAAGAATCATCTTCCTAAAGGACTTCGCATCTTAAAAGCCCATATTGACGAGCAATAGGCCATAGACCAGTACATCCAGTCCACTTTGGCATATGATGTCATTATCTCAGAAAGCTGCGACACCCGCCGTAGCAATGAGAATAAGACATACGTTAAGGAGGAATATATCATGGGTGAATTTCATGGAGGAGCCTTCACTTCAACTGGTGCGATCTTGGTACTCTTTATCTTGCTCGTAATCATTTCCCGTTCGTTGTTCGTTTAATACCATTCCGGCTAAATAGACGGTGAAATTAAAGCGGCTGTGTCGTCCTTTTTGGGGCGGTGCGGCCGCTTTATTTCTTTCCAGCATAACATTTCCATTTGCTGTTCTCGTGAATATTTACCGTTTGAAAGCCAGCTTTCCGAAATAAATGATCTATCTCTTCGTTCTTTGTATATTGTTTCATGTGATAATTAATTTTATAGACCTCAGAAATAATAACAAACGTTCCGCCTGCCTTCAGCACCCTATACACTTCACTTATATCATGTTCAAGATCGGGCCAGAAATAATGCGTCTGAATAGCCGTGATCGTCCCGAAAAATCCATCATTGAACGGTAAAGCCGATACGTCTCCCTGACTAATCTTCACCCTACCTGCGGCAACAGCCTTATTGTTTTTTTGAATGGATGTCTCCACAGCTTGCTGAGAATAATCTAAGCCGTAGATTTTCTGATATTTATTATGTTTTGCAGCGTATGTATAGTTTGATCGCCACCACAGCCTATGTCCAAAATAGGGGCGTTGTTCATCATTTCTATTTTTTTAAGCCCCCACGTTGTTATCTGGAATGTGCCTGGTTCATGATCTTGATCATGATATTCCCCACGAATCCTCTCGGGTTCTTGGCTTGATCGATCAGTGCATTCAATAATCCCATATTTGTACCTCCCAATCAATTGGACATACCAGCAGCCTGATCACTTGATATATGTTCCGTAAGATTTTCAGCTGTAACTACCCACATATCTGCTTGATACTCTATTTTATGAATACTTGTATATGAAGTCGGGAAATGGGCATTCTTATTGGTCCACGTTAGCCCTTTTAAAATATGATAAATAATATTAATTACGCCACCATGCGTAACCACAATTACATTTTCTTTTGGATCAGTACTCTCCAGTTCATTACATAGTTTTGAGAAACTTATATTAATTCGCGTAAAAAAATCCTGCGGACTTTCTCCTCCTGGAAATCTCTCATCCATTCTTAATTCTGAGAAATAGAGACCCGGGTATCGTTCATTTGCAATTTCATGGGGCATTCCAGCGATTAGACCATTATTCGTTTCTCTCCAAGACTGACTGCTTTCAACAGGCAAGCTAAGCGCTCTGGCGATCTCATTTGCTGTATCTAACGCACGCTGCAAATCACTGCTAAGGATACGAGTGATGTTAAAGCTAGACTGATTTTCCTTAAGATAACAACCAAGTCGTTCGGCTTGTCTATAGCCCTCTACTACAAGTCCACGTTGACTCCAACCCCCACGATAGCCTTCATCATCTATTCCATGCCGTATAAAATATATAGCCATCGGTTGTACACCTCCAAAAAAGATTGTTATACATTTGCATTAAACTTCGAGATCGCTTGTTTTTGAAGTTGATCCCAATGGGGCGTCGCAATGTTTGCTTGTTGTTTCAACTTATCAAACGAATTAAACAAAGCTGCAATTTCGCTGAAAGAACCATCTACAAATTTCATAAAGGGTAATTTATGAATTATTTTCAGACCATAGTATACACCCTGTTTATGTTTTCGAATAAAGTCTACTTGACCTGCTGGAGTGATCGTATAGTCTAGCTTCTCCATCATTTGAAACCCTTCGTCCATTACTGAAATGGCTTGTTTTAATAGCTTCTTATCTTTAGATACCTTTTTCAAATCCCCGTCATGAAGATAATTAAGGGAGTTCAAAGCCACTATAGGCACGATATGACTTTTGAGCCAAGCATCCATATCCTCATGATAAGTTAGCTTATACTTAGCGTTCTCAAACGCTTTTTCCAGTAAGTGCTTTATTGGGATCTCACCGTCAAGACTGCCAAGTACCATTTGCCCACCTGCGTGTATTTTGATAACTCGACCGCTCGCTTCACGAATTCCTGCGCTAAGCTGAAATCCAAAGAGTATATTTTTTCTTACATCGCTCATTTCCAGAAGATTCTTTTGCATTTCGTGAGCATCGCCATTATTACCCACAAGAATTATATTCTGACTCTGATTTTTAGCTAAAATAGGTAATACGGCTGGAAAATCATTGTATTTCATAACAACAAAAATAAGATCATAGTGATCATCCGGTTGAAGCTCTGAGATGACTTTTACAGAATCCATAGTGTTTTTACATTGAAAATAATGGCGAAGTACAAGACCGTCTTTCGTCAATTGCTCTGCACGCTTCCCTCTGGCAAGCACTGTGACATCGTTTCCCCCACGCACCAGGACATGTGCAAGATAGCTGCCTAAAACTCCCGCTCCAAAAACTAATACTTTCATGTTCAACTCCTCTATCCCTTTTTAGACATTTGTTGAATTTCGATCAACTGTTCGATAAAATCAGATTATCACATCTCCGGTAGGGTTCAATCGTTAGTTTGATCGGTTTTGTTGATTTTTCAACAAAATACAATACATTGTTTAATAAAAAGGGAGTATTACCATGGATAGAAGAATTAAAAAAAACCAAACAGCCATCATGAATGCATTAATTCAACTAATGGCTGAAAAAGATTTTGAAAAAATAACGATTAACGAAATCGCAGACCGCGCTGATGTAAATCGCGGAACGATTTATTCCCATTATGCAGATAAATATGATCTGATGGATAAATGCCTGGCGGCTCAGCTCCAGCAACTAATCGAAAGCTGCTCCGCTGTGGAGGATGAAACCGAACCCAATCCCTCTAAGGCGTCATTACTCCGCACGCTGGAACAATTGGAGGAGAATGCTCTCTTGTATAAGACTTTATTAAGAAACAAAGCTTTGCTCTCCTTTAGAAACCAATTACAAGATATGATAAATAATCAAATCAAAACACAATTCTTAGAAAACAATTTAAACCTAGATAAGTTAAGTAAGGATATATCCGTACAATTTTTGAGTTCGGCAACTGTCGGAGTGATTGAATGGTGGTTTACCCATAGTAATCCTTGCTCTGCAAAAGAAATTACTGAAAAGTTATGGTCAATGCTAGATCTGAATCTGCAAATGATCCGTTCCCAAGCTTGACAATGTTATCCTATATCCATCTCATAAATGGAGCTGATGATCTTTTCAATTTGGATCTCCTTAATGGATATATCAAGAATCTCTACCTTTTCGCTAAGAATATGAAGAAACTCACCCATTTTACACTGGTCGGTATCGATCTCTAATTCCACTTCGTAATCCGATATTCTTTCCGATATCAGAGTCCCAGGCAGGTCAATATCTCCAATCGTTGTAGCTGCAGAAAGCCTGACCATTTTTTTAGCGCCTAGATGAAGTCGAAGTTCGGAGAACTTATCGTCATATACTTTTTTACCTTGATGAATAATTAGTACTCTTTGCACCAAACGCTCCACATCTTCCAAGTCATGTGTCGTTAGAATAAATGTGGTGCCTTCCTGATTCATTTGCTTAATGAATTCTCTGATTCTTTGTTTAGCTATAACATCCAGCCCGATCGTCGGCTCATCCAAAAAAACCACTGGCGGAGAATGAAGCATTGCCATAATAAACTCGCATTTCATTCGTTCTCCCAGTGAAAGGGTGCGCGTAGGCTTAGTGATAATATCACCAATCTCAAACATACTTACAAATCGATCTAGTCTTGTACGAAAGTCATTCGTAGGAATATCATAAATTTCCTTGTTCATATAAAAGCTATCCAAAGGAGGAATGTCCCATATTAACTGCGATTTCTGTCCGAACAGTACTCCGATTTGTTTTACATATTGATTTTTCTGCTTATGAGGGTTGTATCCTAGAACATTTATCTCTCCCGATGTGGGATAGAGAACACCTGTCAGCATTTTAATAGTCGTAGATTTCCCCGCGCCGTTTGGGCCCAAAATGCCAATGATCTCTCCTTTTCCAACACTGAACGAAAGATCTTCTACAGAGGTGATAATCGATTTTTCACGGTGAAACAGACTTTTAAATACGCTTTTTGCATCTTGTCCACGGTGATACGCTTCATATTGCTTAGTTAAATTCTTGACGGTAATAATGTCCAATGTAATTCTCCTTCATACAAATTCATCCTCCGGCACTTTTGTAACTACGAAGCATGTACGTATAGAGCCAAATTCCGAAGGCAGCAAATAACGCACAAGGGATAATCGCTATAAAAAAATAGGCTTCCCATCGTCCAATCAGAGTAGATGCTGGAAAATAAGCAATCATGGAAACCGGAAAAAGAAAAGAACTTACGGCTACGACTGCTTTAGGGAAAATCGTCCCTGGATAACGCCCAAAAGACTTAATGCTCTCAAACATCTCCGGCAAGCGGGAATTCGCTACCCATTTGAAGGAAATTGCTGCCACAATAAGCGCCACGCCGAACATAACAAGCAGCCCTGCGCCAAACAACAACAGGAACAAGAACCAAGAGCCGATGGTCATCCCATCGATTCCGCTAAGTGCGTATACGAACATGACTACTCCTCCACCTAAAAGCCCGATACTTTCGAACTCAAAAGATCTGGCCAACAGCAGAAAAAGGCTCGAGGTTGGTTTAATTAATACCACTTCCAAAGTCCCTTCTACTACATGAGACATTGTATTCCACATAATTCCGTTAAAAAAAATCCCGGCACAAGCCGTAGACAAAATGAACACAGATTGAATTAATAGTGCCTCTTTAAAGGTCCATCCTTCAAATGAAGCATTCGAATTATAGATGAACACCGTTACTAGGGGAAACAACACATTCCCTATGAGCATGATAAGGCTATTAAGAATAAAATTAACACGATAAGTGATAGCAGAAGCAATATTCGCCTTCATGCAGGTTTTATATATTTGATACATACGTTTCATGCGCCCACCCCCGTAAAATGCTTAAGCGATACCGCATACAGCACCCGGCAGACTATTCCGGCAATAATAACGGCTACAAGCTGCAACAACAAAACTTGGGGAATAGGTAAGGTTATATCAGCTAAAGTATAGCTACCTGTATAGACCATTGCAGGCAGAAAGGTCGTATATTGAAACGGTAAGAAAAAGGAAGCCAGCTGTAAGGATTTTGGGAAAAAGACCAATGGAATCAGTGATCCTGAGAATATCCCCTCGCAAAGACTGAAAAAGTTACGAATACTGGAGGATTGCACCATCCAAAATGCGACCATGCCAATACTATAATGGATGAAAAAGTTCATCATGAATGCCATAGCTATCGATAGCATTGCGTATAGTAAATTTGCGGGTAAAACATCAATATGAAAAATAAAGAAGAAGATCATAAAACAGGGTATAAATTCAAATAGAAGCCCAAGTACCCTATGCCCTGCCTTCTGAGACAATGCATAGAACATATGATTCATTGGTCTTAAAGAGAACGTAATGAATTTCCCGGTGCGAATGAGCATTTGTAAATTCCAATCGGCAAAATCCATGGTCAAGTAGTTGATCAACATCGTGGCGCAAAAATAAGAGAGCATCTGAGAGAGCGACATCCCGTTAATAGAGGATTCTCCGCTATAAACAGCGCTCCATATATAATACTGCACTAAAAAATATACCGGGCCTACAAAAATAGAAACCATCGAATGCGTTCTGTACGCACTCCATTCCTTATAAGTAACAAAAGCAACCGCTCTCATAACGCGAAAGCGGTGCTTTATCTTCTCAAACATAAGTCACATCCTGCCTATCTTTGATATCTCACAACATATAATCTTATTCTTATTCGAGTCCGGACCAGATCACATTGTTTGTACCGAAAATCGCTCTACCGTCCCATATATTTTTATGAAAAGGGATATACCAAACGGCAATCAGCTGTTCAACCGGATCAACGACCAAAGAACAAGACCCCCATCCTTCATGAAAAAAAGTGCCTTCAGAATAAGATGTACTTTCATTATATCGAAGGTCTGGCCCAAGACCGTATGGTCTATCTGCTCCTCCATCTCCCCATGCGTAGTTTGGAAGTTTTTCAGAATTGAACCGCTTGGTCATTTTCTGAACAGCCATCCGACTTAAGATATGACCACCTTCGTATTCCCCATGGTTAAGCAGCATGATTCCGAACTTTTGTAGATCATTAACGGTTGAATACATTCCCCCACCAGTTCCGGGAGTCTTGATTTCTTCCTCAGACCTTTGTTCTTCATCCGTAATTTCCCCGTTTTGCAGCTTCTGAAGATATTCCTTGGCTTCTTCCGAACGAATAGCGATCCTACCAGCTTTCTCAGGCGGTATATCAAAGAAAGTATCTGTCATGCCTAACGGTTTTACAATGTTGTCCATTATGTAATCTTCTGCAATAACACCTGTTATTTTCTCGATAATTGCACCAAGAACCACGTATCCGAACGATGAATACATCCATTGAGTCCCTACCGGAAAACGAATACCATAGGAAAGTCCAGCTTTAATCCAGTTTTCTTTTCCAAGCTCTGATTCATAAATATACCACCATGCACTTTTATAGTAGGTATCACTTATAGTGCCATGATCAGGTGCGATGCCGGAGGTATGCGTCAGTAAATGAGCAATTGTAATCGGCTTAAAAGGATCGGCATCAAACTCCGGAAGAATAGAACTAACTGGCTGCCCCATAAAAATTTCACCATCATCTGCTAGCTGCCAGATCGCTGTTGCCGTAAACAGCTTAGTAATAGAAGCGATTCGAAATATTGTATCCGTTTTCAACTCTTGGTCGCTATCTTCTTCGTAACTGAAGCGTCCCCCCGCTCCATTAGCAAATATTTTTCCATAACGACTAAGAGAATAAATATAGCCATCGGCTACTTTCTTATTACAGAGATCCTCATAAAAATGATTAAGTGCCTCTAATCGGTCCTCCCTGTAATTCACTTCGTTCAGCTTGCTAAGCTCTGTGGATGATAACATTATTCGCACTCCCCCTATCAATCATTAAAAAGAATAGCAATTCTCAAAAATGTAAATTTAACCTAACTTATAATACCTTTTCAATATAATAGTTACAACATGATATTTCATACACTATTAAATTAATTCAGATTATTAATCACATAAATAGCATGTACTAAAATCCTAATAATTGGTAGGTCAATTTTATATTTATTTATTTTTTACATATCTCACTTCCTGTTGGCTACTGTCATGAATGGAGCAAAAAGCGCTGTTCTACTGAACAGCGCTTTTTACTCCATATGAAAACGACCTTATTATTCTAGTTCGGCGGGCTTTACAATGGTTGTACCTTTGTTATTCTTGGAATACTTAGCTTCGATTTTCGTGTTGTATGTATCCTTTTCTCCATCACTTATCAGCACATAACTCAGATCGACTGTCAGTTTTTCCGTCTGCCAGGTCTTAGTATTGACGAATAATTTCCACGTTACGCTTTTGGGTTGAACTGTCTCACCATCCCAGAGGTTCTCCTGGTCATAGAGCTTGATTATTCCCTTAGCTGCTGTCGGATCGGTTACCGTGAACTGCAGGACGGTCTGAGCACCAGCAGTGCTGACTTTCATAGATTTTTTATAATTTTTTACCGAATCAAGCATGGAAACAGGATCGTATTGACCTTTGGAGTAAAAAGAATCCCACTCCATCTTCTCCAGTCCAATCCAATACTGCGCATCAGGATCGATTGGCTCACCGTCATCGTCGTAACCTTCATCTTCAGATTCATCGATCAGTTCACTTCCGTCTACAAGATAGTAAAACTCCTTGTCATTGGCATATAGACTGTACGATGTTTCTAAAAGACTACTATCAACGGTGCCGGCTGCAGCAAAATTCGGCAGTCGATTAATATCCAGCTTCAGTGTGTTAGTGTTGCTGATACGTACCCCACCGCTCTGAATATCCTGTTTTTTGATCACATCTAAGTGAAAATTCTTTATTGCTTTAGAGACTGCCGTTACTTTGCTAATCATTTGATCCGCGGTTACTGCTGTTGTGGTAGCGGCAGACACGACTTCAGTATTAGACATCCATCCGATCGTTCCGGACAGCAATAAAGCACCTACTGCCAAACTAGTGCCTATTGTTTTGAAAAAACTGTTCATGTACTTCCCCTTTCGGCCCCTTGCGATAATGTAACGCCGTATAGGTCGAAATAATAAAAGAGCTCAAAATTGACTACATATTCTTAGAGCTATCCTTTATGCATCATAAGACATCCCTATGGCGGCCTGGCGATCATTTCCTTCTGTAGAAAGGCTTTAGACCCATGGCTTTGTGTCATCATCTTTCGATGATTTTACCTTTAACGCGGACATTCAATTAGTTTTAATTAGCTTACGGACGCATGTCCCACCGCTAATTTTATCATGGTTATAATTACCTGTAAACGACTTATCTTCCATTT
>Ga0153923_100293_pt1 | contig 19029 bp, 16 predicted proteins | sample TSNJ007MetaG_FD_104682 | JGI IMG/M metagenome (GOLD analysis project Ga0153923, IMG submission 104682) | Attine ant fungus gardens microbial communities from New Jersey, USA - TSNJ007 MetaG | ecosystem: Host-associated > Fungi > Mycelium > Unclassified | place: USA: New Jersey, Brendon T. Byrne... | reverse complement strand
TTGAGGTAGGTATAGTTATTCGTTGAGAATGCTGGGCCAGTCCTTCGATCTGCAGTAAACCAAGCATCAGGATGTCCGTCGAAATAAGATGGGGTCTCCCCGCCGTGTAAGTGAGTGACCATGGGTGCAGTTTTCTGTGCCAGAGGGAATCCCGGTGGAAATGATGGGAATGGCGGACCCGAAATAGTCATTGAATTGGGATTGGCCCATACGAGTGTTGGATCAACCGGTAGAAAAAGAGGTTTATTGAGGTTGTTTATCCATTGAACATGGATAGGAATTCCCCGAATGGCTTCAAACGTAGGCCCTGGTGCACTTCTAAAGTAATTCGCTCTTCCTTGGGTCGGATTCCGAATCATACCACCATAACCTATAACCTTTGTTGGACCGAATCCAGGTGGTAATATTTGTTGTTGGAACTCACTCACATTTATTTTATATGCATGCCCAATCACTTGCCCCGTCTCAGGCTGCTGTATACAAGTTGGCATAAATACGGGTGGGGTTTCGAGTTCATTTATGTATTTAGGAATACTATTTGGATCTAAAGGTTGTACCATGTCCATCCTCTCCTTTCCATACTACTAAGGTATATGAAGAAAAGGAGTGATACTTGCCCCTTTACCTATTCAATACAAAACTTTTATAACATAATAATTCATTCGAATAAACAAAAGAGGAGCTGCCATTAAGCAATCTCCTCCAATACACAACCAATATAACGTTTACCTACATCTTATTTTATTTCGTGTGCAGCATTTTGTTTAGAATAAACGTTTCAACAACCTTTGCCACGCCATCTTCCATATTTGTATCTGTTACATAGTTGGCGATTTCTTTAATATCATCAGGTGCATTTCCCATAGCCACACCAAGTCCAGCAAATTTAATCATCGCAAGGTCATTGTAACTATCACCAATAGCAATAACCTCTGCTTGCTGAATGTTTAATTTCTGAATAAGATGATGTAAGCTTGTGCCTTTATCTACACCCGCTTCTGTAAACTCTAAGAAGAATGGTTTCGAACGAACAACATTCAATTTACCCTCGAGTTGTAACTGCATTTTCTTTTCCAAGTGAACTAGTCCCTCTGGGTTCCCAACCATTAATACTTTAACAACAGGTTCTTGAATCGCTGTTATGAAATCTTCTTCAACAATTGGCATCCCCGTAATTTGAGCTTCGATATCGGTATATTCATTATTCGCTGGGGTTACGATATCATCCCCAACATAGGTGTGAATCCCCACTTCTTCTTCTTTACTAATATGATATAGTTCATGTACGGTTTCAGGTGTTAGTGTACTACTAAATATGAGTTCATTGGTTGTACAGTTTCTAATTTGTGCTCCGTTAAAAGAAAGAATAAAACTTCCGTATTTCTCAAGCTCTAATTCCTTAGCAATATGCGTCATAGCAAAGGTCGGACGACCTGAAGCGAGAACTACTTTAACTCCTGCCTCTTGTGCGTCCATCAATGCTTTCTTCGTGCGTGGTGATATTGTATGATCATCGCATAGTAGCGTATCGTCCAAATCAAGTACGATCATTTTATAATCCATTATTCTTTCGTCCCTTTCTAAACCTCTAGTATAAGTGCGAATAGCTAAATATAAAGACACCCTATTCGGATGTCTCTTCATATCAATCTTATTTACCTCATGATATCATGAATGGGCTTCGAAAGTCTCATTCAAGTTACGTATGATACTATTTCTGTGCAAAAAACACAGCGAATTCATTATATTTATAAATACAATCTGCTTCTGCAAATCCAGCTTCGTATAGCCACTTGAGCTGATCCTCAATGGTAGCGTTACGATCTAGCTTTCTTCGTTCGATTGCGGAAGCGATAATTTCATTTGAAAGTCCACTCAGACCAATCGTATGCTCCCATTGTTCTTTATAACGTTTGTCGAAATAAACCGATGTGCCAGCAACCTGATCCGCATTAACGAAGACACCACCCTCGGTTAAGAGCGTGTGTATCGTGTGAAATAGTCTGCTTTTATCTTCATGAGATAAATGATGTATCGCTAAGGATGAAATAACAGCGTCATACGGCTGTCCGTCGAAGGGATATGTCGCGAAATCCCCTGAAATATACTGAACGTTAGGATCTTCACCGAACCTCGTGCGTGCCCCCTTCAACATCTCTTCACTTATATCAATTAAAGTCAATTGTGCTTCTGGATACTTCTGTCGAACATAAGAGGAGAACAGTCCTGTTCCAGCACCTATATCCAATATACGTGGCGATTTCTTATCTACATTAATCCAAGCCGTAGCAGTGCTATAGAAATCATCGAAACAAGGAATTAATGCACGACGTTGAAGGTCATAGCTCTGTGCAGCAGCGTCAAACTGCACTTTTAGTAAATCGCTCATCTTACATGCCACCCTTTCTTTTTTCGAAAAAGATCCATCTCGTATTTTCATTTCATATTACAGTTAATATTGATGAAATGGAAATATATAGATGCTATCTTCTTAATAGGATACACCTATAATAATTCTAAGAATAATGTAGCTTCTTTCTATTGACTCTCACTCTACCGAAATGCTAATTTGAAGATATTAAACATGACAAGGGTGGTCCTTCTATTGAAAAAGACTACGATGAAAGATATTGCTACTAAAGCCAACGTTTCTGTTGCGACTGTTAGTTATGTTCTGAACAACGTTGATAATCAGACAATTCCTGAAACAACACGTTCACACATTTTACGCTTAGCAGAAGAGCTGCATTACATACCCAATCTTACAGCTCGCTCACTCGTTAGAAAGAAAACCGGGCTGATAGGAATTCTTATAAATAAGTCTCCTAATATGCCATATTGGAAACGTCACAATTATTCCTCATTTATTGGGAATTTGGAACAGTTATTGACTTCAGCAGGGTATCACACGCTTCTATTTACTTTGGATGCAGACAATCCTTCACTTGATATCATTATAGAAAGAAAACTAGAGGCCGTATTTCTAGTGGATGTGCGAGACGATGTTTTTTACTCTATCTCTTCTCACTTTGTTGAAGGTATTCCATTAATTTTGATTGATAGCATCATAGAGGACAAATTATTCAAACAAATTTTCTTTGAATATTCTACCGCTTTACAATTGGTTTCACCCCATGATCCATCCCAAGTCTGCTTGATCATGGAGAATTATAATAATACTTCATTGGTCAGATACATACTTGATGCAGTCAACTTATCAGAGGATGCCATTTACATTGTTAATGATATTTCAGAACTGGAGGCGATATCAATAAATATCCGCTTTACTGAAGCGATTGTTATTAATGAATTCATTGGGAATTATCTCGAGAAACTGAATATATTTAGAAGTATTACGGTTATCTGCACATGCCATTGTCCAGAAATATTAACAAGAGCAACCACGCGAACCATCACCTTTCAAGAAGATAAATCAGCTACCGCTTTCCGAGTAATGAAAGAATTATTGCAAAAAGTTGACTATTCTACACAGAATCTTAATAGACATTATATAAAAGTGAACTCAGAAAATTAATTTTTTTTGAATATCACTTAAACGTTTAAGTTATTGTATAAAGAAATATGAGGAGGATCATTTATGCACAATCCACAAATTTCAACTTCAACAGGTCACAGTCAAGCCGCAATACAAACATTTCCTACCGTATGGAGAAACAAGCAATTCCTTATACTACTTATGTCTTATTCAATTTCGTTATTTGGTAATACGTTTCATAGTATAGCGTTAAATTTATGGGTCCTCATGATGACAGGGAGCGCTAAAATGATGGCCGTGATCGTTGTAACCAATCTCGTACTCAGTTCATTATTAGGATCTATAGCAGGTACGTATGCTGACAGAATGAATCGCAGGACTATCATGCTCATGACCGACATCATTAGTTTTGGACTCGTAATTACCATTGCAATCTTCATTTCCGTACCCAACACACCTTTTTTCTTAATCGTAATATTAACTGGACTTGTAACTGCTTCGGCATTATTTCAATCTCCTGCATATCATGCCTCACTCGTTAATGTAGTTGGCAAAGAACACATTCAGAAAGCTGTTGGTATAATTACGTTATCAGAAAATATTTGTAGAACAGTGGGTTTTTCACTCGGGGGAATTTTCGTGGCAGCCTTTGGCGTATCACAAGCCATAATCTTTGACGGAATAACTTTTCTAGTGTCATTTGTTCTAGTTCTATTAGCCGGTTCTTTTCTCTCTCCTTCTAGAACCAATACGTTGAAAAAAGTGAAAAGTAAATTTATCGATGATTTAATCACGGGTCTTCGTTACCTTTGGAAAGATCCTTTTGCTAAAGCTGTAATTATAATGTCACCCACACTTACCCTGTTCTTTATGCCCTCTTTAATGTTGACTCAAGTCATGGCCGTTACCGTATGGAGATCAACGCCTTTTCAGTTCGGGCTCATGGAAGCCTGTATTCCACTCGGTTATATGATAGGTTCTGGATTAATTTTGTTATTAGGTAGCAGAATTAAACAACGAGGTAAACTCATCATGATCAATTTACTTTTAATTGGACCTATGTATATCCTTTTATCATTCACTACAACTGCGACTGCAGCAATTCCCATCATCCTCATCATCGGATTCATGTTCTCATTTTGCACCTTGTTAATTAACATAATCCTTAGGCTTGAAGTCTCAGAAGAACTCCAAGGACGGGTATTTGGGGTATTAGGGTCAATTATGAGTGTAGCTCCCTCCGTTGGTCTAGGTATAGCATCCTATTATGCTGATATATTTAGTTCAAATGCTGTTATGTTCACCATTGGAGGGTTACTTTTAACATTCGGAATATGTGCAATAGCCAAATTATCAGTAATAAGGAATTATCATTAGAATCGAACAACTGGCCATTTCGTTTTCCGTAAAGAATCCATAACCTCAGAACCTATGTTCAGATTATCACGCACGAGCTGATCAGGTACTAATGACATCCATTGGGTTAAGGAAATATCTGCATAATGACTACTCTTGAATACTTCTAGATACCATAGTGTTTCCTTACCCGTGTTCTGGATATAATGTCCGTAACAAAACGGCATATACCCTACGTCCCCTGCTCTGATATCCACCGTACGCGCAATACCATCAGCGGCAAAAGCTGTCATTCGTCCAGTCCCAGACAACACATATTGCCATTCATCATTGTTAGGGTGCCAATGTAATTCTCTCATGCCACCTGGTACAATCTCCACTAATGCGGCGGCAATTTTTTCTGAAACTGGAAAGTTGCTAGAATCCACAATTCTAACCGAGCCACCGGGAGATATAATCGGTTGTTGGCCGAGTAGGTTATGCGTAAAATTTCTTGTACCGAATGGATCGGGGATAGCTACACTTTCAAGGGGCCCCGGTACTTCAGCCTGAAATATATACTTTTGCGCCTTAGGTATATCTTCAAATGCACGCTCAGGCACGCCAAAATTAGCGGAGAGTACTTCTTGGGGAGTATGTGCAAAAAAATCTGAGATCGAAAATGTATCTAAATCCGAGAAGTCACCCGCATCAAATACAAGAATGAACTCACATCCTTCTTCTAAACCTTGAATAGAATGCGGCAACCCTGGTGGGAAATACCATATATCACCTACACCAACATCTGCGATAAAATTTCGACCATTCTGATCAACGACCGTAATTCTTGCTTTTCCTACCGTCACGAAGGACCATTCTACTTGCTTATGCCAGTGTAGTTCCCGAACGCCTCCTGGCGTCAAACTCATATTCACCCCAGCAATGGTGGTGGCGATCGGAAGGTCTCTTGAAGTAATCTGTCTCGACCAACCCCCTTCTTTCAGAACCATGTTCGTATCCGAAAAGGAGAATCGTAAGTTGGGAACCGTTCCAGCATCAGTTATTGGAGGTACTAACATATTGGGGTTCTCCAAGTCCCTAATGATATCCCGTGGCCCTAGATCCGTCGCACCTGCCCCATCCGGTCTTATAGGCTCTGGTACTTCATCATACATAACCTTGAAATTTATAGGCTTACTCATACACCACACACTCCTCATACACCGATTGGAAATCAAAAACAACTCAACTGGAATATATGAGGACGTTCATAGGGTTATGTCATTTGTAGTTTGTGCACCATGATTTAAAGCTACTTATTTCGTCCCATCCCATTCCGCATAGAAATGATCTAAATAATCCAGCATGAATTGATGACGACCCATAGCAAGCGTTCTGCCATAGTTCGTATTCATCAAATCTTTGAGCTTCAGCAGTTTCTCGTAGAAATGATTAATAGCCGTATCATCACCATTGCGATATTCTGCTTCTGACATACTTATACGTGGTTGTTGCGAAGGGTCATGGAACTTGCGTCCCTTTGCACCGGAGAAGGCAAAGACTCTCGCAATCCCCATCGCCCCAATCGCATCCAGACGATCGGCGTCTTGAACAACCATCCCTTCAAGTGTGGCCATTGGCGGTTTGCCACCACCCTTGTAAGACATCGTGGAAATAATCTGCATAACATGATGGCTTGCTTCTGTAGGAACTTCGTGTTGTTCCAACCAAGCATTCACTCTCGCTAAACCCACTTCCTCACTAATGTTTAACTTAGCATCAGCAATATCATGAAGTAACGCAGCAAGTTCACACACGAATAGATCTGCACCCTCTTCTAATGCAATCGTCTTGGCTGATTGCGTAACACGATAAATATGATACCAGTCATGTCCACTGCTCTCGTTCTCTAATTCACTTCGTACAAATTCCGTTGCCTGTTGTATAATCCTTGCTTGAGATATCTCAAACATATCAATCACGCTCCCTTAATGTAGACAAATAACCGGCAACCCTCCTACGAGGATTACCGGCTTTACTATTTTGTATTCTTCGGATCGAGTGCATCACGCAATGCATCACCCACAAAGTTAATGGACAATACGCTCAGTATAATCATAACACCTGGTGGAATCCACAGCCACGGTTGTGATGTAAGTACGGTTAGCGATTGAGCACTAGCAAGCATGTTCCCCCAGCTTGGCGTGGGCGGTTGAACACCAAGGCCTAGAAAACTCAACGCTGCTTCATCGAGAATAGCTCCTGCAATTCCTGAGGTAGCATAGATCAATATAGGAGCCACAGTATTAGGAAGAATATGAAGAAATAATATTCTTGGCGTTGAATAACCAAGCACAACACTTGCCTTAACATACTCAGCCTCTTTAAGGGTTAGTACATTCCCTCTTACAAGACGTGCGACACCTGGCCAACCCAGAACCCCCAGAATAATAATCATATTCATAAGTCCTGGCCCTACAATGCTTGCAACAACAAGAATAAGCATGATGTAGGGAAATGCCATGAACATATCCGTAATTCTCATAATAAGGCTATCAATCCATCCCCCGAAATAACCGGAAATAAGCCCAAGAATTGTCCCAATAGCTACTGCTATGAGAATAGAACCAATTCCAACGGACAAAGATACCCGCGCAGAATAGATAAGACGGCTCAATTGATCGCGTCCGACCTGATCCGTGCCCATAAGATGATCCATAGAGGGTGCAGCGCCGAAGCTATCTGTCACCGTCGTTGGATCATAAGGCGCGATTAAAGGTGCAAATATCGCACATAAGGTTAGTATGATGATCACAACAAGGCCAGCAACGGCAAGTTTATGTTTCTTAAACCGTCGTGTGAACAACTTCAGCGAGCTTTCATCACCCTCAGGCCAGATCATATCCGTGTCCAATTGCGGCTCTTTACGCCCTGTAAAGTATCTTTCAAATAAATTCATTAAACCGCCGCTTTCTATTTACTGTATTTGATTCTCGGATCAACCAGGGCATACGTGATATCTGTCAACAAATTAGCCACTATGACAATGACGGCGGCCGTTAAGTTAAGCCCCATAATTGTAGAGTAATCACGACTCATAATCGCCGACATCGTGAGTTGGCCAATGCCTGGCCAAGAGAAAATCTGTTCGATGACAACAGCTCCACCAAATAATATGGGAATTTCCATACCCAGCACCGTAATAATAGGAATCAAGGCATTTCTTACAGCATGTCTATTGATGACTAATGTTTCTTTCTGCCCTTTAGCCCGAGCTGTCCGTAAATAATCCTGTTCGAGAATTTCTAACATGCTTGAGCGAACACACCTAATATTTCGTCCTGCAACATTCGCCGTCAGTACAATGACAGGCATAATTAAATGTAATAATATATCGCCGAATCCGCCTTCACTCCCGAGCGTAGTCATTCCACTGGAAGGAAGAAGCTTTAACCATATTGAGAAGACATAGATAAGTCCAAGACCAAGAAAGAAGTTAGGCACGGAAATACCAAGGAAAGAACCCGTCACCGCAGCATAATCTAATTTGGAGTATTGCTTCCTAGCACTTAAGATGCCAAGAGGTACGGCAATGGCTACACCAATAATGAGAGAAACTCCCATGAGAAGTAGTGTAGGTCCCATACGTGTTAGAATCATGTTCATGACAGGCTCATAGGTGATCATAGAGTAACCCAAATCCCCTTGAAGCAAATGTTTGAACCAACTTAAATATTGTACATAGGCCGGCGCATCAAGCCCTAGTTCTATTCTCTTTGCCGCTAGTGCTTCCGCTGGTATCTGCGGGCTTATAAGCATGTCCACAGGACTTCCTGGTGCCATACTCATAATAATGAAATTAATAATGGTCACGCCAATAAGGACTGGAATGGCAATAAATATGCGTCGTATAACGTAATTAAACAATACTTACAACACCTCGGATCTTCATCAGTGAGAGAAAAAGCAGGCAGATGAGTGCAGGCTGTCTCCAGTCAACTCAGGTTCCTTTACATGACATACCGCTTCTGCCATAGGACAACGTGTGTGAAAACGACATCCCTTGGGTGGATTGACGGGGCTCGGAACGTCCCCTTGTAACACAACCTTTTTCCTATTCCTTAGGTGAGGATTCGGAATAGGCGATGCATCCATCAAAGCCCGAGTATAGGGATGCTTAGGATTTTGAAAAATCTCTTTTGTAGGTCCGATCTCTACTATTTTGCCAAGATACATAACCGCGATCCTATCACTTATATATTTCACAGCACCAAGACCATGAGCAATAAAGAGATAGGTAAGATCCAATTCCTTCTGTAAGTCCTTGAACAAATTCAACACTTGGGCCTGAATAGACACATCTAGAGCAGATACGGGTTCATCACAAACAATCAACTTCGGTCTTAAAGATAGAGCTCTCGCGATCCCAATTCTCTGCCGCTGACCTCCAGAGAATTCATGCGGATAACGATTCTTGCTGTTCTTTGGAAGACCAACAAGGTCCAACAGCCTATCAACTTCTTTAGAGACATCTCCATTAGGTACGATACGGTGAACCTTAAGAGGTTCACTCAATAGATCAACAACACGTTTACGTGGATTTAGCGATGAATAAGGATCTTGGAATACAATTTGGAGCTCTGATCTAAGCGTGATCATTTCACTAGAAGAATATCCAACGATGTCATCTCCATCAAATAGAATGCGTCCCTCACTAGGCTTCTCAAGCCCTACAATAGCCTTACCAATCGTAGACTTTCCACAGCCTGATTCACCAACTAATCCAAGAGTCTCCCCTGAATATATACTTAAATCTACACCATCCACAGCTTTCACGTTATCAACCGTACGCTTGATAATCCCTTTACGAATCGGATAATACACTTTCAACTGTTCCAAAGACAGAAGTGGTGAGGGTTGGTTGTTATTCGGACTATTCATAGGCTTCCTCCCACACCCCTTCCTTGATGTTTCCGACTTCCCAGCAGCGTGTGTAATGACCCTCATTCGTGATAGCCAATGGAGGTTGTACACTCTTGCATGTTTCCGTCGCAATAGGACACCGATTGTAGAATCGGCATCCAGTAATATTCTGGTATCTCACAGGTACGACACCCGGTATAGATTCCAATGGTTCATCTTCAGCGGCATCTATACGAGGTATAGACTTCAGTAATCCCTTTGTGTATGGATGCTCCGGATGATCAAATAGTGAATATACATCCGTTTCTTCGACAACCTGACCTGCATACATGACAAGTACACGATCTGCCATTTCAGCAACGACTCCCAAATCATGCGTAATCAATAAAATAGCTGTACCTGATTCTTCACACAGTTCCTTCATCAGTTGCATGATCTGTGCTTGGACTGTCACATCAAGTGCTGTTGTAGGTTCATCGGCAATTAACACTTTAGGTTTGCAAGAAAGGGCCATAGCAATCATAACCCGCTGTCTCATCCCACCAGATAAAGCCAACGGATATTCATCCATGATCTGTTCTACCCTTGGTAACCCCACTTTTCTCAACATTGCAATAGCAGCCTCTCGGGCATCCTTCTTGCTCTGCTTCAAATGAAGCATGATTGATTCACACATCTGATATCCGATGGTAAGAACAGGATTGAGGGATGTCATAGGTTCTTGAAATATCATAGAGATCTTATTCCCACGAATTTCTCTCATCAACTTATCATCTAGTTCCAAGACATTTGTACCTTCAAACATTACTTTTCCGCCAACGATACGACTCCCTTTTCCAAGAAGTTGCATAACGGACAATGCTGTCACGCTCTTTCCAGAGCCCGATTCACCTACGAGCGCCAGGGTCTCCCCTGACTTCAGGCGAAAACTCACATCATCTACACTTACGACCAATCCTTGATCTGTGTCAAAAGCCGTTTGCAGATGATTGACCTTGAGCAAATCATTCATCTCTGTCATCACCTTTATGCTCTGATTAACGTAAGGGCTCAATGTTTATTTTACATCCCACTCATTAACATTGATAAACATTCCGAAGTCCTTAGGTTTAGCGACTGTAACTCTATTATTTATAGCACCCAATGCTTTTGTGGAATAGATAGAAGGCATAGGAACATCTTGAGCGACAATCTTCTGAAGTTCACTATAATATCCTTTGATCTTCGCTTCATCAGTTTCAGCTTTCAATGATGTAATCAATTTCTATTTCAGCGTTGTGATATATGGCGTTAACCATGGTTTGAAGTCAGAATGATCACTTCCAGGTCCTCCATGAACTGCAAAAAGAACTGGTTTCTTCTCCATTTTCTCACCATTAGGTACGTATCCTGAGCCTTCTATATCGAAATAAATCCGTGTGCCGTTCAAAGATGCAAACATAATTCACTCAACTTTCTCTCGTATGTTGTGTTACAAATCTGCTATATAAATGAATCTTCATAATTCCTACCAATCTCGTATGATTAATTAAATAATAATTATATTAACCTTGTCAATGTAAGGATTATGATAATAAGGTAGTAAATGAAAAATCAAAGACGCAGTTCGATACCATGTTATTACAATATTAAAGTTTGGTAACTTCAACGCAATGAAATATGAACTTTCAAATCTACAAAAAACCTACAAAATATCATGGAAACAGTTACAATAACAGCTCTCAACACCCTATGCAGTAAGCATTGTAGGGCTTTTTTCTAATATACGTTTTGTTGGCCATTGGCCGCACAAAAAAAGTGCTGTCCCATAAGGTCAGTAATGACCTTATGGGACAGCCTCTTAGACAAGTCCGTATTTACTTGCTCAATGAAATTATGAACTTGGAACCGACCTCACCTGCAAATACAATGCTGCCGTTCTCCAGTAACACGTCCTCATTCTTACCGCTACGATGAGAGCATATTGCAGACTAGTCGTACCGTACGTCTCGGTGAGTAATTTCGCTTTTTCAATCACGGTTTTCTTCGTTCGTTGTCTCATACGTAAGATTACTGCTGTTCATGGCAGCCGGTGCGGCCATTGCAGACATCAGAGCTAACATTGTTTACACCAGGGTTACAGCGGCGATTGAAGTTCGTTTTTTTGCTATTCTCTAGGGCGCTCTCATTTTCATTTTTTCTTGTTGTACCATTTGCATCCTCTCCTGTCCTTACATGTTATTTGGGCTATCTTAACTTTGGTGCTGAAGTAAGCTTAACCAATCAAGATGTACTACTCGTGACGTCTATATGAACCGAATATGAACAGGAAAAATAATATTACAGCGTCACTCTACTCAGTCGAACATCATCGGTTAGAGGTCTCCCGGATCTATAAATTTCACCTCTGGATACATGTCGTTCGGTCCCTGAATAAGATTTCCACCCGTTCCTTTCAGTTGCTTATTAAAGAAATCGAGTACATATTGATTTACGATGCTTGATCCTCTCTTACCATTTATATCTCCTGTTATCCCAGTCAGTTTAATCAACTCAGAATAGAATTGAAGGTCCGTGAAGTTGAAGTGTTGGGTTCCTTCTATATAAATCACACTTCCCCCCTGATTGATAACATTTTTCATAATGTGCAGCTCATCTGAAAGTTGTTTAGTTATTTCGTTATCCGGATTTTTATCCTTTTTAAAATCTACTAACCAGTCTTTAAAACTTCCCGATCTTATGAACATAAACGGTTTGTTTATATCATCTCTATTTTCCACTTCGAATAGTGACCCGTCCATATTGACCCCGGCCTTGATTCTATGATCTAAATAAGTTGTATTAAACGCTGTTGCACCCCCAAAAGAATGCCCCATCACGCCTATGTTATTTAAATCCATTTTCCCTTTAAATTGACTTTCGATTGCTCCTGAATTTAGCTTTTCAATTTGATTGATTACAAACTCTACGTCTTGCGTCCATATACCTCCTATTTCCCTGCGATCTTCTACAGTGGTCATCTTTGTTTTATAGTCCGTTACACGGCCATCCGGAAAAATGGTAGCAAAGGTGCTATACGTATGATCGATTGTGACCACGATAAACCCATGAGTGGCCAGATTCTCGGCCTGTGATGCATGTAGAACTCTACTGGTTCCCATACCATGAGATAGCAGTACCACGGGATAAGGACTTGTAGAAGGTAATATTTCTACATTTTCATAAGAGTTGGTTTTACTATACTTCCAGTAATTGAACACAAAATCGGGAAGATTTAAAGAATTAGAGTATGTCTGAATATACTTTTTGAACATTTCTTTATCTTTGGGAAAAAGAGATTCTCTCTTGTTGTTATTGCTATTTTCAGTAGGGTACCAAACTTGAACCATTAGTTCCCTCTTATCGCTTTGATCTTCAGTTAATACTTCATCTCTGTTCTGATCCGTAAAATGAAATGTTTGAGTACCTACTTTCTCTGGACCATCAAGCTTCGGCAAATTAAAGACAGGCAAGTATACAGACAAGCCGCTAGATACAACAAGTAAAATGACGATCAAGGAAGATAAACAATATTTCAACAGCTTCCCTATTTTTAGATTCGCCATCTTTTTGGAATGTCTGAATAAAACAATGAGTATGAAAAGAGCCGTCATGATATATACCAAAAGCAACTGCCATCTGTATCCCTCAACTAACAACTGAACTACAAATATAACGCCACTTCCTATACACAAAACCAATCCTGTTTTCTTTGCGCTTCTTTTAATAAACAGTAAATCTACTAGTAAAGCAAAACAGCATAGAACTAAAAGTATTTCAAATAACCTCATTTGTATCCCTCTCTTTCATTAATAGACCCTAATTCAAGCATGAGCGGTTGGAACCTTGGAAATAAAGTATGCGGCAGGACATCGGCCGAATTGAAACAAACTGTGAAAAACCCTCCTTTGGACGGCTTTTCACATCACTTATTGAAGTCTGCAAAATCGTGGATGAAGCTACTCCGTATACTTATTTTGCTTCTTTCATGAATGATCTAACGCCTTCAGCAATTGCATTGAATTGGGTATGGTGTAAATAATGTGATCCATCCATTGTTATTACTTTTCCATGTACCGAGTCTTTGATCTGCTCTTCATGCAGAGGTATCCATCCTTTTACACCTGTATTATTCTCTTGTATAAAGAAAATAAGAGGAAGATCTTTAGGGAAGGTTAAACCTTGTGCATCTTTAAAGTTAGAACCAATATGGCCCATCTCATTCAAGGCAGTGTCATTATTCATGTTTTTATACGAAATCATTTTCATTTGCTCTACGGTGTGATCATCAAATGCGAGTTCAGCATAGGGGTCAGCACCTAGTTTCATCATCATTCTTAAGAGACCTGATTTTTTGAGGAATTCTAACTTTTTGATTGGTAATTTGACATCCATACCCGGTTGTGTTGGAACACTGCTGTCGATTCCGACAAATGCAGTCACCTCGTTTGGATATTTGCTCACATAATCAATTCCGTAAATGCCTGCAATGGAGTGGCCCATAAGCATGTAACTGTTAATATTAAGCTGCTGTAAAGCTTCATGAATTTCACCTACGATATTCTCCGTGGTTCGCTCTTTTTCAGTTCCATCACTTAATCCATAACCGAAAGGCTCAACCGCGACAACTTTGTAATATGGAGATAGCTCATCGATGAGGAGCTTGAAATCAAGCGCTGGTGTAGCTGTTCCAAAACCTGGCAGGAGCACGATCGTTTCCTTACCTTCGCCTTGAATTAATACATTCATATTTTTCCCGTCTACAGATACGTGCTGACCATAGGGCTCTATCTTTTTCTCCTCTGACTTGCTACTGATCACATTCGTGATATAAACAATACCTAGAAAAAGAACAATGGCGATTACGATTGCTCCTATAATTTTAAGTAAAATGTTTCTCACTTTCTTTATCTTTGATCCATTCCCCGTTTTCTTTTCCTCTAGTTGTGCCACTGTCATCTTCTCCTGTCTTGATCTGTTTATTTGGGCTATCTGATTTGCCGCTAATGAAATCTTAACCAATGAAAATGTACTCTTCATGACGTCAATATGAACTGAATATGAACAAGCAAATAAATTTTGCAACTTACATACAAGTAAACCTCTCATATTTGCGTAATACATAGACTGCGGGGACACCGTTTAGATCATGTGATTTCTTATTTTATATCCTTCGTAAACTCTCTAAAGTCCTCTACGATTTCTGTGGCTTTGGTACGATATACATAATGTCCTGCTTCCAGCAACACCACTTCTCCGTGTACAGAATCTTTTATTTGCTTCTCGTGCTCGGGTATCCATCGATCCGTTGCTGGATGATTCGCTTGGATAAAGAAGATAACAGGAAGATTTGGAGGGAACGCTAATCGTTCAGCTGCTTTAAAATTGGAGTACATATGTTCAATTTCATTTAATTGGGTAGGATTGTACATGTTTTGGCGCATAAGAATTTTGATTTGTTCTTTGGTTTGATCATCATAAGGCGGTTCGTCATATGGTTCGGTATCCAGTTTCATGAGCAGTCTGGAGAAACCTGCTTTTTTGAGTAGATTAAACGTTTTTAATAAAGAAGATGAGATCTGTTTCTCGCTTAGCGTTGGAACACTACTATCGAGACCAACAAATGCACTCACTTCGTTTGGATATTTGTTTACATAATCGAGCCCGTAAATGCCTGAAATCGAGTGGCCCATGAGAATATAACGTTCAATGTTAAGACCTTGTAGAGCTTCATGAATTTCACTAACCATATTCTCTGTGGTTCGTTCCTTTTCGGTTTGATCACTTAAACCATAACCAAAAGGCTCAACCACGACGACTTTGTAAAATGGTGATAGCTCCTCTATTAGCGGCTTAAAATCAAGAGCGGGTGCTGCTGTTCCAAAACCAGGCAGGAGCACGACAGTTTCTTCTCCTTTTCCTTGAATGGTAACATTCATATTTTTCCCATCTACCGCTACGTGCTGACCATAAGGCTCTAATCTTTTTTGCTCGGAATGATTACTGATACGATCAACGGTATAAACAATGGCAACAAAAAGTACGATGGCTATAACAATTGCTCCGGTCACTTTAAGCAATATGTTCCGTATTTTATGTGTTTTTGTCCCATTCTTTGTCTTCACTTCTTCTGTTGGTGTCATTCTCATCTTCTCCTGTTCTTATCTGTTTTTTAAGCAAGCTTAACTGTCCACTTCTAACAGTTTAATTAAGGAAGATGTACTCCCCATGACACCCATATGAACGGAGTATGAACAAGCCAAAAAAATACCACGTCTCACATACAAGGAAAGCTTGCATGTGAGACGTGGTATGAGAATACGGTTTAGACAATCCGATGGATATCCTGTACCTCCTCCTATCCTATGAGTCTAACTTTCGGTAGGAGGAGTGATTGGTATCGTAACAATAAAGGTCGTTCCTAGACCAGATTCACTTTCCACTCTGATGTCACCTTGATGAAGCGATACGATCTGTTTAACGATGGCAAGTCCCATACCGCTACCGTCATACTTACGGCTGTGGGAACGATCCGCCTTGAAAAACCGCTCGAATATGCGCTTCTGGTCTTCGAGTGGAATACCAATGCCCGTATCGGATATTCGGACGGTCACGTTTTTGATATCCTGCTTGATGCTGACTTGAATCACTCCGCCATCCTTGGAAAATTTGATGCCATTGCTGAGAATATTCGTCCATACCTGGTTCAACTGGTCATGATCAGCCAAGACTTTTACAGTCTGTAGATCAAGCTCAAAATGAATGTTGCGAGCAGACCATTGTGGCTGGAGTGCCACGATGACCCGCCTGATCTGTTCATCCAGGCTGAGTGTAACAAGCCGCATTTGCTGTGACTGTGATTCAAGCATACTCAGCTTGAGCAGGTTATCGCTCATTTTGGACATCCGCTTCGCCTCTGCGATGATAATATCCAGATAACGGCTTCGTTCGTGATCTGAGAGGTTTACTTGCTTAAGCGCCAGAGCATAACCGGATATGGAGGTGAGCGGAGATTGAACCTCGTGTGACACGTTCGTTACAAATTCCCTGCGCATCTGCTCGAGCTGCTGGAGATCATGCATCATTTCTTCGAAGCTGCGAGCGAGCGTCCCCAGTTCACTCGTTTGCTTAATATTCAGCTTGACATTGAAATCTCCAGCGGCTATACGCTTGGTCGCTTTTGTCAGCTTTTTGATCGGTCTTACCAGGTATATAGAAGAAACCACAATAATTATACTTCCTGCAATCAACGAACAAGTTGCAAAGATCGATGCCCACTTGGCGACAAAAGACGCGGAAGGTGGGGCGAGTGTTTGCAGAAACATCGCTTTCGTTCCCATCTCCGTTTTCAATGGTAAGCCTAAGAGGACTGTGGCAACACCGTTCGGAGTTTCCTGAACAACGCCTCCGTCTAACACTTTTTTTAGTTGCTCCTTCGACACCGGGGCAGACTTATGTCCATCAACCTTTCCGTAAGACTGGAACTGACCCGTTGCTTCGTAAATTCGAATGTGATAGGAATCAAGCTGCTTCATTCCACTTACGAACGAGTCCGCTTCACGTAACGGAAGGATCTTGTATATCTGCACGATATCTTGGCCGAAGTTACGTAAGTTAATTTGAGCGTTTTCGTTCAATTTATCTTTGAATATCAAAGTGGACATAAAAAAAGAAATGATCGTGCCGGCAATAACGGATACCAGAAATGTCAGGACCACACGGATATATAAAGACCTAATCATTCGTAAACCTCAAGCCGGTACCCAAGCCCACGCACCGTTTCAATACGAAAATCGGATGTGGTCGCGAATCGTTCGCGCAGGCGTTTAATATGTACGTCTATCGTTCGATCATCTCCAACGTAATCGATCCCCCAAATTTGATCGATCAATTGCTCACGCGTATAGATTTGTCCGGGTGTTCCAGCTAGCTTATAAAGTAATTCGAACTCCTTGAGTGGCAACGTGAGCGACTCCGTCCCTCTCATCACCTTATAAGTCTGCCGATCAAGAACGACGTTTCCCAAACGGATCGTCTGCGTGGAACCAATCCGGAATCGTTTCAGTAGTGCCCCAACACGAGCCGTCAACTCCAACGGATCGAATGGTTTCGTCAAATAATCATCAGCCCCAAGTTGGAACCCTTTCACTTTCTCCCATGTTTCACCTCTTGCGGTCAACATGAGTAAGGGAAGATCTGGATTGCTTCTACGGAGCTCCTTACATAGTGTCCAACCATCCATCACTGGCATCATAATATCAAGTATGACCAAATCGACAGGCGTCGAGGCATATACGCTCAGTGCTTCCTTACCATCCGCAGCTTCGAAAGTTGTGAATCCGTCGTTGCGTAGAAATAAACAGACGAGTTCGCGAATGTTCGCATCGTCGTCAGCAACCAGTATATTAGGCATCCGTTCCCTCTTTCCTTGTTTTCAATCACATATAATAGTAACCATTGTACTATAAATACAAAGTAGATAGAAAGAATTGAAGAAGACGCATGATTAAATTTACGGCTTCAGTGTAGAATGATATTATATAGAAGTTGTACAATTAAAATAAGATATATTTCCAAGTGAGGGGTACAATGGAGAAGTCACGCGTGGCTTGGTTAATTGATTTCTTTAAACAACTATTCAAAAAAATAAGAACTGACGATATTCAAGCCACTAGTGCGCAGTTGACCTATTATCTGCTTCTATCCTTTTTCCCTTTTCTAATTTTCATTATGACGCTTGTGGGTTATGCCAACATTTCCATGATAGATAAGGTCGATGACTTAAGAGAAATTATCCCTGTACAAGCCGTAGCCATTATTGAAGAAATAATAAAAGAAGTATCCGAAGGAAGAAGTCAGGCGTTACTTTCTTTCGGAATGTTAGCAACATTATGGGCAACATCTAGATGTATCAATGCGATTATCAAAGGTCTGAATAAGGCATATGATATTGAAGATAACAGAAGGTTATGGAAAGTGAGAGTCTTTTCTATTCTAGGAACTTTTGTCATTGGTATTGTCGTTCTACTAAGCATCTTGATGATCGTATTCGGTAATTGGGTTGGGAATCAACTATCCTTGTTGTTTCATTTCTCTGATTCTATACATCGATTGTGGAATTTCCTTCAATATATGGTTCCTTTACTCGTCATGACTGTTGTCTTTACGCTTCTTTATCTGATTGGTCCGAATCAGAAAATCACATTTAAAGAAGCACTACCTGGAGCGGCATTTACAACCTTAGGCTGGATTATAAC
>Ga0153923_100290_pt1 | contig 19215 bp, 14 predicted proteins | sample TSNJ007MetaG_FD_104682 | JGI IMG/M metagenome (GOLD analysis project Ga0153923, IMG submission 104682) | Attine ant fungus gardens microbial communities from New Jersey, USA - TSNJ007 MetaG | ecosystem: Host-associated > Fungi > Mycelium > Unclassified | place: USA: New Jersey, Brendon T. Byrne... | reverse complement strand
GCCGCGGAACTCGCGCGCATCCTCGAACTCGTCGGGGTCGATTCTCTGGACGAACTGGCAACCAAGGCCGTTCCCTCCGTCATCCTCGACGCTGCCCCGAACGGCATCGCGGCCGGACTCGACGCTCTGCCGCTTCCGGTCGGAGAGCACGAGGCACTTGCCGAACTGACTGCGCTCGCAGCCCAGAACACCGTCGCGACGTCGATGATCGGCCTCGGCTACTTCGACACGTTGACGCCGCCGGTCTTGTTGCGCAACATCATCGAAAACCCGGCCTGGTACACCGCGTACACCCCGTACCAGCCCGAGATCAGCCAGGGCCGCCTCGAAGCCCTCCTCAACTTCCAGACCATGGTTGCCGATCTCTCCGGCATGGAACTGGCCAACTCGTCGATGCTCGACGAGGCCACCGCCGCTGCCGAAGCCATGACCTTCTGCAAACGCCTGAGCAAGAACAAGGGCAGCCACCAGTTCTTCGCCTCGATCCACAGCCACCCGCAAACCCTCGACGTGCTGCGCACCCGTGCCGAGCCGCTGGGCATCGACGTGGTGGTCGGCGATGAGCGTGAGCTGAGCGACGTGACGCCATTCTTCGGCGCGCTGCTGCAATACCCGGCGAGCAACGGTGACCTGTTCGACTACCGCGAGCTGACCGAGCGCTTCCACGCCGCCAACGCGCTGGTGGCCGTGGCTGCCGATCTGCTGGCTCTGACCCTGCTGACCGCCCCGGGCGAGTTCGGCGCCGACGTCGCCATCGGTTCCGCGCAACGCTTCGGTGTGCCGCTGGGCTTCGGTGGCCCGCACGCGGCTTACTTCTCCACCAAGGATGCGTTCAAGCGCGACATGCCGGGCCGTCTGGTCGGTGTGTCGGTTGACCGTTTCGGCAAACCGGCCCTGCGTCTGGCGATGCAGACCCGCGAGCAACACATCCGCCGCGAGAAGGCCACCTCGAACATCTGCACCGCGCAAGTGTTGCTGGCCAACATCGCCAGCATGTACGCCGTGTACCACGGCCCGAAAGGCCTGACCCAGATCGCCAACCGCGTGCATCACCTGACCGCAATTCTGGCCAAGGGCCTGAGCGCACTGGGCCAGACCGTCGAGCAGACAAGCTTCTTCGACACCCTGACTCTCGCTACCGGCGCGCAAACCGCCGCGCTGCACGACAAGGCGCACGCTGCACAGATCAACCCGCGGGTCATCGATGCCGAGCGTCTGGGCCTGTCGGTGGACGAAACCACCACCCAGGCTGACATCGAAACCCTCTGGGGCCTATTCGCCGACGGCAAAACCCTGCCGGACTTCGCTGCGCTGGCCGCTTCGGTACAAAGCACCATTCCAGCATCGCTGCTACGTCAGTCACCGATTCTCAGCCACCCGGTATTCAACCGTTATCACTCGGAAACCGAGCTGATGCGCTACCTGCGCAAACTGGCGGACAAGGACCTGGCACTGGATCGCACCATGATCCCGCTGGGCTCGTGCACCATGAAACTCAACGCCGCCAGCGAAATGATCCCGGTGACCTGGGCCGAATTTGGCGCCCTGCACCCGTTCGCTCCGGCTGCGCAAAGCGCCGGTTACCAGCAACTGACCGATGAACTGGAAGCGATGCTCTGCGCCGCCACCGGTTACGACGCGATCTCGCTGCAACCGAACGCCGGTTCGCAGGGTGAATACGCAGGCCTGCTGGCGATTCGCGCCTACCACCAGAGCCGTGGCGACGAGCGCCGCGACATCTGCCTGATCCCGTCGTCGGCCCACGGCACCAACCCGGCCACCGCCAACATGGCCGGCATGCGCGTGGTGGTGACCGCGTGCGATGCCCGTGGCAACGTCGATATCGAAGACCTGCGCGCCAAAGCCATCGAGCACCGCGAACACCTCGCCGCGCTGATGATCACCTACCCGTCGACCCACGGCGTGTTCGAGGAAGGCATCCGCGAAATCTGCGGGATCATTCATGACAACGGCGGACAGGTGTACATCGACGGCGCCAACATGAACGCGATGGTCGGCCTCTGCGCACCAGGCAAGTTCGGCGGCGACGTGTCGCACCTGAACCTGCACAAAACCTTCTGCATTCCGCACGGCGGTGGCGGCCCGGGCGTCGGCCCGATCGGCGTCAAATCGCACCTGACCCCGTTCCTGCCGGGCCATGGTCAGATGGAGCGCAAAGAAGGTGCGGTCTGCGCAGCACCGTTCGGCAGCGCAAGCATTCTACCGATCACCTGGATGTACATTCGCATGATGGGCGGCGCCGGTCTGAAGCGTGCTTCGCAGCTGGCGATCCTCAATGCCAACTACATTTCCCGTCGCCTCGAAGAGCACTATCCAGTGCTGTACACCGGCAGCAACGGGCTGGTGGCGCACGAATGCATCCTCGACCTGCGTCCACTGAAAGACAGCAGCGGCATCAGCGTCGATGACGTCGCCAAGCGTCTGATCGACTTCGGCTTCCATGCCCCGACCATGTCGTTCCCGGTCGCCGGCACGCTGATGATCGAGCCGACCGAAAGCGAATCCAAGGAAGAACTGGACCGTTTCTGCGACGCCATGATCCGCATCCGCGAAGAAATCCGCGCGGTGGAAAACGGCACGCTGGACAAGGACGACAACCCACTGAAGAACGCCCCACACACAGCGGCGGAGCTCGTCGGCGAGTGGACCCACCCGTACAGCCGCGAGCAGGCCGTTTATCCGGTAGCGTCGTTGATCGAAGGCAAATACTGGCCGCCGGTCGGCCGCGTCGACAACGTGTTTGGCGACCGCAACCTGGTCTGCGCCTGCCCGTCGATCGAAAGCTACGCTTAACCGAAGGAGGGGCAGGTTTACCTGCCCCTTTCTCCAGAACACCACAAATCCCTGTGGGAGCTGGCTTGCCAGCGATGAGGGTGGTCAGTCTCCATCTCTGTTGCCTGACACATCGCCATCGCTGGCAAGCCAGCTCCCACAAGGAACGCATCAAGCCTGATATTGCGCCAATTCCTATAACAAGAAACCGGAGAACCACTCATGTCGTTAAGCGTGTTCGACCTGTTCAAGATTGGCATCGGCCCTTCCAGCTCCCACACCGTCGGCCCGATGCGTGCCGCTGCGCGCTTCGCCGAAGGTTTGCGCCGGGAAAACCTGCTGACGGCCACCGCCAGCGTGCGCGTCGAACTCTACGGTTCCCTCGGCGCCACCGGTAAAGGTCACGGCAGCGATAAAGCCGTGCTGCTTGGCCTTGAAGGCGAACACCCGGACACCGTCGACACCGAAACCGTTGCCGCACGCCTGCAAGAGATTCGCGGCAATGGCCGGCTGAATCTGCTCGGTGAACACAGCATTGCGTTCAACGAAAAAGAACACCTGGCGATGATCCGCAAGCCGCTGGCCTTTCACCCCAACGGCATGATCTTCCGCGCGTTCGATGCGGCGGGTATTCAGATCCGCAGCCGCGAGTACTACTCGGTCGGCGGTGGTTTCGTCGTTGATGAAGATGCGGCCGGAGCCGACCGCATCGTCGAGGACGCCACCCCGCTGACCTTCCCGTTCAAAAGTGCCAAGGACCTGCTCGGCCATTGCGCCACCTACGGTCTGTCGATCAGCCAGGTGATGCTGACCAACGAAAGCGCCTGGCGCCCGGAGGCGGAAACCCGCGCCGGCCTGCTGAAAATCTGGCAAGTGATGCAGGACTGCGTCGCCGCTGGCTGTCGCAACGAAGGCATTCTGCCGGGCGGATTGAAGGTCAAACGCCGGGCGGCGGCATTGCATCGGCAACTGTGCAAGAACCCGGAGTCGGCGCTGCGCGATCCGCTGTCGGTGCTCGACTGGGTCAACCTCTATGCGCTGGCGGTCAACGAAGAAAACGCCAACGGCGGCCGCGTGGTCACCGCGCCCACCAACGGCGCGGCAGGGATTATCCCGGCGGTGCTGCATTACTACATGCGTTTTATCCCCGGTGCGAATGACGACGGCGTGGTGCGTTTTCTGCTGACCGCCGCCGCCATCGGCATTCTGTACAAGGAAAACGCCTCGATCTCCGGTGCTGAAGTCGGCTGTCAGGGTGAGGTCGGCGTGGCGTGCTCGATGGCTGCCGGAGCCTTGTGTGAAGTCCTTGGCGGCAGCGTGCAGCAAGTCGAGAACGCGGCGGAAATCGGCATGGAACACAACCTCGGCCTGACCTGCGACCCGATTGGCGGGCTGGTGCAGGTGCCGTGCATCGAGCGCAACGCCATGGGCTCGGTGAAAGCGATCAACGCGGTGCGCATGGCCATGCGCGGCGACGGGCAACACTTCGTCTCCCTCGACAAAGTCATCCGCACCATGCGCCAGACCGGCGCCGACATGAAAAGCAAATACAAAGAGACCGCCCGCGGCGGTCTGGCGGTCAACATTATCGAATGCTGATTTATGTCCTCTCCCTCCGGGAGAGGGCTGGGGTGAGGGGCTTTTGACCTTGATCTAAATCTAGCCCCATGCCCCCAAACTCAAACTTTCAAGGAGCCACGCATGTCCACCGAACAACTGTCGAAAACCCCGCTGCACGCTCTGCATATCGAACTCGGCGCCCGCATGGTGCCGTTCGCCGGCTACGACATGCCGGTGCAATACCCGCTGGGCGTGATGAAAGAACACCAGCACACCCGTGAGCAGGCCGGGCTGTTCGACGTCTCGCACATGGGCCAGATTCGCCTGACCGGCGCCAATGCCGCCAAGGCCCTGGAAACCCTGGTGCCGGTGGACATCATCGACCTGCCGGTGGGCATGCAGCGCTACGCGATGTTCACCAATGACCACGGCGGTATCCTCGACGACCTGATGGTCGCCAACCTCGGTAACGACGAGCTGTTTCTGGTGGTCAATGCCGCGTGCAAGGATCAGGACCTGGCGCATCTGCAAAAGCACATCGGCGATCAGTGCACCATTACGGAGCTGTTCGAAGCCCGCGCACTGCTGGCGTTGCAGGGTCCGGCTGCGGTTACCGTGCTGGCGCGTCTTGCGCCAGAGGTGGCGAAGATGACATTCATGCAGTTCAACCGCGTGCAACTGCTGGGCGTGGATTGCTTCGTCAGCCGCTCGGGCTACACCGGTGAAGACGGCTTCGAAATCTCGGTGCCCGCCGCCGACGCAGAAAAACTTGCCCGCGCGCTGCTGGCCGAACCGGAAGTTCAGGCCATCGGCCTCGGCGCCCGCGACTCGTTGCGCCTGGAAGCCGGCCTGTGCCTGTATGGCCACGACATGAACACCGAGACCACGCCGATCGAAGCCAGCCTGTTGTGGGCGATCTCCAAGCCACGCCGCGCCGACGGCGCGCGGGCCGGTGGCTTCCCTGGGGCAGCGACAGTTTTCGCTCAGCAGCAGAACGGCGTCGCGCGCAAACGCGTCGGCCTGCTGCCGCAGGAGCGTACACCGGTGCGTGAGGGCGCTGAAATCGTCAACGAAGCCGGCGAAATCATCGGCAGCGTGTGCAGCGGTGGCTTTGGTCCGACTCTGGGCGGGCCGTTGGCCATGGGTTACCTCGACAGCGCTTATGTCACCCTGGATACGCCAGTCTGGGCCATCGTTCGTGGGAAAAAGGTGCAAATGCTTGTAAGCAAAATGCCATTTGTTCCACAACGCTACTATCGTGGCTGATTGATTGTTTCTATAAGTAACGCGATTGCGTTATGCGTGCACTAATGTGTAACGTAATCGCCACAAAAAAGTGCATTTTCTAACATCTGATTCGATTATGAACTTTGCTTATAACGTTCGAAAACTTTTGAACAAGCTATTCGTCCAAGCCGCACTAGTAGGCTGACTAACTGCCAGCAGGGGCAGGAAAACCGGGGCCTTCGCGGGGCTTGTTTTTTCTCCCGTAGTTGGCGTAGAGTTTGTCCACTGTGTTTGCATGGGTCAGCTTGGAATCGTGACCTGGGCAGTAGCCTACAAGTTAGCTACATCCCGCTCGACGTCTTCTTACTCTCCTGCAACCAGCCCCAGTACTCTTTCATGAGAAAGAGACTGTCATCAATTTATGCGTCAAAGGAAATAAGAAATGTCGACACGTCAGAGCGGTACCGTCAAGTGGTTTAACGACGAGAAAGGTTTTGGTTTTATCACTCCAGAAAGCGGTCCGGATCTGTTCGTGCATTTCCGCGCTATTCAGGGCAACGGCTTCAAGAGCCTGAAAGAAGGCCAGAAAGTGACCTTCGTTGCTGTGCAAGGCCAGAAAGGCATGCAGGCTGATGAAGTACAAGCAGAAGGTTAATCTTCTGTAACGAAAAAGCCCCTGATATTGATATCAGGGGCTTTTTTGTGCGCGCGAATCCGTAAAATGGCGCTTCATTTTGCGTCCAGAGGCTGCCATGTCGAAGAACCTGCTCACTCCCCAGGGCGACTTTCCTGCTGTTGGCCTCGGCCGGCGCCTGGCCGCGATGTTCTATGATTTCCTGTTGTGCACCGCCCTGCTGATCGTCACCGGATTCGTCTACAAGTTGATCCAGGCAGCAATCATCGGTGAAGAGCGCCTGCGCGTATTGACCGACGCCGGGAAAATGGACGGTGACCCACTGTATTCCACAGTGCTGCTCCTGGTGCTGTTCGCGTTCTTCGCCAAGTTCTGGACCCACGGCGGGCAGACACTGGGCATGCAGGTGTGGGGTATACGCGTACAAAACGCCGATGGCAGCGCGATCAGCCTGTGGCAGGCGCTGCTACGCTTCATGGTGTCGATCGCTTCATGGCTGTGCGCAGGGCTCGGATTCTTCTGGTCGCTGTTCGACAAGCAGAAACGCACCTGGCACGACATCTATTCCGATACCCGCGTGGTGCGAGTTCCGAAGAAGGTCAAATAGTTTCCAGAAGCCAGATACCACTGTGGGAGCGAGCTTGCTCGCGAAGGCGTCGTGTCAGTCAATCTAAATGATGACTGATACACCGCTTTCGCGAGCAAGCTCGCTCCCACAGGTCTTTTTTTGCCTTTGGAACTTAGGCGTTACCCGCCAGCTTCATCCGCGCCGCCTGAGTGAAATCCAGCATACGCTTCAACGGGCGGATCGCCTGCGGAATCAACGCCGGATCGACAAAGATCTCGTTCGTCCCTTCCTTCAGGCTCTTGAGCGTGCGCTCAAGGGTGTTCATGGCCATCCACGGGCAATGTGCGCAACTGCGGCACGCGGCGCCGTTACCGGCGGTTGGCGCCTCGATGAAGACCTTGTCCGGGCACAGCTGCTGCATCTTGTAGAAGATGCCACGGTCGGTGGCGACGATCAGGGTCTTGTTCGGCAGGCTTTGCGCGGCAGCGATCAACTGACTGGTGGAACCGACGGCATCTGCCAGCTCGATCACCGAAGTCGGTGACTCCGGGTGCACCAGAATCGCGGCGTCCGGGTACAGCGCTTTCATGTCTTCGAGCTGCTTGGATTTGAACTCTTCGTGGACGATGCACGCGCCGTCCCACAGCAGCATGTCAGCGCCGGTCTTACGCTGAATGTAGGTGCCCAAGTGCTTGTCCGGGCCCCAGATGATGGTCTCGCCGTTGTCCATCAGGCTTTCGACGATATCCAGCGCGCAGCTCGACGTCACCACCCAGTCAGCCCGGGCTTTGACCGCAGCCGAGGTATTGGCGTACACCACCACCGTGCGTTCCGGGTGCTGATCGCAGAACGCCGAGAACTCGTCCACCGGGCAACCCAGGTCCAGCGAGCAGGTCGCGTCCAGGGTCGGCATCAGCACGCGTTTTTCCGGGTTGAGGATCTTCGCGGTCTCGCCCATGAACTTCACGCCGGCGACCACCACAGTCTTGGCCGGGTGAGCGTTGCCGAAGCGCGCCATTTCGAGGGAGTCGGACACACAGCCGCCGGTTTCTTCGGCCAGGGCCTGAATCACCGGATCGCAATAGAAGTGGGCCACCAGCACCGCGTCCTGAGCCTTGAGCTCGGCGGCGATGGCGGAACGGTAGTAGGCCTCTTCCTCGGCAGTCAGCGGTTTGGGCTGTTTGGCATCGAGGTGGGCTTGAACCAGAAGGCGTTCGGAAATCTGCGTCATGTTCGCAAGACCTGCAGGCGCTTTCGCGCGAAAGTCGAGTATACACCCGGCTCCGGACCGCTTGAGGGTACCGCCGGGAGAGTGAGTTTTATCAGGCACGGACAGCGTTGAAGCTGCGCAAGGCTACAGAATATCCCGTTGATACAAAAGATGATTCTGACCTGTGTCGGCGCAGGCAACAATGAAAGTTCAGGCAGCTGAATCACAGGCAAAAAAAATCCGGAAATCTCACGCGCCTGGAGACCTCCGGATTTGCCGAACCGCCAGATACAGCAGATCGCGTAAATACCTGCGATCTTGCCTGCCGGATTTGCCGATCTAGCGCAGCGGGTAGATGGAACCGCCACGTTTCTTTTTCTTACGCTTGAACAGACTCAAGATTTTTCGAATGATGCCCATGCTGTTGCTCCCGATAGAGGCCTAGTTCGGCACTGATGAGTTTTGCCAATTGCTCGTTGCCCAGGTCATTGAAGTGGACGCGATCGACAAAAAGGGTTTCGTTGAAGACCGGCGACTGCCTGAGCATGGAATTCATGTCCAGGCAGCGGATGTCACCGGCCTTCGCCTGAATATGCGCGAAAAACGGCGCGTGCACTTCCTTGCCCAGTACGCCGCTGAATAGCCGGTAGAAGTTGTTCGGACAGCTGTCGATGGCATGGAATACAGCTTCTTCATCCGCCGTCAGTTGATCCCGGCACCAGTGGGACAGGGGTTGAAGGACGAAGCTCAGGGTAGCGCCACTGCCCGACAGCAGCAGTTGCCATTGCTTCAATGCGTCGGTGATGGAATCAGCCGCGCGCTCCAGACGTTCGTCCAGCGAGATCCCCTCGTCGGTGATGACTTCATCCGCCGGGTTTTCATAGAACAATGCTTTCTTGCAGCGCTGCAGCCAGGACTCGCCCCCCTTGGAACCGAACGAGTTCTTTTTGCGTTGCATGTCCTCATTGAATTTATTCATGTAATGCTGAAATTCGAACGAGTAGTAATAACGCCCATGCTCGCTGGCGAACTCGTCGGGGATACCCTCCAGAGCCAGGGTGTTGATGCCGCTGAACACCACGACATGACCGATATCGCCCAGACGCTTCTGATGCATGAGGAACATCAATAATTCCTGGGTAGAGTTGTAGCCCCGGCCGGCAAAATTCAGCCACACCTCGCCAGTCAACTCGCTTAGCCTGGAAGCCACGGTAAACGCATCGCGCGTAGCGCCCACACCCAGTGCGGTCGAACCGCCCACCAGCAAGTTGACCTTGCCATTGGCCGGAAGCTCAGTGACCGAAAACCGCTGGCCTTGATATTCGCTGTAACGAAATCCGAATGCGTCGGTATTGATCGTCGGCGAACGAAAGTTCTTTTCATGGAAGTACATGGTATAGGGCACCCAGCGCGCGCCGATGTGCATGAAGCTATCGTAATCACGTATTTGCGGGGTCCACCTGTAGACCTCCTGCACCGCCTGGTGGTGATTCAGTTCGGGTTTGTCAGTCAAGGGCATAGTGCGTTCTCCAGTCGGTCTCTTCATTCCATTGAGGCTGGTCGGACTTGGTCAGCAGAAACTGACCGATCACCAGACAATCCATTTCCGTGCGCATGAAGCAGCGGTAGGCGTCTTCCGGACTTTCAACGATCGGCTCCCCCCGAACGTTGAACGAGGTATTGATCAGTACCGGGCAGTCCGTCCGCTCGGCAAATGAGCTGAGTAACTGTCGAAACCGCGGATTGTGTCTGCCATCCACGGTCTGCACTCGAGCGGAGAAGTCCACGTGAGTCACTGCCGGTATTTGCGAGCGCTTGAGCTTGAGCTTCTCGATACCGATATAGCCGACGTCATTCACGTTTGGCTCTCGCTTGTCAGGCTGTACCGGCGCGACGATCAACATATAGGGCGACGGTTGATCCAGATCGAACCATTCGTGCGCCTTTTCGGCCAGAACCACCGGGGCAAACGGGCGAAACGACTCACGGTTCTTGATTTTCAGGTTCATGACGCTCTGCATGTGTTCCGAGCGAGGGTTCCCCAGAATCGATCGCGAGCCGAGAGAGCGTGGGCCAAATTCCATGCGCCCCTGAAACCATCCGATGACTTTGTCTTCGGCCAACCGCGCGGCCGTCGCCTCGATCAAGGCCAACGGATCGAGCTTTTGATAGTTGGCTTTCAGCTCACACAGGTACTGTTCGATCTGGTCATCACTGTAAGCATTGCCAAGATAGGCACCTTGCATGCTGTCCTCGGTGCCGTCCGCCTGACGTTGCATCCCGGTCTTTTCAAAATGGCATTGCAACGCGGCGCCAAGAGAGCCCCCGGAATCCCCCGAGGCCGGCTGGATGAACAAATTTTTGAATAACCCGGATCTGGCCAGTTTGCCGTTGGCCACACAATTCAGGGCCACACCACCGGAAAGGCACAGATGCTCGGCGTTGGTCATTGCCTTGACCTTGCGGGCCAGTCCGAGCATGACCTGTTCGGTAACCACCTGGATGGAGGCCGCCAAATCCATTTCCCGTTGAGTGATGAGAGCCTCGGGTTCGCGCGGCGGGCCAGCGAACAAGGTCTCAAAGGCATCGCTGATCATCCGCTCGCCCACCTCATAATCGAAGTACTGGCGATTCAGCGTGAAAATGCCGTCGTCTTCGATCCGGATAAGATGCTCCAGAATGGTCTCGACATATTTCGGCTCACCGTAGGGCGCCAGCCCCATGAGCTTGTATTCCCCGGAGTCAACCTTGAACCCGCAGTAATAGGTGAATGCCGAATACAACAAGCCAAGAGAATGAGGGAAACGAACCTCGAACAGCGGTTCGAGACGATTACCGGTGCCATGCCAGGCGGTGGTGGTCGACCACTCCCCTACACCGTCGACACACAACACAGCGGCATCCTGGAACGGTGACGGATAGAACGCCGAAGCCGCGTGACTCAAATGATGCTGACACAGATACAACGGGGGCATTGCCACGCCGGGAAATAGCGTCTGCAGTTCGCGAGCGATGATGCCCTTGACGTCCTTTCGCGCGACGAAGCGGGTGTAGTTTTGCGCGAACGCCAGAGCGCCTCGCGGGAAATTGCTCTTGTAGGTGTGGCAGATTCGCTCGAACTTGATGCTCGGGTCTTCGTAATAGGCCAGCCAGCTGATATCCGCCAGCGTGATACCTGCCTGATCCAGGCAGGCGAGCAAGGCTTTGGCCGGGAAGCGCTTGTCCTGTTTGACCCGTGAAAAACGCTCTTCCTGCAATGCGCAGACGATTTTTCCGTCCTTCAGCAGGGCCACCGCGCTGTCATGGTAGAACGCCGAGATTCCAAGAATGTAACTCATACCACCCCCTGCACGAAGGCGAAAATCGCAATGGCGAAAAACAGCACGGGCGGCAGATAGTCAAACCAGGTGGCGCGCTGGATGGCGCCTCGCAATGAATGCGCGGTCAGCCCGACCGTCATATTCACCAGAATCCCGCCGATATTGAAAATGAGCCCGTAAAGCAGAAAATGCAGCCACGCAGGACTCGCATCGGACGGCACGAATTGCGGCAGCAGACTGATAAAAAACAGGCCGATCTTGGGGTTCGACAGGTTGATCAGCATGCCTTTGCTAAACGCATAGCTGGCTGGCGCTGGCGAGATTTCGCTGCCTTCAGCCGTACCGCCAACAGGACGGCGGGGCCAGGAAATATAGGCCAGATACAACAAGTAAAAAGCCCCGGCAATCTGCACTGCGCGATACAGCAGCGGCACTTCCTTGAAAATCAGTACCAGGCCGAATGCTGCCAGCAACACGTAGAAAAACACTCCAAACTCAACGCCCGCCGCCGCCCGCAAACCGGTCCTTACGCCATGCTTGAGCGATTGGTTCATCACGTACAGCATCGCTGGCCCGGGCGCCAGGTTGATGACCAGTACCGCCAAAATGAAAGATAGAAATCCGTAGCTCATAATGCATCCTGCCGTTGTGTGATTTTGTTGTAACTGCGTCGGGTAAAGTCACGCAGCGTGGCCAGCAGTGACGCTTCGGGCGGGCTCAACGCACGGTAGCCGACCCAGACGCGCTGCCAATGGTGAGCGAGTTCCGTTTGCCCACCGTTCTGCGCCACATCATCCAGATGTAGTTTGATCGCCTCGATGGCCCAGGCTGTGTGGCCACTGACCACGTTGTCGATGGTGTTGTGGAGGTCGGTAAACATCGAGTTGAAGCCGTGGTGCCGCAAGACGTCAGCCGAACGGCGATACTCGCCTCCCACACCCGACAGTTCCATGGCGAGATTCAAACCCAGGGTTTCCGGTTGAAAACTTTGCGGAAACAGTGAAATGGCGAGCCAGAACACCGGAACCTGCAGACAGTCATCGTCAAAATGCGTGGATGCAGCAAAGGACCGAGCCGTGAACGTCCCGACATCGACCCCCATACTGGTCAACAGCTCCTGGTAGATATTGCCGTGATGGAGCGCTGTATCGCCTTGGCCGAGCTCGTCGATCAGAGTGCGGTATAGCAATGCGCCGACCGGACTGGTGACAATCGCCGGCTTGACGATGTTTCGCAGCCAGGCACCATCGATCAGGGTCAAGGGCGCCAGCCGCGTCGCGTCGGCAATAATCTCCTCGCGACTTTCTTCGGGTGCCTGCGTCAATGGTCGGTAGCTTTCAACCTGTCGCTTGTGCTGCGCGGCTAACCACTGATCCAATCGTTGATGGCTGTAAACACTGAACGGCAGTCCTTCACTGCGCACAGCCTGTTGATGGCGTGCCAACCACCGCTCGGCAAAAAGCCTGGCTGCCGGCAGGGCATCAGGCGCCTTGTCAATATGAAGGAACAGGGGGTAAAGCTGCTGTAGCGAATAATCGGAATACTTGGCCAGTGCCAGTTGCCGGGCTTGAGTCAGTGCTTTTTCGCAAAGCGTTGCCGATTGCTCAGGAGATGGAGCGGTCAGCGGCGGCGGAGCAACAACACTCAAACTCTCTCTGTTCAGCGATGCGATCCAGGTATCGACGACTTGAATATCTTGCGCAGAAAAAACCCCGAACATCCTGCCTTTCGGGTGACTGATGAGATTCATCAACGCGCTTTTTCCCGGCTGGCCAGCCCTGACGTAACGAGAGTTAGCCAGCGCCTGAATCGTCGCCTGCGCATTGAAGGTTTGCGGATCCAGCCAATGGTCGATCGGTTGGTCGGCCAGTTGCCCACGCTTGTGATAACCGCAGCCATGAGGACCCAGTTTTTCAATCAATGCGACCATGGCCGCCGCATTACTGAAACGCGCTTCATCCTTGAGTTCGCTGGCCAGGCGTTTTTCATTTTTCTGAATCAGACTCAGTGCGCAAGCAAAGCCTGTGGCGATCCGGTCATGCGCCTGCGAATCGACCTGCGCCAGGAAATAGTCAATGGCCTCCGCCGCCGCCGGCCAATACCGGTCGCTGGATGACCAGCCAAAGACAGGGTTGCCCGCTTGCGCGCACAGGATGTTGAGCTGATCGAGATAACCGCACATTGCAAGATTGACGCCCAGGGTTTCGGCGAACCGTGTCGCTGGAAAACTTGCCAGGCCTAGCAAGAACACCGGTAGCTCGTAAGCGGCGCCCTCTATGTTCGGGTCATGACTGAAACTGTTCGCGAATACTTCATTCAAGTGCACCCCCGCCTGCCGTGCGGCCTGCTCGAACAAATAGCTCTGGCTCAAGGACGGATACCCTCCCCCGACCAGCCGAGCATGTGTCTGAAGCAGCAAACCACCATCCTTGCGCCACGCGTAGGCGATCGAAGTCACGCCGCAAAGCCAGCCACCGAGGGTTTTAAACAGCGGCGCATATTGATAGTAAAAATGACGTCGCTGCGGCGCATCGTGAAGAGTGTCTGGCATGTCCTGACGAATTTGCGCCCCGAGTGCCTGGATATCGCGCTGTCCCGCAACAATAAACGCAGCAAGATCTGCAGCCTCGCCCACCGCGCGATGAGGATTCAGATATTGATCGATATTGTTCCAGACCAACTCCATCAGCCCATGACTCTGTTCCTGGTTAATCAGCCTGAAAAACCATTGACGAGGGCTATATCTCAGCGTCGCGAGTTCCGTCGAAGAGATCGCCAGAAAACTCGGCACTTCGTCATCAGGTAACGCAGAAGTACTACCAGCCATTATTCGATCCTTGATTGATGGCATTGAATTGTTTCGGATAACCAGACCGTACAAGCAGTCAACTCATGACAAATTGAACAGTTCGCGCACGTTATAGATCAGTCCGGACAAGGCAATCAAAAGCAATGCGACACCCGAGCCCCTGGAAATCAAGTGGCTGCTGGTTTTACTCAGCAGTTTCCTGGTCATGAAAATATATAAACCCAGAATGGCAAAATCGATCACAACCCAGAGTAACGAGAGCAGGATCAGGCTGTGCTTCGAGGAAGAGGTAATCTGGATGAACTGGGGAAAGAATGAGATAAAGAAAATAATGTCTTTGGGGTTGGAAATACCCACGATGAACCCGTGCCACAGACCACCCTGCATCGCTTGTTTATCCGGGGATTGTGCCTCCGCAGATGCCGGATTGTTCTTCAGCGCATCAAGCGCCAGGTAACCGATAAAAAGACAACCCAGCAAGCTGAGCATGTTCAACAACACGACATTGACAGCAGCACTGGCAACGATGATGTAAGAGGCCAGTGCAATCAGCATCAAGGAGGCCCAGTTCGTGCCTATCGCCGTCGAGAACGCCTTTCTCGGCCCGGCAGCGCTGGCAGTCGCGACCACTAGCGCGACGACGGGGCCTGGCGTCGCTATCAAAAGCATGACGGTCAAAATATAGGTAATGGCTAATGCAGTATTCACGCCTTGCTGGCCCCGCTGTCGGTTAATCGATATTCATTCGAAAAGGGCATCGCTCATGACTCAGTGATCCCGGTTCTTCAAGTTGGTATTGTTTGATTTCAAAGTTGCCCGGATCACCAAAAACACCGAGCGTTCTGGAGTACACGCCTCCGTTGTAGGCATCAGAACGGGAACGAATACGTGCACGAATACGTTGTCCGCTCAGCGAGTTACCGGCAGCCACCTGGTCAAAATTTTCTCGAGGATTGATCACGAATACGATATGCGTCCCCAGGTTCCTGCTTTTCATCAGGCGATGCCGGGGAAAGTTCATGTTCACGAAAAGAGGTATCCCCATGAAAGAGAATGACCATTTTTCGCTACTCAGGTCGGCCGAAATCTCTCTTGGCCATGGCCCGGGATCCTGGTTGTGCAGCCTCTGCAAAAGATCCCAAGCATAAAGTTGCTCTTGTTCAAGAGAATCAAACCCGTTGTTTTCCAACAGTACGATCAAGGGCTTGCCGACTCTACATTTCAGTGGCCAGGCATTCACCTTTTTCAAATAAGAAGCAAGCCCCGTCATGAAGTCGGTAACGTCAGACTCTTTACTGACAAACAAAAGTTCGATATTCGAAGACTTCACCGCTTTCATCCCAAACAGACAGGGAAAAGAGGCCTGGCGTACGACACTTTCGAACACGTCTAATGCCGATGTTACCCAAGTCGTCTTGAGCGACTCATACACCTGCAGATTCTCAAGCCAATCCAGCTTGTTAAAACAACGTCCGTGTATAGCTACCATTGCATCTCCATGATGATGCTCAAAAAAAGTTATATGCATATACCTTTTTTAGAAGACGCATTCTGGGAGAGGCCGGGATCGTTGTAAAACGAGTTAGATTATGATCTCTTATTAGTTTTACTCATGGTAGAAACCTGTATGACGGAACGGATTCCCGCACTGTATTCCTTACGCGCATTTGAGGTCGCAGCGCGCTTTGTCTCATTCAGCAAGGCAGCCAGCGAGCTATCGGTCACTCAAAGTGCGGTGAGTCATCATGTTAAAACCCTCGAAGAACTTTTCGGTTGCAGCCTTTTCGAACGCCACGGACCAAAAGTCAGCCTGACCGAACATGGGCGACTGCTCGCAGACGAGTTGAAGGTCGGCTTCAAGATCATCGAAAGTGCTTGTGAGCTATTGAAGGTGGATCGTCATCGGCTGCGCCTCAAGGCACCTTCGACGCTGACGATTCGCTGGCTTCTCAGAGCGCTGGATAAATTCAATAAACACAACAGCCATTGCTCTGTGCAACTCTCCAGTGTCTGGATGGATGTTGACGAGGTCGACTTCTACTCCGAGCCCTATGATTGCGCGATTCTGTTGGGGGATGGCAATTTCGGCCCGGCCATGGAGAGCTTTAAACTGTTTGATGAATGGCTGATCCCCATTTGCAGTCCTGGGTATCTGGAGCCGGAAGACCTCAAACTGTCGTCGCTCAACGATCATGAATTGCTGCATCCCTCCACTGACCGGCGAGACTGGCGACGATGGCTGAAAAGAATGGGCTGCCTTGATACCACCAATATAGAGCGCGGCCAGTTGTTCGACACCCTGGATCAGGGAATTGCCGCTGCCGTACAGGGTATGGGAATCTCCGTGGCAGATCTGGTGCTGGTTGTTCAGGAGATTCAGGCCGGCCAGTTGCGGCTTCCATTCAAAAGCGCTGTGGCGACAGGGGATGGCTATTACATGACCTGGCTGAAAGCCAGCCCCAAGTCGCAGCAGATGTGCCAACTGCGCGATTACCTGATGACTCAGGTTCATGCCCTCCCGACACAAGGTATCGCCTACCTGCTCTGATGGCCGCAGGCGTCGCGCAATCGAGACTTTCGCAGCGGCGCCTGATCCAGCCTCAAGACGCTGGAGCCCGCGAAATCGCAGGCAAAAAAAAACCCGGAAATCCTCACTTTCGTGGGCCTTCCGGATTTTCTAAACCGCCAAATATGGTGGGTCGTGTGGGATTCGAACCTACGACCAATTGGTTAAAAGCCAACTGCTCTACCAACTGAGCTAACGACCCGCTGTGTGGTGGCGCGTATAATACTGATTTTTAAGGACTATTCAACACCTTTTTGAAAAAAATCAAAAATAAGGTGTTGGATCGCCTACACCGGCCGCTGCGAAGCCTTCTGCACGCAGGCGGCAGCTGTCGCATTTGCCGCACGCACGGCCTTCATCGTCCGCCTGATAGCAGGAAACGGTCAGGCCATAATCGACGCCGAGCTTCACGCCCGCCTGGACGATCTGCGCCTTGCTCAGGTTCTGCAGCGGTGCCTGGATGCGGAAACCGTTGCCTTCCACACCCGCCTTGGTCGCCAGGTTGGCCATGCGCTCGAACGACTCGATGAACTCCGGACGGCAATCCGGGTAACCGGAATAGTCCACCGCATTGACGCCGATAAAGATGTCACGGGCGCCAAGCACTTCAGCCCAGCCCAATGCCAGCGACAGGAACACCGTGTTGCGCGCCGGCACGTAGGTCACCGGGATGCCCTCGCCCAACTCTTCCGGGATGTCGATGCTGGTGTCGGTCAGCGCCGAGCCGCCCATGCCGTTGAGGTTCAGGCCGATCACTTTGTGCTCGACCACACCCAGATCGCGGGCGACGCGCGCGGCGGCATGCAGCTCCGCATGAGAGCGCTGGCCGTAATCGAAACTCATGGTGTAGCAGGCATAACCTTCAGCCCGGGCCATCGCCACCACCGTGGCCGAATCGAGGCCACCCGACAGCAGGATGACCGCACGTTTTTCGTGAGTGTTCAGTTGTTCAGTCATATCAGCGCCCCGGCTCGTCATTCCATAGATATTTATGCAGTTGCAGTTGCAACCGCACTGGCAGGTTGTCTGCCACCACCCAGTCCGCCAGATCCCTGGCATTGAGGTCATGATGACTTGGGGAAAACAGCACTTCACCCGCACGGCGATCAAGACCGTACTGGATCAGCTTCGAGACCGCCCAGTCATAGTCGTCCCGCGAACAGATGACAAACTTCACCTGATCGTTGGACGTCAACAGTTCGATATTTTCATAGCGGTTGCGGTGCGCCTCTTTGGAATCGGGCGTCTTCAAGTCGACCACGCGACTGACGCGCGGATCTACTGCCGAGATGTCGAGGGCACCACTGGTTTCCAGGGAGACCTCATATCCGGCATCACACAACTGCTTGAGCAAAGGGATGGCGTTCGGCTGTGCCAGCGGTTCACCGCCGGTTACACAGACATAGCGCGGACGATATCCGGCCACCTGCTCGAGAATGTCGTCGAGGGTACGAATCGTACCGCCGCTGAACGCATAGGCACTGTCGCAGTATTGGCAACGCAACGGGCAACCGGTCAGGCGCACAAAAACCGTGGGCAGCCCGGCTGTCCGAGTTTCCCCCTGCAACGAGTAGAAAACTTCGGTAATTCTCAATGTGTCTTGCATAGTCGCCACGGGCGTAACAGCTAAACAGGCTGTCCGCCTCCGTCAGGCACTTCCGGCAACCCCGCCAACGCGTAGATCACCAGAAGCGTGTTTCAGAAAAAGGGCGTGAATTCTAACGAAAAAACCCGCGACAAGCGCGGGTTTCTTCCAAACGGGTCAAACACACTTACATGCGTTGCAGATCGCGTTGGGCCAACTGAGCAGCGGAGGTCCCCGGGTATTGGGAAACCACCTGTTGCAGAATGCCTTTGACCTTGTCGGTATGACCCAGGCGGCGCTCTACATCAGCCAGCTTGTACAGCGAGTCCGGCACTTTGTTGTGCTTGGGATAAAGCTGCGAAACTTTGGCAAAAGCCTGACCTGCGCCCTGCAGATCACCCTTGGCCAGATTGACTTCGCCCAACCAGTACTGGGCATTGCCCGCGTATTGACTGTTCGGGTATTTGCGCAGGAATGCCGAGAAAGCCTGGCTGGCCTTGTCGAAATCCTTGGCTTTGATCAGGTCGAAAGCGGCATCGTAATACAGCTTTTCCTTGGCCGGATCACCCGGTTCGCTACTTGCAGCAGGTGCCTGGGCGGCGGCGGCCCCGGCGCCAGCGGCAGCACCGGCAGCAGCACTTGCGTCGCCACCGGCAGAAGAATTCTCAGGAGTCGCGGCAGGTGCAGCACCGGATCCTATGCGCCGATCAAGATCCTGGTATCGCTCCAGGGATTCCTGCTTCATGCGCGCAACCTGATTCTGCAGTTCTTCGATCACACCCTGTTGGCGCGATATCTGATCCTGCATCTGTTGCAGTTGGTTGAACAGCATGCCCTGTGCCGAGGCAGGGGCCGAAGCCGCTCCCCCGGCATAGGCGCCGTTCGTACCGTAACCCGCAGGCGGATAACTGCTCCCGCTCTTGTTATCACCGGAGTTGTCATC
>Ga0153923_100289_pt1 | contig 19306 bp, 13 predicted proteins | sample TSNJ007MetaG_FD_104682 | JGI IMG/M metagenome (GOLD analysis project Ga0153923, IMG submission 104682) | Attine ant fungus gardens microbial communities from New Jersey, USA - TSNJ007 MetaG | ecosystem: Host-associated > Fungi > Mycelium > Unclassified | place: USA: New Jersey, Brendon T. Byrne... | reverse complement strand
TGTCCTGAATATTTTTACCTTTATGTCCACGCTTGACGGTAGTATTGTCAACATCGCTCTGCCAGAATTATCGAAACAATTGAAGCTGCCTATGGCACAAATCGAATGGGTAACCACAGGATATTTGATGGCAATTTGTGCTGCGATTCTTTTCTTCGGGAAGCTTGGAGATATTGTCGGGAAGATTCGAATCTTTAAGATTGGTACGATAGTTTTTGTAATTGGTTCTATGCTGTGTGGATTTAGTTTAAGTTTACCTGCTTTACTTGCTTCGCGTGTCATTCAGGCTATCGGAGCTTCGATGACAATGGCGAACAGCCAGGGAATCGTTACGGATATCTTTCCTGCCAATGAGCGGGGGAAAGCGCTTGGTTTCATAGGTACATTCGTGTCTCTGGGAAGTATAGCTGGCCCTAGCTTAGGTGGGATTATGGTTTCGACATTAGGCTGGGAGTATATTTTTTGGGTGAACATTCCTATTGGAGTGATCGCTATCCTGTTAGGCTGGAAGGTACTGCCTAAGGATTTAACTAGGACGAAATCTACAATAGACGTTCCGGGTAGTTTACTCTTCGCTATTTTTATCATAAGTTTGTTCGCAGGGCTTTTATTGGGACAGCAGCTCGGTTATGGGGATAGCTTAATTGTGACGTCTTTAATCGTAGCTATAGTCAGCTTCATTGCTTTCTTATGGACGGAGCTTCGCCGGAAAGAACCGCTACTGCAATTGTCATTATTTAAGAATCCGTTGTTTTCATTAAGTATTTTATGTGGGTTTCTCGTGTTTACAGCGAACTTCTGCTTTAATATCATCGCGCCGTTTTATGCACAGAATATGCTGAATCTATCGCCCTTTGAAGCGGGATTCCTGTTGATGTTATTACCGATATGTATGGTAGTCGTAGCACCAATAAGCGGTGCTTTATCTGATAAAATCGGGTCTGAATTCCTAACTTTTGCAGGGCTGGTAGTTATGGTTATTGCTCAGTTTGGATTAGCTGAGCTTCATGAAGGAAGCTCTGTTGTGCTGGTAGGCGTGTGGATCGCTATGTTAGGAATAGGGAGTGGTCTGTTTCAGTCGCCAAATAATTCGCTTGTGATGTCCAAGGTGCCTAGAACTCAGCTTGGTTCTGCGGGCAGCGTCAACTCGCTTGTTCGTAATGTGGGGATGGTCGTCGGTATTACGATAGCTACGACGATTCTCTTTCATGTGATGAGCAGTGAAGCTGGTTATCGGGTAACAGGTCTAGTTCCAGGCCGACCAGAGTTATTTATCAGTGGGATGCATGTAGTGTTCATGACTTCGGCATCCATATGCTTTGTGGCTGCACTGCTAACGGGTTGGAGAATGATTAGTGCAAGAAGCGCCAGAGTGCAGACTTCGGAAAGACCATAAGGAGTAAAAGAAGAAGATCCTTCTGACGCTACGGCGTGGAAGGATCTTCTTTGTGATGATATTGAAGGGCTTTCTTAATGGCTTGCAAGTATTGATACCGATAATGATCATCCGGTTCTAAATAGGCACCCTCAGCCCATTCGTTCCAAGCGTTAATATAAATAAAATCACTTTTGAACATCTTCTTGGTCCTCTCAATTTGTCGTGACAGGTATTGACCGAATTTGTGAGGATTTGCACCTAAAGTACTTTGTCCGGCAGCACCTTTGCGTGGTGTATTATCCCAGTTAACAAATGCTCCCGGATATATAATTTCCCCATCCCTATGAGGTGTCCGTTCTAACATAGATTCCCATAATTCATCGTAATCAATGACAATATGCTTTTGATCCTCCACCTGCTTGGAACTCCATAAGTGCTTTACACCGCCATGTGCGAATGTGTAGTGAGGCTCGAATTCTAGACTGGCGTCGAACCCGTGCTCTGTATATAGGGGGAATCCGCCCAGTGTCCGGACAAGATGAAGGCCCTTAAGTCCGTTTTGCTGAGCCAAATCACGCCAACATTGAAGCATTTCATCACACCGAGGGATGCTGGAGGATCTATAGATAATGAATACTGGTTTGCCGTCTACGCAAATATATCGTTCATCTTTGAAGGCCTCCAACAAAGCATAAAAATGCATTCGCCAATCCCGTTCTTCTCCATATTCTTGTGGCATCAAGACATCTTCTTCAGTGCCATCCCAGCTACGTGTCCAAGGTTCGTTAGCCCAAGACAGACAAAAGGGGAAGTCAGGCTCTTTGCTGGCAAGAATCTGCTGAACCGGTTGTTCCAGAAGTCGCCTGCCATTGAACCAATAGTGATAATAACAAAAACCGTAAATGCCATGAGCTTTTGCAGTTTCTGCCTGCCATTGTTTCACATTAGGGTCCGTTAAATCGTAGTAGTTATTATTTAACGGTTTTTTCGGTTGATCATGTCCAGGATAAAGGGCTGTAGCCTTCCTGACATTTGTCCATTCTGTAAATCCCTCTCCCCACCAGGAATCGTTCTCTGCTATCTGATGAAACTGAGGCAATACAAAAGCGATGCATTTCAAGTCAAGTCACCCCCTATGGTTCCGTGAATATTTTTTTGAGAAGCAGCTTTCCCTGCTGAAGATAAGAATGATTGTACTTCACTTCCTTTAGAGCAAGAGAGGCCGAACTTCTCCTTGCATCACTATGAGCAATATAGTACTTGAAGCTCTCAGAGAGCTCTTTAAAGTTCTGGAAACGAATAAGGCCTTCTTCTGTGATGGGGTAACTTTGAAAATGGGGATGATCTTCCACGAACTGAAATACACCGCAAGCAGCGACCTCCATAATTTGCTGCACAGATCCTGTGCAATTGATGATGATCCTTGCTCCATTATAATAGTTAGATATTTCTGCTTTATCGTAGGTGATGTCTATGAAATTTTTAGTGGGCTCCCACCCGCTACCAATGGTCATTATCTTGAGACCATGAAGTAGTTCCGAATGAGCTAAGGTGTCAAGAACACTATTCATTTGAAAATGTCCGAGAATGAGTACGTCACTGTGGTAACGGTTCTCGACACGTCTTGGATAATAGAGTTCTGTATCTGGAGCATAAGGGAGGTAGCACGAATGTTTCTCACGTAAACCTTGATAATAGATTAGATTAGCTATGTTCTGTGTGAAAATATAATCGAATAACAGCGCTAGATTACGTTCTGTTCGGGTAAGGCAGGTCGCGTCTGCCATCCATACGGCCTTAGGAGCGTTATAAGCTTTGAGGGCAGGAATATTCTCCTCAGGGAACAGGGATTCTGATCCCAAGGCTAGTATCAGATCAGGCTGATACTGGGCTAAATATTCTTCTAGATTATGATGTAACTTAATGGCAAGCACTTCTTTGACCTGATGCCTTAGCTGATCTTTAAAAAGTCGTACATTAGGCATTTTATCACTTATCTCTGAGGGGACCAGAAGCAATACTCTTAATTGCTTTAGTTCCCGTGTTATGGTTTCCGCTCTGTAAGAGTTCTCGAGAATGAGATTATGGTGTTGCGATTGATGAACTTGGCTGATGGAGACTTCGTGAGTTGTGGTCCTTTGAGGAGTGAGCCTAGTAGCTGTCTTCTTCATAATTCCTCCTGTATTCATTGGAGCCAGTCGTTCGCTCTAGCACCTAGTCTTGCTAATCATTATATGTGTAGGGGGTTCATTTGACTTTAGGTATAAGACCATTAATCTGAATCTTGAAGGAAAAAGCGGATTTAGTAAAAGATGTATATCTATCTATGACCGGATTGTCTTGTCTAACATAAGATATACTATAAAACCTGAAAGGGATGATCGTCTTGCCAACCTTCGATAATATTCTTGTTACAGGAAGTCAGACCATTCAAAATGATCTGCATGTCAACGGGAATGAGACTATCGATTCAAACTTGCAATTAAATGGTAGTCAGACTATTATGGGAAGCCTTCAGGTGAACGGCAGTCAGTCCCTGCTCGGTCATTTGGGGGTTACCGGTGAGATTAGCGGTGCAGGCACCATCAAAACTGCGACCCGTTTGATCGCGGTGAATCAGGCATTGTCACCAGTTTCAGCACCTACGAGCCTTCAGCAAGTCAGATATTTCGCTGTGGGAGTTTCAAGTCAGACAGGACTCGTGCTGAAGGGCACGGATGGAAATGACTATGTATTATTTATCGATTTGACCGGGGGAACACCTAATATTGGGATCCAGAGAGCTTAAATCTGATAACATTAACATCTTCAAGCTCTGAACAATAAAAAACAGCAAGTCGCCTAGGTACAAATAGGGACTTGCTGTTTGAGGTTTCTATTAGTTCTTAAAGCTGTGAATTGGAGCAGGAATTCGTCCGCCTCGGTTGATAAAGTTGGCACAATTGAAGCCGTTAACAGCCATGACAGGCGCATATCCAAGTAGGCCGCCAAATTCTACGATTTCGCCTACATCCTTGCCAATGACAGGAATGACGCGAACAGCGGTTGTTTTGTTGTTGACCATTCCGATAGCAGCTTCATCGGCGATGATGCCAGAGATCGTCTCTTTGGTGGTACTTCCCGGAATAGCAATCATGTCCAGTCCCACAGAACATACACAGGTCATGGCTTCTAGCTTCTCAAGTGTAAGAGCACCACGTTGTACGGCTTGAATCATTCCGTGATCTTCACTAACTGGAATAAAGGCTCCACTGAGTCCACCAACATAGGAGGAGGCCATCACGCCACCTTTTTTAACATTGTCATTTAGAATCGCCAGAGCTGCTGTTGTTCCTGGTGCGCCAGCTTCTTCCAGACCCATGACTTGAAAGATCTCCGCAATGGAATCCCCAATTTCTGGTGTTGGAGCCAGAGATAAATCGATAATCCCAAAAGGCACGTTCATCCGTTTCGATGCTTCCTGCGCAACCAGTTGTCCCACACGCGTAACTTTAAACGCAGTTCGTTTGATCGTTTCACACAGGGTTTCGAAGTCCTGACCTTTTACTTCCTCTAATGCACGCTTGATTACACCTGGGCCACTGACGCCAACGTTGATGACACATTCCCGTTCACCGACCCCATGAAAGGCTCCAGCCATAAAAGGATTGTCCTCGACAGCATTACAGAAGACAACCAGCTTAGCACAGCCGATGGAATCCCGATCCTTGGTGCGTTCCGCAGTTTGAATAATGATATCACCCATTAATTTCACAGCATCCATATTGATTCCACTTCTGGAGGAGCCGACGTTGACGGACGAACAGACTCTTTCAGTGACTGCGAGTGCTTCTGGGATACTGTCGATTAGAATACGATCACCTTTGGTGCACCCTTTTTGCACAAGCGCAGAGAAGCCGCCAATAAAGTTAACGCCGACTTCTTTGGCAGCCTTGTCCAAAATTTCCGCTACAGGCACATACGTATCCGTCTTCACGGCGCCAGCAGCAATAGCAATAGGAGTCACAGAAATCCGTTTATTAACAATGGGTACACCGAATTGTCTTTCCAGATCTTCACCTGTTTTGACGAGCTTCTCGGCGGATCTAGTGATTTTGTCGTATACGTTTTGGTTAAAAGTTCTCATATCTGTATGTGCACAATCCATGAGGCTGATCCCCATCGTTATAGTACGTACATCCAGATTCATTTCACGGATCATCTTATTCGTTTCTTGTACTTCCACCAGTGATATCATGGTCATCCTCCTAAATGCGGTGCATAATATTAAAAATATCCTCATGCTGAAGCTTGATTTCCACGCCGATCGCTTCTCCGATCAAATGTAAATCTTCAACAATATCCTCAAATGCTTTAGTCGCGCCAGAAATGTCTACAATCATCATCATGTTAAAATAATCTTGTACAATCGTCTGAGAAATATCCAGAATGTTCAAATTGTGCTCGGCAAGATATGTACATACCTTGGCAATAATCCCTACTTTGTCTTTTCCTAATACAGTAATAATCCCCTTCATAAATACAGCCTCCCTTTGTATATGGTGATTACGCCGTGTAAACGGAATGAACCATTCCAATCATTATTACAAATGCTGAAGCAAGCTTCAACCAAAGGTTTTTTGTCCGTTTGATCATTTTTATATAAAGTCCTATGAATTTAAAGAAAATTCGATTGACAGTATATGAAAAATATGATGAAGTGAGAGATTGATACGATACTCTGAAGGAGTAAATATGACTACACAAAAATATAAAAATATGGTTGAAGAGCGGACCAAACAAACCCTCCAAGAATGGTCGGAACTGTCGGAAGTTAACGAGAAGGACATTTATCGTTTTTTGCATAATTTGAAAGGTACGGCAGGAACAGTGGGGTTACAAGAAGTTGAACAGTTTGCCGATGCAACGTTGCCCTATTTCATGGAAAGTAGCCTTAAGAGCTGGTCTATTGAAGAGTGGGGCGATTATTTGTATCCGCTTATTCCACTGTTTAACCAAGATTCATCGGTTTCTCTAGGTTCAGTTAAGCCGTTAGACAAAAAAGGAAATGATGTTGCACTCCCACATAATGATATTTTGCTTATTGATGATGATGTAGAATTAGTGGCTTATTTAAAAGAATCATTGGAGAAGCAGAACTATTATGTAAGCATAGCCTTATCCGCTGAACGGGGTCTCAAGATTTTTTATGAAACCAAACCGGATCTAATTCTTCTGGATATTCTTTTGCCTGATATCAGCGGAATTGAGGTCTTGAATCAAATTATCGGCAAAGCCAAAAAAGAACGTATTCCAATCATCATTATAAGTGGGGAGTACTCCAAAGCGACTCAACTGCATGCGTATAGGCTGGGCGTGATGGATTTTTTATCGAAGCCTGTAGATATTGATTTATTTCTGGCTTTGATTAAAAACCGCTTTGAGTTAAAGCGGGAGTGGCAGGAATCCATCATTGTGGATGAATTGACGGGTGCGTTTAATCGAAAACACTTTAATCAAGTGATGAAGCAGCTGATTTGCGATTTTAAGCGCACGGAACGGGTGTTTTCTTTAGCACTGATTGATCTGGACTATTTCAAAAAGATTAATGATACATATGGTCATCTAATCGGAGATGAGGTATTACAGTCCTTGTCTGAGCTTGTAAAGGGTTCGATTCGTATGGAAGATACCTTTTGCCGCTTCGGTGGAGAAGAGTTTGCTGTGTTCCTACCAAATACGGATGCGAGTTCTGCATTGACAGTAATAAACCGTATTCAGGAGCAATTTGCTGCCACTGACTTTTTTGCGAAGAATGAAGTCTTTCATGTGACCTTCTCGAGTGGGATATCAGAGGTAACAGAAGCTGAGAATATTGCCGATAAAATTGTAGAAGAAGCAGACCAAGCTCTCTATGCCAGCAAAGATGCCGGAAGGAATCAGACTACACTCTACACGGACCATTTATCGTCGACTAAAAAGCATTCGGTTCTAAATGTAATTGTTGTGGATGATGATGCGTTGATTCGAAAAATAGTGACTCATCAGATTGATACTTGGGAGCCGGAGGATATTGCTGAGGTGAATATCAGCAGTTATGCGAACGGGCTGGATTTCTTGCAATCGGATTGGTATTCCATAGATGAGAAATATATCATTCTACTAGATGGAGTGATGCCGGATCTTGATGGCGTTGAAGTCCTGGAAAGAATTCGCAAGACGTATCCGGAAGTGAATATATTAGTGATCATGCTGACAGGGAGAAATAATCAGGCGGATATTGTACATGCCCTGCAGATGGGTGCCGATGATTATGTAGTAAAACCTGTCCATATGCCTGAGCTGTTGTCCCGAATGGAACGGTTGGCTCATAGATTCTTGTTCTAACATGAAGGGAATTGTGTGAATATGCAAAAAATAATGGTAGTGGATGATGAAGAAGTATTACGGATGTTAATCGAGGATACATTGGAAGATTTGGAGAATGTTGAGATTCACACAGCGGAGAATGGGTTGGAAGCTCTAACTAAGCTGTCTACGGATCCTTATGATTTGGTGATTCTGGATTATATGATGCCGGAAATGACAGGGATTGAAGTGCTTCAGCAGCTGGATGAGGAGAAGAAGAAAAGTACAGCTATATTAATGTTAACGGCCAAAGCTCAAGATGTAGATCGAATTCGAGCAGTTGAAGCAGGTGCGCGTTACTTCATGCCGAAACCATTTAGTCCGATGGAACTCTTGCAGATTGTGGAGGGGATCCTGAGTGGTGAAGAAAAGTAACGCTAATCACAGCATCAAAAATAAATATTTCCGCATCATTGTATTAGTGTTTTCTTTAATCTTTCTTATGGGAACTGTTTTTTTTATTTTCATAAACTATGAGCAAGATGAATTAAGTAGAGAACGTGAAAGTTTGCAGTATAAAGCAGACACGATCAGCGAGATGGCGAGCACGTTAAATGAGGTGTTTTTCCGAGCTAGGGGATTCACTTTGCTTAAGGACGAGAATGAATTAAAGCTCTTAAATGCAGCCTTAGTAAAATTTGATCAAATACTGGATACGTATTCTAATCTTAATTTATCCGCCGAAGAAGCCTTGTTTAGAGATGGTTTAAAATCATTTTATGTCCAGTATAAAAATAAAACCTTACCGGAAGCAATTCGGCTTGTCGAGGCTGATGATTATGCTGCTTTAAGAGTACTATCCGGAGATGGTATTACTAAATCAGTGAATGATTTTCTAACGTATACGAAAGAGTACAGACAGCGATCCGATGCAGCATTAAATACCATGGCTATGGATTATATTAAACGAGCTAACGAATTCACCTTTATCGCCTTCTTTTTTAGCACGATTATTCTACTGTTCTTTACCTTTATGATCTGGCGGATTCTTAAGAATTTGATTAATCCTATTTTGAAGCTGGAAGGGGCCACTCATTCCTTGGCTGCCGGTGAGGAAATTCTTCTCGGCAAGCTTAAGCATCAAGATGAGATTGGTCGGCTTTATAATGCATTTCTAAATATGGCCAGAAGTATTCAGGACAAAGAAGAAGAATTGATGATGCAGAATGAAGAGCTGCACGCGCAGCAAGATGAACTTCAGGATCAGCAGTATAGACTGCAACGTTCGCTTAGTGAAATAGAGAGTATGATGAAGGCACTCGATCAATCCTCAGCGGTGGGGATCCTTACAGATAAAGGAGTATTTACCTACGCGAATGATAATTTAAGTAAATATACCGGCTATAAAAATTCTGAAATTATCGGTTTTACCTATAAGTTATTTGAACTCTATAATATTTCTAGAGAACAAATGCAGAAGATCTTCAACAAATTATATACGGGCGGGGTATGGAGCAATGAACTCCAGATTCTGACTAAAGACGGATCGCCAATCTGGATGCATCTGACTGTCGTGCCGTATCTGAACAATGAGGGTGTGATTTATCAGTACATTTTTATCGCGTATGATGTCACCTCTATGAAGAGTGTACAGCTGGAGCTAGCGGAAACGCTGAAGAATACGGAACAGACAAAAAAAATGCTTGAGCTTAATAATCAGTTGAATCATGACATTACTTACACCTTAGATAAACATGAATTTGCAGATAAGTTTATTCAGTTCATGCATCACCTGTATTCATTTGATTCGAGTTTCTTCCTTCTTGTAAAAGATAAGATCGCGGCTGTTAAAGGGATTCCTCAGGAAAATGTAGAGCGTTATCTCGATAATGAGAACAATGAAATGTTATATCGTTTGAAGACGGAAAAAACCTATCTGATTAAGCGTCTAGCTACGCAATCGGAACAGGGGATTTCTGCGGATGAGGTCTACTGTTATGATTTCTATACCACTGTTGTAAATGCAGAAGATGAGATTCTAGCTGTATTTTGCGGGACCCGGATTGGACATTCTTTCAGTAAAGAAGAGATTAATGAGGTTCAAGGAATGATGAATCGCGTAGCTCTGGCGATTGAACGTTTGTTCATGTACGAAGAGATTGAACATGGGCGAAAGCTGAACCGCGATATCGTGAATAACGTAAACGAAGGCATTCAGTTCGTGAGTACAGAAGGCGTGATGCTTCAGATGAATAAGGCGCTGTGCAACATCGTTAACTATGACTGGATCGAAGGTACACTGACTCCTAGAAAAGAATGGATGGATTATTTCATCGAACGCTCGAATGAGAACCATGAACTTCGGTCGTTTTTTGAACAGGCAATCTCTGAGGATGCTCTGGAGTCTAGCAGTATGCAATACTCCATTGGAACGGAATCCAAGAAGCATATTGATGTTTATGCGATTCCTGTTTTCCGTCGGGAGCTTAGAATTGGTACATTGTTTGTATATAGAGATATCACTAGGGAGTACGAGCTGGATCTTATGAAATCTGATCTTGTCAGTACGGTAAGTCATGAGCTGAGAACGCCATTGTCGAGTGTATTAGGATTCACGGAACTGCTATTGTCCAAAACCATGAAGCCTGAGAAGCAGCTGAAGTATTTGGAGACGATTCATAAGGAAGCGAAGCGGTTGACTGAGCTTATTAATGATTTTCTGGATCTGCAGAGAATGGAGTCAGGGAAGCAGCAGTATATCACGGAGCATGTAAATCTTAGTGAAATTGTCCTTGGGGTTATCGATCAATATAAACTTAGTAGCACACATCATGTGCTATTGGTGGATGAGGCTCTGAATGCGGAGGTAGATGTGGACAAGGATAAGATCGTCCAAGTTCTAACAAATTTGTTAAGTAATGCGATCAAGTTCTCACCCTCTAACAATGAAGTGAAGGTACTGCTGCATAATGAGCCGGATCATATTATTGTGCGTATCCAGGATAATGGTCTGGGCATTCCAAAGGATCAAATCGGACAGCTATTCCAAAAATTCAGACGAGTGGACAACAGCGCCTCCAAAAGAATTGGTGGAACAGGTCTCGGTCTTGCCATCTGTAAAGAAATTATTGAGAAACAAAAGGGAACCATCGGTATTGATTCGGTAGAGGGTGAAGGGACAACCGTTTGGTTTAGCCTTCCAATCCTTAATGCAGAAGCAAGCCGGCAGCAAGATGAGCTGAATAAATGGAATGCCGATAAAGAGCTCAAACCTAATGTAATGATTGTTGAAGATGATTATAGTCTTTCGTTGCTTTTATCAGAAGAGCTAAAAGGGAAGGGGTTCCGTGTTACCCATCACTATCATCCACAGCAAGCTTTTGATCAGGCCTTGAAAACACCATTTGTTGCGATCGTGGTTGATTTGATGCTTGGTGAAGAACTGGACGGCTGGGATTTGATCCGAATGCTAAAAGAGGATTCGAGAACAGAGAATATTCCGATTGTTATCTCTTCTGCTCTGGATCAATCAGATAAGAACCAATTGAATGATGTGATACAGAAGTATTTGACGAAGCCTTATCCGCCAGGTGAGTTATCAAATACGCTTGAAGAGATTGTGAAGATAAAGACAGGGGTAGGCGAGGTATTATTTCCCGAAAGTAAGAAGGATTTATAGTTTTTATTTATCACAATATTTTATAAATAGTATCATTTTTTATAATGAAACCGATCAAAACAGAGCAAATCATACTGTTTTGATCGGTTTTTACGTACTTTATTGATACTTTTTCAATAATTAACAATTTTTAGGTGAAAATGACTTCATTGATCGTTTACAAATATTGTGATAGCCTGATTTTATGAGGTTCTAAAAAAGGCTCAGATAAATTCAATTGAGGCACGGATCATAACCAGATTTCATGTTTAGGAGAGATGGATATTGTTGCAACTACAGGTAACGAACAGTCCTTTTAACGAGAACCAAGTCGAGCTTCTCAATCGTCTTCTACCAACCTTAACGGAGACGCAGCAAATATGGCTTAGTGGATTTTTGTCCGCGATTGGACGTACTACGGCGGCAGCGCCAGCAGGTGCTGAACTTCAAGTGCCATCGAATACGATTGGAAACACAGAGGTTGGCGCTTCCGTAACGAGCCAACCAGCAGCCTCACGGGAAGTGACCATATTATTTGGTTCGCAAACGGGGAATTGCCAGCGACTTGCGGGGAGCTTGTCCCGCAAGCTGGAAGAGCAAGGATTTCAGGTCACACTCTCCGCGATGAACAATTTCAAACCTACAGCGCTTAAAAAGGTTGAGAATCTACTTCTATTGGTGAGTACTCATGGAGAAGGTGAACCACCTGATAATGCAAGGATTTTTCATGAATTTATTTACAGTAAAAGAGCTCCTCAATTAGAGAACCTACGGTTTTCAGTTCTGGCTCTGGGAGACACCTCTTATGAATTTTTCTGTCAGACGGGTAAAGAGTTCGATCAGAGGTTAGAGGAGCTTGGTGGTAAGCCTCTAAGTCCACGTGTAGATTGTGATCTCGATTATGACGATTCCGTTGCCGAATGGTTTGAAGGTGTAATTGGTGCATTAAATGCAAATTTAAATGCTCCAGCCATTGCTGCAAAAGCGGTTCAAGCCGCGGAGGACGCAGAGTCACAAGAACCTCTATATACTCGTAATAATCCTTTTAAGGCAGAGGTACTGGAGAATCTGAATTTGAACGGACGCGGTTCGGACAGGGAGACTCGCCATTTGGAACTATCGCTTGAAGGCTCTAATATACAGTTTGAACCTGGGGATGCACTGGGAGTTTACCCAGAGAATCATCCTGAACTGGTGGACGCTATTATTCATACTATGGGCTGGAATCCTAATGATAAGGTTCCGTTTAATAAGAAAGGTGATGAAGGAGCCTTACGTGAGGCACTTTTGCATCATTATGAAATCACTGTATTGACCAGACCTTTGCTGGAGCAAGCGGCAAAGCTGTCTGCTTCAAACAAGCTGAGTGAGTTATTAGCTCCAGACCGTGCTCCGGAGCTTAAAGCGTATATTCAAGGACGCGATCTACTCGATTTGATCCAGGACTTCTCACCGTGGGAAGGTCCAGCCAGCAGTTTTGTGACGATTTTGCGGAAGCTTCCTGCACGGCTATATTCTATCGCCAGCAGTTATAAAGCTAACCCGGATGAGGTTCATCTAACCGTCAGAGCTGTACGTTATGAGGCTCACGGTAGGGAACGTTACGGTGTCTGCTCAGTGCATTGCGCAGAAAGAGTAGAGCCGGGAGATACATTGCCTATTTACATTCAGCATAATCCTAACTTTAAGCTGCCGACTAATCCGGATGCGCCGATCATCATGATCGGACCAGGCACAGGTGTTGCACCATTCCGCTCTTTCCTAGAGGAACGTGGAGAGCTGGGAGCGGAAGGGAAATCTTGGCTGTTCTATGGGGATCGGCATTTTGTAACAGATTTCCTGTATCAGACTGATTGGCAGAGAATGCTAAAGGATGGCGTTCTAAGTAAGCTGGATGTCGCCTTCTCACGTGATACCGAAGAGAAAGTATATGTACAACATCGCATTTTACAAAAGAGTCGTGAGGTTTATGAATGGCTGCAAGAAGGTGCTCATATCTACGTTTGTGGTGACGAGAAGTACATGGCGCATGATGTTCATTCTGCACTGCTTACGGTGATTCAGAGTGAGGGCGGACTGAGCCCTGAAGCGGCAGCGGCTTATCTGGAAGATATGCAACAGACGCAGCGTTACCAGCGTGATGTCTATTAATGGATAGATGGAGTTATCGAATGACTTCGGGGGGAGATAACAACAATGGCAAACAATGAGAAGGTTAAGCCGATCGGCGGGCCTCCAAGTGATGTTGAGCATATTAAATCGGAGAGTAACTATCTGCGGGGTGCATTAGTTGAGACACTAAGCAATCCGATTACGGGTGGTCTGCCTGAAGATGATAATCGGCTGCTTAAATTTCACGGAAGCTATATGCAGGATGACAGAGATTTGCGCAATGAACGGGAACGTCAGAAGCTGGAGCCAGCATTCCAGTTTATGCTCCGCGTAGTTGCCCCAGGTGGTGTAGCTACACCAGAACAATGGCTGGTGATGGATGATCTGGCACAGAAGTATGGTAACGGAACCTTACGTCTGACTACAAGACAGGCATTTCAAATGCATGGCGTTCTCAAATGGAACTTAAAAAAAACCATTCGAAGCATCAATGATACGCTAATGACAACCCTTGCAGCTTGTGGGGATGTCAACCGTAACGTAATGAGCAATCCGAATCCTTATCAATCTGAGGTGCATGCAGAAGTCTATGAATGGGCGCGCAAAGTTAGTGATCATCTATCCCCACGTACTCCCGCTTACCATGAAATTTGGCTAGACGGTGAAAAGGTAGTGGATAGTTTAGGAGATCGGGCAGAAGTTGAACCGATCTATGGTCCGGTATATTTACCGCGTAAATTCAAGATTGGTCTTGCGGTGCCTCCTTCAAATGACGTAGATGTGTTCTCGCAGGATCTAGGCTTCATCGCTATTCTTGAGAATGATAAGCTGGTAGGGTTCAACGTTTCTGTAGGCGGTGGTATGGGAATGACGCATGGCGATACCAGCACGTATCCTCAGCTTGGCCGTATCATTGGTTTTTGCCGTCCTGATCAATTAATCGATGTAGCGGAGAAGACAGTAACGATTCAGCGGGACTATGGAAATCGTTCTGTCCGCAAAAATGCACGGTTCAAGTATACGATTGACCGCCACGGTCTGGAATGGTTTGTCGATGAGCTGCATGAAAGACTCGGATGGCAGCTTGAGGCGGCACGTGAGTACCATTTCGACCATAATGGAGACCGCTATGGCTGGGTGAAGGGTACGAATGGAAAATGGAATTTGACGCTTTATATCCAAAGCGGACGGATTCATGACCAAGAAGGGTACACGTTGATGACTGGACTGCGGGAAATTGCCAAGATTCATACCGGGGATTTCCGGCTTACGCCGAATCAGAATTTAACGATTGCTAACGTAACCACTGCCAAAAAGCGAAAAGTGGCTGAGCTGGCTAAACAGCATGGACTTACGGACGGAGCTCATCTGTCTGCGCTACGACGCAGTTCGATGTCTTGTGTGGCGCTACCAACCTGCGGACTTGCAATGGCTGAAGCAGAACGTTATTTGCCTTCGTTGATTGATAAGCTAGAGCTTGTCCTTGATGAAGCTGGTCTACGCGATGAGGAAATCGTGATCCGGATGACAGGCTGTCCTAATGGGTGTGCAAGACCGGCACTAGGCGAAATCTCGTTTATTGGTAAAGGTCCAGGCAGATATAATATGTACTTGGGAGCAGGTTTTACGGGAGATCGCTTGAACAAAATGTATAAAGAAAACATAGATGAAAAAGAAATTCTGGAGACGCTGGAGCCAATTCTTCATCGTTATTCAAAAGAACGTCTGCATAGCGAGCATTTTGGAGATTTCGTGATCCGAGCAGGTTATGTCAAAGCGGTTTCGTCAGGTCTTAATTTTCATGACTAATCTAATTTAGACTGAAATGGGTGTCCCAGAGCCTGCATTATGGCTGCTGGGACACCTCTTTGTTGGTTGGCCTTACCCTAACCACATTTTTATAAGAATAAGGGGAGTTTTTTAGTTTCAGACAGGGATAAATATTTTTTTTTGCTTAATGATTTGGATTTCTTGTGTTTTTCTTTCATAATATAAAGGGGAAACTAAATACAAAAGAAGAGCCATTGCCCGAGAGTGATGTGTTCTGTACAGAAGAGGCGATATTATGATTATCATGAAAACGATGGAAGAGATCGAAAAAATGCGTGCGGCGGGAAAAATTCTCGCTGAATGTCATCGTCAAATTGCGCAAATTCTACAGCCGGGAATTACTACCTGGGAGATTGATGAATTTGCAGAAAAATTTATACTGTCTCAAGGAGCGACTCCTGAGCAAAAGGGATATAACGGATATCCGTATGCAACCTGTGCATCTGTAAATGATGTAATCTGCCACGGATTTCCGAAGAAGGAACCACTTAAAGATGGAGATATAGTAACCATAGACATGGTAGTTAACTTAGATGGCTGGTTGGCAGATTCCGCTTGGTCATATGGGATTGGCAACATTAGTGAGCAGGCGACTAAATTGCTAGACACCACAAAAGAATCTTTATTCCGTGGTATCGAGCAGGCAGTTGCAGGCAACCGTATCGGGGATGTCGCTCATGCTATTCAAGTTTACGCAGAGTCTAATGGTTTTTCTGTTGTGCGTGATTTTATTGGCCATGGGATTGGTTCAGAAATGCATGAAGCACCAGAGGTACCTCACTATGGTCCGGCTGGCAGAGGACCTCGTCTTAAAGAGGGGATGGTATTTACCATTGAACCGATGCTGAACACAGGCAGCTACAGAACAAAGATTGATGCGGATGGTTGGACTGCACGTACCATTGACGGCGGTCTGTCAGCACAGTATGAACATACATTAGCTATCACCCCTCAAGGAACCATTATCCTGACTGAACTATAATTTAGGGTAGAAAAAAGACCTGATTAGCTTCATCTTCTCATGATGCTGCTGATCAGGTCTTTTTGTTGTTCAATTAATCAGTTAATCAGTAATGTTGCGAGTATAATATTCAATGATATCTTTTCGACGAATAATTCCGACAAACACGCCTTCTTTATCAATCACAGGAACAAAATTCTGATCTGCGGCGAGCGTCAGCATATCCTCCATTTCGGCATTTATGAGAACGCTCTCGTTATGAACATGCTTCTGGATATCGCTTACTGGAACTTCTCCTATATTGTCAAAAGTTAGACCTGCTGTGTTTTTCAGCTTCCACAATAGATCACCTTCCGAAAGTGTTCCTACATATTTTCCTTCATTATCAATAATAGGGATAGCCGTATAATGGTGCTGCTCTAATTGTTCTAAGGCTTCCAGCATGGATAGTGAGTTAGTGATATAGGCAACTTGATCTTTAGGCAACAAAAAAGAGGATATTTCCATCGGCATGAACTCCTTTGTATTGAGATTTTTTTAGTTAGGCTACTTTTATTTAAACATACTTTTTGAAGGGATAGGTGTTTTAAATTTTATTATTTAATTATAGGTGAAAAGACCTATTTAATGATAGTCGTATTTTGTCGATTAAAGATAAGGTATATTATCCTAGAGTGGAGTTGTTCAGATGGCGTTATATCGTAGGCTTTCTTTAACGGTTAAATTTGTTCTGGTAGTAAGTTTAGTTATCATTGTTATCTTTTTCTTTAGTCTAATCGCGAATCTGCTTAATCTTCGAAGTGTGAGCATATCGAACGGTGAACTAGAGGCGGAAGTTGCTGGACGAAGTTATGCGGAAACTATTCAGAATAGTATGGTAGACATAGAGTCGGCAGCAAAGGTATTCACAGAAGTACTGGTTGAATCAAGAGAACATCAAACTTTGAGTCGTGAAGAAGTTATTTCTACAATGAAATCGATGCTTGAGAATAGACCCGAGCTTTTTGCAATTAGTACAGTGTGGGAACCCAATGCCTTCGATCAAAACGATCAGGCTAATATCAATAAGACGCCTTATGATGATGGTACGGGGCGTTTTATTCCTTATGTTCTTAGAAATCAAGGTTCAATAACGGTTGAACCCTTAAAGAATTACGATGTAGAAGGTGCGGGTGATTATTACCTTTTACCTAAAAAAGAGAAAAAACCGATCTACATTGAACCCTATTCCTATGAGACGACTGGTGGGGCTATAGAGATGATTTCGGTTATGCTGCCCATTTTGGACAAATCGGGCACTTTTCTTGGGACGGTAGGATTTGATGTTTCGTTATCAAAGCTCCAGGAGGATGCTGATAAATATAAACCTATGGGTGGATACGTTTCTCTAGTCACGGGTAATGGTAAATATGCAGCTAATCCTAATGATCCAGAAAGTGTACTTAAAGATTTCGGTGATACGGAAGAGAAAGCTGCACTGTGGAGACAAGTGAAGAATGGGAAGTCGGTTCAGGGGTACACCAATAATTCGAAAGGAGAAAATGTACTTCGTATTTTTGTTCCGATTCCACTGCCAGAAAGCGATCAGGTATGGTATACGCAGACTGCGATTCCTAAAGCTACAATCATGGCTGATTACGAACAAACGAAAACAGAATCATTTATTATCATGATTGTTGGGATGCTGATTCTAGGAATAGTTATAGTCTTACAATTATGGTTAATGGTGATCAAACCGCTTCGAGTATTATCTGAGAAATTGCAGCTTATGGCTCAAGGGGACTTAACACAAACATTGCAGGTTCGAAATGATGATGAATTCGGTAAGATGTCTTCACATTTTAATCAGATGACATATAAGCTTCGAGAAATGTTTGGACTTGTGGCTGATTTATCGATGTCAGTGGGTGCTACTTCTGAAGAGTTGACAGCGAACGCGGAACAGACAGGGAAAGCTGCTGAACAGATTGCTGTGGCTATTGGACGAGTCGCCGAGGGAGCGCAACTGCAGAATGGTTATGCAGGAGAATCTTCTCTGGCCATGAGCGATCTTAGCATTGGAGTGCAACGTATCGCTGACTCTTCATCAGCGGTGTCTGCATCTGCAGACGAAGTAACCGATCAAACGAAGAGAGGCAGTGCACAGCTTCAAATGGCGGTGAACCAGATGACAGAGCTTAAGCAATCCGTGGACGAGACCAGTCTGGCGATTGAACGACTAGGTGAAAGATCTGTACAGATTAGTGGGATTATTGGTCTGATCTCAAATATTAGTAAGCAGACTAATCTATTGGCATTAAACGCAGCAATTGAAGCATCCAGAGTGGGTGAACAAGGTCGTGGATTTGCTGTAGTAGCTTCGGAAATACGCATGTTGGCGGATCAAACGAAACAAGCTGCCGAACAAGTTACTGAATTAGTCGAACATGTGGTCCAAGATACTAATCAAGCCTCACAGGCTATGGCTGTTGGTAATGAGCAAGTACGTATCGGTGTGCAGGGTGTATCTGACAGTGATCTTTTGTTTACATCGATTCTTGCTGAAATGACACAGGTTACAGATCAGATTCAGGAAGTATCTGCAGCTGCACAGCAGATGACTGCTGGTACAGAGCAAATTTCAGCTAGTGTAAAAGTATTAGCCGAACTTGCATCAGAAGCGTCCGCAGATTCACAAAGTGTTGCAGCAGCCTCAGAGGAGCAGCTTGCTTCTATGGAAGAAATCTCAGCTTCGACGGAATCCCTCAGCTCAATGGTGCAAGATTTGCTGGACAAATTGTCTTATTTTAAAATTTAAACTGATGTGATATCGTGATTACAGGTGGGAAACCCTGTCCTTTTCTAAAGGATCAGGGTTTTTCCATTTATTACATAATCTAAAAGGTATCTACATGCCATCGGATGTGCTATAATCAATATATCGAAAGTAGTTACCTGCTAATTCACATAGCGTAGAGGGTTATTCTTAAGATGACAATAACCTTGTACCATATGTGAATTTTTATTTTTTTAGAGATTTTGTAAGAGATTTTTTTGGGAT